>OCTW011618621.1_pt1 | contig 77386 bp, 124 predicted proteins | sample 1539671 | NCBI WGS metagenome assembly OCTW01 (sample SAMN02144230, study PRJEB22623) | gut metagenome | biome: sheep rumen | host: Ovis aries | place: New Zealand | reverse complement strand
TTGTTGTCATAATATCACCTGCTTTATCTTTCTCCACCACTGTATATAAAGTCATACAGAACTTATTTACATTTATATTATAACACAATAATTTAATTATGTAAATATCTTTTTAATTAAATTTAATTTTTATTCCATTACTTGTTAATATTGTTAATATCTTTGGCAGAATATCATTAAATAAATCATTCTCGTCTTCAAACTGATCTAAATATTCATCAGTTAAAAATGGTTCAAATAATGCTTTAATATCATTATCACTCATATCACCTGGAACAATACAAGTATTTCTTATTCCAAGAATCATTTGATCAATAGCATCTTTTTTTGCTTTAGCTTCGTCAGCATCTAATCCTTCTAACAATTTATCAAGATCCATAATCTTTTACCTCTCATTAATAACATTATATTATACAATAAAAGGTGGATTATCTCCACCAATTTTTAATCTAATTTTTGTTTTACATCTATGAAAATTTTAAACTTAACTTCTCCGGGAAATCTATTTACTATAACTTCATGTTTTCCAAAGGTTTTTATTAAATCAGTCTTTAGCATCTTAGTGTCAACCGTAGGAGTATTTAAAAGCTCACAAATATCGTTTTTAGTTATTGAATTAACTAATGTTCCTTTTGGAGTTGCTTTTCCGTAAAAAGTAAATGTTTTATCTTTTAAGTTATCTTCATCAATTTGTGCATAATGTAATTCTTGACAATATTCATCTAATTTCTTTTGACGAATAGCATTTAATTTAACTCTATTTTCTGGAGTATCTTGAACAACTTCGCCTTTCTTTATTAAGAAATTTGCATAGCCATTAGGTAATTCGCCTAACTCACATAAATGATGTTCAATTTGTCCATTTTTTGTAAATGTGTCTTTTGTATAAATTATTTTCATTTGATACCTCTTAATCTGTAAAATATGGATCTATTGGATAAAATTCAATATAATTAAACTCGTAATTAACTACTTTATTATATGTAACTGTGCCGTCACAATTTGGATATTCTAAATCTCCATGACCGTGTGGAGCAAAATATAATCTTGTTTCAGCTGGTAGATTAAATAATGTTCTACCATTTGGTGTGTCTATAATATCTATATCGACATATAACACATGATCATTAATTACTGCTTTAGTTACTGCACCACACATACTCATAGGGTCAATACAATAGTCATCTGGATTGTTAAACGTTACGATTGGAGTACCGGTATTAATAAATTCTTGTAAGTCATCTAAGATAGTCTTTAAACATTCATCAGTATACAATCTATCATTTTTAGTGGGAATATCTGATCTTAAAAGTGGATATCCCTCGATAGTCATTAGCACAGCATGATCATTTGATCCAAGTCTTGTTATGACCATATAAAAGTCTCCGGATTGTCCGCTGCACATTTTTCAATAGACTTCAACATATTTAATACTTCTTTATCTCCAGTCCATAACCAATAATATACTGTTGTAAAATGAAATCTTAAAATTCTATAAAGTGTAATTAATTTCTTCATTATACTATTACCTCATATTCAAAAGCTTTAATAGTAGAATTATAAGCGAATTTAATTCTATCTTCGCCTAACCATCGTTCTACATCACGACCTTCATCAGTATCTAAAATAGAAATCATAATTGTTTGATTTTTAGGATCGATTTTTCTAAGAACAATACCTGGAATATTAGTTCGAGGTTTTCTATTTAGAAGCTTAATAAAAGGATTTAAAGTTGTAACGTAACGCTCTAATTCTTCTTCTGAAATTGCAGTTAAACCTGCACAACTAACATGCGTAGTCTTAATAGGTTTTTCATCAAGGTTTCTAAGATAATGTACTACAAGTGGATAAATTTCTGATCCTAACTGAACTTCTGATATACCTTTAAATTTATAAATTAAATCATCAGATGTTCTTACGCTCAATGTAATATTATCTTGTGATATTTCATTTACCCAAAAATCTTTTGCTTCAAATTCTTTCATTATTTAGTTTTTCCTTTCTTTTTTATTATTTCTATTCTAGGTTGATCGTATCCATTATCTGGACCAAATCCACCACGCTTAAATGGAAAACAACTATTCTTTGATAAAATTAACCAAACAAAAATTGATCCAATTAATACAACAAATAGTACTACAACCATTACTAAAAAAATAATAGATCCATCCATAATTAAAACCTCCAATCAATCTTTTCTATATATTATACAATTAATATACCTACCAATTGTTTGGCATTTTTTGAATTATTTGATGAATATTTATATAAGATGACAAATCCGCAGAGTCTATTAATCTTTTTAATCGACTAAAAATAACAACTTCATTTTTATCTAATTCTTTTAACGGATATAATTCTACAGTTCCTACACCGTAATTAAGGGTATTAACGATACATACAAAAGTAGGTTGAGGGTTCATATTAACACTTCTAATCGCTTTTACAGCTTGTTCTAAATCCATATTTAATTTAATTTCTATATAATGATTTGGTAATAAAATTAAATCTGGTTTATTATCTCCTAAACCAATTCCAAAGAAATCGGATTGTTCTTTTGACATTTTTTCTGCGCCAAATAATTCTGAAAAATATTTCTCGATTAATGCGGTAATAAAAAATGTTCCAACTCTTCTAGGTCCACTTACTGTTGAATATCTTTTTTTAACAGATTGTTCTATATATTTTAAATTATTATATAATAAACTATCATGAGTAATATTATCGAAATTATACACAAAATACTCTAATGAATTTTCTTCTCCGAAGATTTTAATACGATCACTAAAATCTAAACGTGTCTTTACATAATATTCTGAATTAATTCGTATTTGCACGCATGTTAATGAATCATCATAAGTTGGTTGATATATGATTCTTTTAATTGATGAAGAATCTCAAGTTTTCGTAGATGATCCTGAAGCTAGATATCCATCAAATACACAACAGTGTTCTCCTCGATTAAACTCTTCAGAAAAACGAGAATATCCTGCATTAATTCTATTAATTTGTGTCGGTAATTTTAACGAAATTTGAATTAAACAAGAATTATCGTCTTCGCTAAGTATTTCAGATAAAAATTGATAAATATTTCCGTCAAGCTTAGCGTCTTGTAATTGTATTGAAGAGTTCAATTTATCTTCATTATTAAATGAAACTTTAATTTTATGAAGTTGGTTCTTCTCTGAATACATTTCATTTAGCTTCTCTTTGAGCTCATTATTCACTTTATCAATGGATTTAAATATATTAATCAATCTTTCATCTAAAGATGCTCTGAGTGTCTGAAATAGTATATTTTTTGGTAATTTAATTTTCGCGTAATACTTTTCCGTCATGCATTAAATTCTCCTACTATATAATATATTATACTATATTTAAAATAAAAAATAAGAGAATTAACTCTTATTTTCATTATCTAAAATCTTTTTTATTTTGTCGAAGACGCTTTCGACAAGCTTACGAGTTTTTTCATGTAAAACCATATCTTTTTGATTTTTAAACCAATCAAAAATTTCATATAAATTATTTTTCTTAAAACTGAATGCCCACCAATCACAAATCATTTCATATACGTATTCTTCTGGCATTTCTAAGGCATATGTTCCGTCAGTATCATTAACTAATAACCAATGTTGCCAATGATGTGGATTATGATGAATATGATGTAACCAAGCATAATCAAATTCTCTTTCTACTTTAGAAGTTTTCTTTCCGTAGAAATACGCTGCATAAGCATCAAATTCTTCTGGTCCATATTTACTCATATCATGATTAGTTACATTAGTTTGAACTTTCGCAATTAATGAATTATCTTGTAGTATTTTATGAGAAACTAACCAATCAAACGCTTTTCTAACATTTTCTTTGTGATCTAAAATATATTCAGTATATTGAGTATTTATATTTGCCATTAATTATCACTCCCTTGACATTCTCCAGCTAAAATTCCTAAACCAAATAAAACTGTGCATATAATATTAACTCATAAAGGCGTTAGTCCTCAAGTTCAAATAATAAAAATGCATGCAATAAGAAACATTACTCATTCTCCTTTATTAAATTTTTTATTTTATCTCTTATGACTCTATAATCTAGATCAGCAGCAATAGTATTCCAAACATAATCACTATTTGGATCTTTAACGGCGGCACGATATCCTGCTAGAAAATAGTCGCAAGATTCATCAGAAATCATACTAAAATCCGGAATATCTAGTTGAATCGTCACTAAAGAATTATCTTCTTTTTTATATTCAAATATATATTCTAATGCTTTGCCATTCCAAAAGTCATATAATTCTTTTAATTCAAATTTTTCTTTATTTAAATCGAATTTAGATCTAACTACGTCTGTTAGATAATTAAAAGCAGTTTCAGATTCTTTTTTACTATATTTACTATTTTTATCTTTCTTTGCATTTTCTTTCCATTCAAACTTTTCATCGTCTTTATGATTAAAATATAACCAAGCTTCACAACGTACTTCAGATTTAATATATGCAAAGATATTTGCAGAAGAACCGTAATATTCTGATTTAATATATCGAATTATGTCGTTTTTGATTAAATCTCTTTCATACTGTAAATCTTCAATCGCTTTATTTTTATTTGTTAAACGGCTAACTTTTACATCTAAATCTGACTTAAGTGAATTAACTCTAATAGTTAGATCAGCGTCAAGACGTGCATCAAAATCGTTTAGTATATCTTTTATATCTTCCATAAATATAACTCTCCTTAATCTATTTTTTATATTTATTCATTAATTCGTTCACCGCGTCGGTATTTTTCTGACTCTCATTAAACCAGCAGTCTACACTATTTTCAATCATTGGACATAAATCACACGGTTTATGATGTAACTGACGACATGCACAAATTAGAGCTTTTAATGGATCTGGAGTATACAATTCTCTTTCTATTTTATAATACACAGAAGTAATTTTCGGATAGCAATAAGAATCTTCTAATTGACAATCTTCTAGTCGAATTCGTCTATGTAATAAATAATTACTTACTACCTCTGCTTCTTCTTTTGTCATTGACACATTTATTAAATTAGTATTACCGGTAAATTTCCAATTATAGTCCATACTTGACCTCCGACTAAAATATTATACAATTAAATTATAAATTAGTCTTCACTAATTTCAATGTCTTTTATTGCGTAAATTTCTCCGTCAATCTCAATAAATGATGGCTCAGGCTTTTCGTCTGGAATCAAAGATTTTCAAAATTCAAGAAGTTCTTCGCAAGTAAGACCATCATACAACTGTTCTTTATCATCTAATTTCATTTAAATTCTCCGTAGTATGCTATTCAGTTTCTTCAGGCTTATCTACTAATATATAACCTTGTTTGAATGAACCATTTAATAGATTTTTAGCTCTTTGATATTCTTTTACACACTTTGGATCGATTCCAAGTGCATCTAGGAATGAATCAAACACTTCTTTAAGGTCAGCTAATTCTTCTATTAACATAAAAGTTTCGTCATCTTCTGAGTGAGTTGCATTATAGAATGCTTGACGTACTTCATTTGTTTCTTCAAGTAATTTTTGAGCCAAAAAATTACAATACTCGTCGTTACCTATACATTGTCTAACTTGAATATTATACTTTTTAGGTAATAAATCTCTAATTAATTTTTCCATTATGTTATTCTCCTTAACTATTTATATTAATAACTGCTATTTTTAAACCGAGGTCCTTAGCAATATCTATCATATGTTTAGTTCCTTTGCTTAATCCATCCCAGAAAGCGATTAAAGCGTCTGCATAATTTCCCATCTCTACATTTCTTCGATAACCAGCAGACTTTCCGTATAGGTCCCAATTAGCCGGAAATATCGTTACTTTATAGCCTTTTTCATTTGCGTAACATTCTCCTAATCTATCAGCACCTCTAGCTCCGCCTGAAACGATTTCTATATTCGGAACATATTCAGACAGTAATTCATCTGCAGCAGAACGAACTAAATTATAATCATTAAAATTTCTACTTCCAGCAATAATAACTTTAAACATTATTTTTTCTTTTCCGCTAACCACCAGGTTTTACCAAATTCTTTAATAGGTATCATTAATTTATCTACACCACCAGTAAAATTTTCACCATACCAAACGTCACACATTATCGATGAACTATTAAAAGAATCAGGAATGCAGCATTTTACATTTTTCCATTTTTCTCTGTTGACTTCCAAACCGACATGCTCTTCGTCTATTTTAATAGGTTGAGTAGTATCGCAAATTTCAATTAATGTTTTTAAAGATAAACCAACATTAGCTTCCAACTCTTGATATTCTTTATATTTATCAAGCTTATCTGCAATATCTCTTAATCTATTAGCAACAGTGTTATTTATTGTTGCCATATGTGGATCTATAGTGTAGGATAGGTAACTATCAATTATCATATTTATAAATTCTCTATCGTTCATAATAATACCTCTTCAATAAATTGAATTCTTCTTCAGTAAGAAAATAAATAGAAGTTGTTAGAGAAGGCCTTAAGTCTAATAAACGATTATTATATTCTTTATACGTTTTAGCGTATTTTAAAGCTCCGACATCTACGGTCTTTCCGAATAAAATATTAAGGATCTTTTTTTGTTCTTTTGCTTTTGCTTCTACATTTTCTTTTTCATCTTTTATATTTTTAATTTCTGCTTCTAAAGACTCTTTCATTTCTTCCCAATGATAATAAATATGTTCAGTATAAGCAAATCTTTTTTCTTGAGGCAAACCGCGGAATATATCAACTAAAGGAACTCTAACTTTTGTGTTACCAATATTTTTTAAAAATACCTTATCTTTTTCATTCTCTTGCGGTTTGAACAATGCATGCTCAATAATTTTAAATTCTCTTGTGCTTTTAAATGGCATTGTTTTTGTAAAGCCTAATTCAAAACCTTCTCTATATTCAATTCTGCGTGTTCCGAGTTTTTGCAAGCATTCTAAGGCTTCTTTAAAATTTACATCTTTTATAGAACTTAGATTACTAAACTGAATTCCGTTTAAAATTAAATAATCAAATTGCTCTATTTTTTCTGTTGGAATATTAATAGTTAAATCTACAGATCTGTCTTTTAATGTAATAGTATCGCAGTCTATTTGTAATGTTCTAGGTCTTGTACATTCAAGTAGTGTATATTGTTGTTCTTTTTCCATTATTTACACCTCTCGTTAGGAGTCTTTCTAATAAATTTATAAATTATTTCCTCTAATATTTCTTCATTAATTTGATTGTGACTTATAGGATTTGGAGTGTACCAATCGCTACCTAAAAAGATATTTGTAATGATGTCAACAAATTGCCTGTCGCTAATTCCGATAGGAAAAATATTACCTTTATCTGTTCTATTATTATATCTGTCTCTATTCCATTCATCATAAATCTTTAATTCTCTTTTTTTAATTGATACTTTACTCATGATTTATTCGCTCCTATCTTCTTTTAGCCACCAAGTCTTTTTATAATCTTTTACTTTTAAATCATAATCATCTATATCGTAAGAACTATCAAACATTTCAGATGTTTCTACATTAATAATAAATTCATTATCATATTCAAGCTTAATAAAACTACCGCTTATTAATTTTCCTTTATAAATAAAATAAATATCTTGTGTATGATAATGTTCATCTAGAGTATTAGAGTTTTTCATTAAATTCAAAATCATATCTAATGAACCGCCGAATTGTTTTTCTAAAGATTTATACTTAGCATTTTCTTTTTCTAAAACTTGTGTTTTTAGTAATGATTCTAAAATACTATTATACGTGTAATCATCTAATTTATCTTTTATTTTATTTAATGAACCTATTGCACTCTCGCTGCTAGCCTCATTAATTTGTTTTGTGATATTATTAAAATTAATTAAGGCTTGTTTGATAGTATTATTACATTTATCTAATTTGTAATATGTGCGTTGTGGTGTACATAGTTTATACATTTCGTCTAAACACTCTAGCGCTTTGGTAGGAGTTACATTATTATCTTCTTCTAAATGTTGTAAAATTAAATTTATTACTTCTTGACTACAATTATTTTTTATGATATCCGCAATTATATAAGGCAATTCATTTTTATTTGCGTTTTCTTTCAATCTTTTTATCGCAGCGTCTATTGTTTCGATTCTGTTTACTAAATTTAAAACACCTTCATAATAATTGAGGTAAACTCAATCTATTTCCGGCTGTCTCTTAATATATTCAATTTTATTTCTAGTAATACCTCTTAACTTTTCTAGTTCTTTTAATTCAACATTATCCTTAAGTTTTAACATTTTTACCACTCACCATACTTTGCTTTTAATTGTTCATATAAAATCTTTTCTTTCTTTTCTTGATCTTCTTGTTCTTGTTTCTTTCGCTCTTCTTCTTTTTTACGTTTTAATTCAGCTCTTTCAGCTTTAACCTTTTGCCAAGCTTCATCAAGTTCTTTATAAGAATTAATAGTTAAAAACTCAATCGGAAAAGATTCATACTCAATATAACATTCACCATAACAACTTTCATCCCATTGTAAATCAACGGTCTTATCACAAATTTCCCACTTGTCTATACTATAATGTATACCTAAAATTTCAGCTGCAATATATCTTATTTTACAGTCTAAAGTATTATATGAGTCTAAAATATTACTTAAATTTTCTTTAGAAATAGATAAATTATTCTCTTTACAATATTGTTTAAATTCTTTTTTTAATAAACTTCTTATATGAGAATAAGCATAGTCAGGTAAATAAGTTTTACCCAAACAGTATCTCTCTAAGCACTCAGCACTAAAAGCATATTCTGGAGTATATTCGCCAAACGGTTCTATTTTGTTGAATAAATTTAATCGGTCTTTTTCTGAAATATATATTTTTTGATTTTCATTTAAGCTTTCATTAGTCATGTTCTGAGGCCTCCTATTTACATTTTTCAAACTTACTTAAATAAATATTAATATCTATATAATATTGACTTCTATCTTCAACCGTGAATCTACACCATAAATTATTATAGTCATTTAATGTTTTATTCCAATGTTCAATCTCTTCTTCAACTTCCATAGAGTATGAATTAGAATATTCAATTACGTGTATAAGTTTATCGTATTCTTTAGGTTCAAACTGAGTATATCCTGCGGCAACAAAACCTGCGCTGACACTTGCTATGACGAACCAGATTATGAGTGAAATTCCAGTAATACATACAGCAGTATCAACATCAATGTTATCACGAAATACATATATTAGAAAAGGTATAAAACTTAATAATAAAAGTACTACAGATATAACTATTAAAATCATTAGTTCTCCACCTCACATTTAATCATATGTTCTTTAATATCTTTAACGACAAAAATAAAGTTAGTAATCTTATCTCCTACTAGTCTTTCAGCGACAGTTAGAGCTCGGTTAGGTCGTTCAGCACAGAACCAATAACCTCTAACTATCTTACCATTTACTTTACCTCTAAACTTTACTTGCTTCATTTCCTCTTACCTCTACTTTTCTTCTTGTCCTATAGCACTAAAATAACCATAAAATAATCCATATAAATAATTTATATCATCTAACTTATATTCTAGAATATTATTTACACTTATTATATTTCCACGATACCAAGGCTTACCGTTAGGATTGCCATAATTAAACGTTATCTTACAATCATACGCATCGTACATATCGCTTGATTCACGATAATCTATATCAAAAGCAATATTCTCTAGCTCAAAATCATAAGTTGTATAAAATAGTTCTTTAACCGCAAGCGTACCTGCTTTAATTATATTATCTTTAAATTGATTCATTGTTTCTAGTATAGAATGTTTTACAGTAGTTTTCATGCTATTCACCTCTTTATATATTATACATCGCAAAAAAAAGAAATATAGATAAAAATTTCTATATTTCTTTAAAAAAATTAATATAATAATTTCTTTTATTAATCTTCCATTAACGTTTGATATAATGATGGAGTTACACCTATCATTAATATTATGAGCGGTGCTATAACAACCGTAAGAATATAACCAAAGAACCAATAAGGAGAAAATACTAATCCGAGTATTAATGGTCCAATAGTAAATGTAGCTATAGTTAAAACATCAAGAATAATATAAAGTATAAATAAATAAAATAATGCAATCTTTTCTACTTTGTCCATTATCTTATTCACCTCTATCCTTCATAACACCAACTAATTTCGTATTTCTTACCGCAATTAGAACACTCAATAGTTTTACTATCTTCACTACTTTCTCCATATTCAGTGTCTTCATTACCGCAGTAAGGACATTTATGATTTATATTATAACTTACTTCTACTTCAATATTATCTTCTTCTAAATCAATATGCGGAATAAAATACTTACAAGTTTCTGCTGTATTATTTTCAACTACCATTTCTTTTGTTGTCTTATCTTGGTATGGTCGATGATCAAATAGAAGTTCCTTCTTTGCAACTTTACTATTCTTACAAGGAACTACATTATTATATTTCGGAAAACAACTACCACCATATGTACAATTCTTACATTCTTTCATATTACTCACTCCTCTTATTTCAAGCTTCTATAGCTTTGGCTTTTGCTTCTTCATTATAATCTATATTCATAAACTGCAAGCGAGCAGGTGTGTTATGCTCATTACATCTTATTAAAACTCTAGGACCGTAACTATTACAATTTTTACAATAGACACAAGTTCTATAGTTAGTGTAATCGTAAGTTTGAACTCGCTTAGCTGATATATCTAACTTAGTACTTCCACAGAAAGGACAAGGTTTTAATTCCATACTAATCTTTCTCATTAAAATTCTTTCAAAGTATTTGCGGTAAAATATATGCAATCTTCATATAAGAAGTTATCGTCTTTCTTTCCATTCTTATCGAAGGCATCAAAACTTTCCCAACCACTCTTACTAATAGTAATTACTTCTTTTCTTATAGGTAAATTAGGATATTCTTTTTCTAATACCTCAAACAATTCTTGCTCAGACTTATCACTATAGCCTATCACATTTGAGTCCCCAGCAGGTTCGCCTTTACCTATACAATAAAAATTAAAACGTTCAACTATCCACTTCATATTACTCTTTCTCCTTTAATTGTTCTAGTGCTTCTCGAACAGTACTAAAATCTTCGTAGCTATATTCAGATTCCCAGTCAGGACAATACGGTTGGTCATATATGAATTCTTCGTATTCATCGAATCTATTACTTATCCTATCAAATGCTTCTAATATTTTAGTTACCTTATCCATTATTCTCTACCTCTATACATTAATGATAATTCTAATTTTTTATTCATCTTTCAATGCATCCTCAATTTCATATCTTTCATCCCAAGTTATTTCACGAGCTTTAATCAAAGCATCCAAGAAACCTTCAACATATAGATCTATCTCAGTTTGAAACATAAAATTTTCAGTTTTTTCTTTGATAATTTCTATAATTTCTTCTTTATCCATTGTTCTACCTCTTAAAGCATACGACTTCTAAATATTCATAGCACTGAACTTCCTTACCTTTAAAAGGAAATTTATGACATTTCGGACAACTAATAAGATCTTCAACATCTTCAAAACTATCTGAAATTCCGTAACCTACCCAATTAGTTCTTACATCAAAAACTATTGCATTACTAGGTACTTGTTTAAATTTAATTTCAGCTTCGTAATCATCTCCATTATGGTCAAAGAATCTAGTTAATACCGTAGTTATTTCTTCACCACATTGGCAGCATTTATATTTTCTCATGTTTTACCTCTTAATTGTGTAAACCTAATTGTAATTCAAATACATCGTCAGCACAATCATTATCTAACTTGATTAACCAAACACTATCAAATATAATCATTAATTTTTTTACTATTTTTTCAACATCTTCTAAATAAAATAATAATCTTCCAGGACCATTTAAACCGCCCCATAAAGATAGTATGTAATAAGTATCGTAGCCTGTATATGCTTGTTCTTCTTCGTCAATATATTTCTCGTCTAATGTATGAAATACTAAATTAGTATTTGAATGATCTATTTGTTGTAGCGCATCCTTAATTCTTTTTTCATACATATTCTTATAATTTATTTCTTTGTTCATGTTTATTCGTTCTCCTTATACTCATTTATTCCTTTTCATCTTTAATGTCTTCAGTTGCATTTTCTGCGCATGGACAACATCTATTTCCATACAGTTGATCCCATCTCATATTCAATAAATTTGTTAGCATTTCTCTAACTACCTTTTCAGTAAAGTCAGTATTACTATTATTTGCATAGTTAGTAATTGCATTTAATTCTTGTAAAAATAATTCATTCATGTTTATTCACTCTTATCCTTAGCTATTTTTATTTTATAAACCCATTGACCAAATGGATTCTGAACGTTTAATCCTTCTTCATTATCAATAGCAGTTTTTAATCTATCATTAAAATTCTCTCTATCTATTAATCTCTTTAATTGTTCTTTATTAGTAAAGTCGAATTCTTTATTAAACACAATAGTAATTTTCATATTATTTGTCTCCGTCATTTTCACTTAATTGTTCAATAAGGTTATTAACTACTCTTAAACCATTATTAAATTCTCTTTTACGCTTAATGTAACGTCCTAATAATTCATAAGTTTCTTCTATATTATTATCGTATAACGCTTGCTGCGACTCATAATACTTAATTCTAGATTTAAGAAATCTTAATCTATTCTCTTTAGTATCGCTTAAGAAAAATCTTTCTCCGAATATGTCATTTTTATAGAAGTGTAAAGTACTAGCGTGAACGTCATTCTTAAAACCTACTACATTATTCTCGGTATCAATTACGTCTACAACGACTTTATCAAGTATAACTTCTATTTGGTTGTCCTTACTAAAATGATAACCATAGAATATTACTTGCTGTCCTACTTCAATATCTATTGATTCGTCATGTAATGTTATCTTCATGCTATTTATCTCCATTTAAAAAAGTATCATAAGCCTTTAAAGACTCTTCTTTCGAAAGATTAGTTGTAAACCAACCGCAGCCTCCTCGACCTTTACTACATACTATATAAGTTTTCTTCCAACCTATTCTATAATCACGACTAGGCTTTCCGTATTCTTCATATGTAATATCTTTAATAGAATCTTCGTCTTCAAAAGATTCATTCTTATAAACATAATCTAGCATCTCATCGATACTATTAAATTCATGTAAGTCAGCCATCGCATCCGCTAGTCCGCCTCTATGCGGTCTGTATAATATCTTGCTCATGATTACTTCCTCCTAGTCAATATACTTTTTATCCTCATCGCATACTCCATATACAAACTTACCGTTTATATATCTTGTATACTCTTCTTGTTTAATAGGGTCTTGCACTTCAGCCTTAGGATCGATTACTTTATATAAATCGATAATTCCTGGCTTTATCTTTAGCGCCTCTTCACATGTTTCAACATGGCCATAATGAGTTGTCATTGAACTATTTCCTGATCTCTGAACAACTGGTACGGTCCAATAGTACTTCTTCTCTTGTTCCATACTATTCCTCTGTAATTAATTAATAGTAATATTTACATTAAATATTCTATCGTAGTAATCTTGATCAGGCCATAGAGGATGAGACTTCTGTTCAATAGGTACTGTAGAACATTTGATTGAATCTCTATCTCTGTCTATAGCACAATGAATACCCATTGAATTAATATAATGACACATCTCTACCATGTCTCCATAATATTCATCTTCACAATTTAATGATACAGTTTCTTCCTCATCAACATATAACGCTGTCTTTACGATTCTCTTTAAACTATCTTTATCCCATCTAGTCCAATTACCAAACATACTGATCACCTACTTCTTTATGAATGAGTTCTTTTAAACATATTAATATTCAAAACCCTCTATACTAAAATAACTAATCTCAACATTAACTTTAACTTTCTTAAAAATGATTTCTCGAGGTTGGTCTTCATAAGTTGTATCACCTCTCCAGTCTTCACCGTATATTACTATATTACGTGTTAAGGATAAATCTTTAGTCATTAATGATAATACCTCTTTACAACGTTCAGCTGGAAAAATATTTATAGCTGATACTGTAAGAAAAGGTTTTGAAGGGCGAGGACTCCAATATCCCTTTTCAAGTAATTCGCAAATAGTTAACTCCTTATCGTTATTCAAGATAAATCTTCTATGAGGGTCATCCTTCACGTAACCAACAAAAATATAAGCTTCATCTTCTGAGTGTTTCATACTTATCACCTTCCTTATATATTATATTATACATTGAGATATAAAGAAAAAAGAGTAATTTTTTACAATTACTCTAATAAATTACTTTAGGCTCAGAAGCAGGTTCTATTTCACGTAGCTCGACTTGAATTATCTGTACACTAAATTCTTTCTGGTTCTGCATATCTTCAGGTAAGCTATTCTTAGAAGGAAGCTTGCAGATATAGCGTAGCCTGCCTTTCAGCTCATCAGCTACTGCTTCCGCTTGTTTAATTGTTTTATATATTACTGCTCGTCTAATATCTAATGAGAAAGGTCTAGGAACGGTACACCAATAATACTTACTATTAATCTTTATAACATACATATTATTCAGCCTCCTCTTGTTTAGGTAGGCCAGTACCATACCACTTTTCTCGCTTGAAGTTATACCAATAATCCCAGCGAGAGATACGCATGAACATAGTGTGTATAGTATAATAATCTTCTGGTGTTAAAGAATAGCCACCTTGAAATGCAATGGTACAATTTCTAGTTGTTCTACGAATAGTCGCTAGTACAGCAAACTTTCTTTTTAATACCTTACCATTAGGAGCGTGAGTTATTATTTTATAATACTGTACATTATTCTTATCTTCAAAAGGAACTAAGCTTATAGGTCCTGCTGCTATTGATACTATTCTTTCAAGCGGTCTTTTATTAGTCATATATTACTCACCATCTTTCTATTCTAAGTCTTCTCTATTCTTAGACCAAGTAACTTTATAATCTCTTTCAATTAATTTAATAGGATAAGTGTGATGCCATTCTAATTCAAGTCTAGGATAGTCTTCCCAACCTTTGTTCTCTACTCTACACTTAATAATCTTACCTTCCCATTTAATATATACATAACCTTGCTTTAAAATACTTCTTAATAACTCCCACCATGTTGGAGCGATAGATAACCATCTGCTCATGCTTACCACCTCTATCTTATTACAATTATATTATACTACAAAACAAATGATTTGTAAATACTTATTTATAAAAAAAGTAAAAAAGCCCTAAGCTTAACTTAAGACTTCTTACCTGTAACAAATATTTTTATTTATATTTTAAGGCACAATAAATAATATATAGGTGTTTCATTACTAACTAACATTGCACAAGGTCTGACTCTCTCTGTAGCTATCAGAGCTCGTTTGCTTGTGGAATCGGTCTTAGCTTTGGCGCCTCCTACACTAACCACCGTTCTGCTACCATCAGCGGTCCTGCTTTCTGTTTAACGGTCAGACTCAGTACAATATTAGTTAATAAATAAAGTTAATATCTTTGGTTGATTCTATCCGACCCCATCAGTATTTCTTATGTCGGCATTCATCTAGCGATGGGATATTCTGCTCTTCATCTATCCGAAGACTGTCACTCCAGCACGACTGTAACAAGCTTTATTACAGTACTAACCTCTCAATCGGGGCTGATCAATCCTTCCGATTGTGCGTCTTGATATTAACTAGTAACTAAATAACATTATACCACGTATGACTCGGCCGGGCCATCCCCACTAGAATACTCTAGCTTACTGCATCGACGCAGCTTTATTACGACTACTGTCACCAGGAATTGTAAGGTACAGGCTTTGATTACTTATTCCGGAATTACATAACCTTTAGCCTTAGAGAATTAATCTCATGTATAAATACTTGCTTGTGCTTCGTACACCTTTTACGTCATACCTGCTATAATATTATTTAGTCATATATTTAATTATGGAGGGGCCGGCAGGATTTGCACCTGCAATACTAAATGATTTTTCGAATATAAGCTGCTATATTTACTTTATCTAGAATTTCATATAACCCGAATATACTCTACTCAACCAACCACATTAAGGTTCTCGATACCGCTTATTTCTAAGTGTGTGCTCCTCCCTAATGGGCAGCCCCATAGTAAATCGTATCAACGAGTCTTTTGTCCGACTGTTCGCTTGGCCTTCGCTAGTTGATACTTGTCTTTCCACTTGGCAGGAAAAAACCGAAATCGTGCCACCTACTCGACTATGTCCTCGGCCTCTAGCAGTATACAATACTAAACTCGGCCGAATCTTTCGGAGACGCTGGACCGATAGTTTATTCTCACATTCCAATATTATATACTCTTAGAGACCGCTTAGATATTCTCTAAGTCAGGTCTGGTAATCTTAGTAGTAATTCATCTTAGTGATTAATACGATTACATTTATATTATACAACGCTCAATGAATATTGTAAATACTTTTTTAATATTTTTTTAAGCGACCTTGCCTAAGAACGGATAACTTGCTACCAACATATCGTAAGTAGATTTAGTATTTGAATATACTGTTCCATAATATTTCTTTAGAACATTCTTCTTTGTAACGTCCATATAGAAATATCTTGTCTGTCCGTCAGTGCATTCACCAACTAACCATAGTTCTTTAGATAATCCACGTTCCTTAGAAGCATCATACACTTTCATGATAGAACTATCTTTAACTGTTATTCCATGCTTCGATAGGTTATCATTAATTTCTTTAATCCACGCTTGTTTAACTTCTTGCATTGTCATAATACTACTCCTCCTATATTTTATATTTATATTATATCACAAATAAACCGAGATGTAAATACCTTTTTAATATTTTATCCAAATATATTCTCAAGGTTCGGATCGTCTGGTTCGACATACACTACTAGAGAATACTTATAGAATCCTTCGTTATCATGAATAACAATTTGCTGGCAGATGTTGTTACCGTATTTGGCTAGTAACTCTTCATTAGATAATTTGCAACGACTACCGAACCAGTCGCTATCGATTAATTCCTTATTAACAAACGTTACTCTATCAAATCTAATCTTCTTCTTAAACGCGCTCTTAACGGTCTGCTTTTCTCCTAACATACTAGTCCTCTCCCTTTAGTAGATTGATTTCTTTATCCATAGCTCGCTCTAAGGCTCTTAACTTTTTCTTGTATGGATCCATCTTTTTCTTGTATCTGTCTTTGATCTTTTTAATTTGCGCTTTCAATAACTCTTGCTGTTTCTTTTTTTCTGCAGCAGCGTCTCGCTTTGCTTGTTCTAGTTGAGTTTGTTCTTGGATACGACTCTCCTTTGCAGCGATCTCGTCAGCAGTCATTGGAACATAATAGCCATAGACCATACGATCTCCGTCTCTTGAACAATCGTACGTATCGTATAGAACTCCGTTCTTCAAGCAAGTCAAATGTTTACTAACTTGGACAATTGCGACAATATTGTTAGGAAGTTCTCCGTCTCTTAAATGGACTCTGTCTTTAGAACCCATATCCATAGTTTTAACTCTCTTCCAATTAATCTCTTCTAAATAGTCTTTCCAAGTTTCCTTGAATACTCCATCTCTAACTGAAGATTTCTTATGTCCTCTATGGTTCTTTACAGACTCGTCCTTTGCTAATTCCTTTAATCTCTTATAAACTTCAAGGTAATCTTTTCCTGTGGCGTTACATATTGCTCTAGTAACACAGTCTCCTACGTTTGTAGCTTTGAAGTATTTACTTCTTCCTCCGTCTGAATAAACAAACTTCATATTAATTCTCATATCCTTTCTGCTTCTGTTTCTTATTTTCCTTTTTGATCTTATCCTTTTTAGTTGGCGTTAGACTCATATGCGGTCTTGACTGGATAACTGCCATATAAATAAAGTCTCTCTGTTTCGGCTTCTTTCTCTTCTTCTTTTTCATGGTAACATTCCTCCATAATCTTTATTATTCTATATATATTATACTACATTTCAATTTAAATGTAAATAGGTATTTTGCAAAAACTAGTAAAAATTTTTCTTAGATATAACGAGCGTCGGATCCAATCGGATTATTAACTTAACTTTATCCTTGGCCGCAGGATCGCGAGATCGATATCCAACACTAGTAAAAATGGAACTTAGTTTGGTCTGACTTCATGTCAGCAGGATCCGTATCCAACAGACTTCTTGTCAACGGAGTTAATATCCAGCCCTAGTAAAAACATTACTTAGCTTGGAATCCTGACGCAGATCTGGCTTTTAGGCAAAAAAAAAGATCGTTATTTAACGATCTTATTATCAATATTTTGAAAACCAATACAATCACAGAAGTAATATGTTGATGTCTTTTTATCAAAGTCTCTATATTCGATAATATCTCCTATACTCATTGAGTGTGCTGCGAAACCTTCAGGATGATCGATATTAAACTTTGTAAATAATATTTCATTAGTTTCTTCTAATGATTTCGAAGCATCTATTTCTCCTTGGTAAACTGGTACATAATCATTAATGTTTATACTTCCTTTAATCATGTCTAATGGTTTAAAAGCATTATCATGAGAACGAGGTAAATATCTTAAATAATATCTTATCATATTAATATACCTCCTTAGAAAGTCATTACGATTTCTCCATCCTTATAAACAACAACGCTATCATTAGGATGAGCTTCACTTAATTTCTTACCAATGAATAGAGCTAAATCTCTTGTTGCACATTGTACATCTTCATAACCATTAATCTTAATATAATATTTCATAATCATTAAACCTCCATTATCTATTTACAATATTATTATACCACAAAAACGTTCGAATGTAAACAGTTTTTTAAAAAAATTTTTAGACGTTAATCTTAAGACCGCGTTTTACTAGAGAGATTGCCAATTGGTAGCGAGACGGATCGGACGTTCCGCTTGGACGCGACGGCCGGCGGTCCGCTCGCACTAGTAGATTGTTGTCTTGGATTATCCGGAACGTTTCCGCTTTTTCCGCGGACGTCGCTGCGTTCCGCAGATCTCGCGGATTTCTAGCGTAGTCATCATTCTACTAGGATTGGCGGCAGACTCGACGTTTGGTTTTAGGCAAAAAAAAAAGAGAGTCAATCGACTCTCCTTAAAGGAATTATCTATTCGCTCTATTGATTGCTCTTTGTCTTCTTAGATTATTATCTTTAACATCATCAGCCCAACGACATCCGTATTGTAATTTCCATGACATCTGAGAGATTGAATAGTTCTTTAAAAATACTATAGTTAGATCATTTGGATAAGCATTATCTTGAGTTAATTTATAAGCTTTATTGTATGTAGCTCCTGTACAATAAACTGCTTCAACCTTTGGATCGATTCCTTTTAATTGAGATTCAAGATTATCAATACTTAATCCTTCCCATGTTGGTGCTGAAACCTTTGTTAAATCATCTAATTCCTTTTTAGTTTTAATTTCTGTAATCATTATAATATTCCTCCTATTTAATTACAATTATATTATAACATGTTTTATATTAAATGTAAATATATTTTTATAAAAAAGTTAAAATTATTTTTTATATCTCGATTCTCAGACCGCGCTGAGGTCCGGATTCCAACACTAGTAGAATGATAACTATCGACAAACTCGTTGAATTCTGACGATCGGATCGTTTACCGAAAGGTAGCGACCGCTTGTTCCGATCGGACTAGTAGGTTGAAGTCTTTATCCACAGAATCTGCCGCGGATTCCGAGCCGCGCCTGAAGCTGGAATCCAAGTAATAACTCTACTAGCGCGTCCGATCAGACGCCGCGTTTCCTCGACACGTAAAAAAAGAGCGGCAATAAAATACCCGCTCTAATCTTCTAATTCATAAAATCTAATGCTTCATCAATTAATGCTTCATTAAGATTTTTAAACTTATTATCTTCGTCAAGATAGAATTGTTCGTCATTAACGTAATCTACTATTCCGACAATCTTACCGTCTTTACGAATGAACATATCTGAATTTTCGTCTGCTAATAGAATTTCATCAGCAGTAGACCAATAAGCATCATCACCTAAGTATTTACGAACTACTTGATTAATTTTTTCTACGTCCGCTTCGTCCATATCGTCTGGGTCAAACTCTTCCAAATCACTAGATGTTTCAATTACTGTTCCGTCTGATAAAGTCAAGTTCATTGGAATCGGTTCATTGCTTGCGATAAATTCCATAAATGCTTTATTTTCTTTTGACGGATTTACTTCATCTCGTTCGTCTATCATAAATAAATTTGGATCTAATGCTTGTAATCCATCTTCAGTATAAATATCTTTTAATTTCATGTTTAATCTCCTGAAAACCTAATTTAGTTAATTTAGCAAATATCTAAAGTTTAAATTATTTCTATCTGTTCTTTTTATATTCAGTGTACCAATCTCTAAAGTCATCTAACTTCATTTGGTTCTTAGCGCTTAAATATCCGTTATTATAAGATACAGATTCATTATCCTCTTTTAGTACGTTATTGAATCCGTCATTACGACCTTGATTATATTCTATGATAGAGTCTTTATCTGTAATAATTGTTTCCATGGTTGACACCTCATTCCTAAATTATTATACAACTATTGTTCTAGTAATTTGTTGTCTTTGATAAATTTAATTGCAGCAGAAGCAAAAGAGTCGAATGCGGAATCTGCTCGATCCTGACCAGAAGTCTTTGTATACGCTTTTAAAAGATATATGGTTTTGGTCTTTAAAACTAGTATACCATAAACTCGGTACTGAGCGTTTGAAATCGTATTGATTCTAAGCTCGATTGGAACTACTCCTTTTGGAAATTTAAATGGGCTGTTCGCTACGTATTTTCTTGGACAACAAATTGACCCTCGCTTTGAAACCTTGTAATCATCACTACTAATTGAGATAAAATTAATTAATCTGTCTTGATCTTCAACCGAGTAATTTTGAATATCGTTAATAATATATTTCAAGTTATTGAAAACTTCAGGAGTCTTTTTCCACTCTTTAGCGCTATCACTTTTGTCAATAACTTTAATTTGCGGTTTAGATTGGTCTTGATCTATTAAATATCCGACGCTAGTAAAATCATTACTTATTAACGCGTCTAATAACATCTGTAATTCAGAATCAGAAAATTTTAATTCAGCTTGTAACTCTTTTAATTTCTCTTCTAACTCGTAGAGAAAAGTTAAATAAGCTTCTTCATCTTTTATATCCGGAATATTTTGTTTAACAAATGATTTAAGAGTTTCAAATTTACTAGCGCTGATCTTACGATTATCCGATTCTAGCAATAAGCTCTCTATCAAAACGTCAGTGTAATTCATAGTTGAAGTCTCGCTTTCTACAGATAATTTAGCAGACCGGTCGCGGACCTGCCACACTAGTAGAATCATTACTTAAGACGGAATCCTAATAATCCGAATCGCGACCGCGCCGATCGCGAAAACTTCGTCGAGGTTTTTGAGTTTATCCAACTTCGTAAGTCATCAACCTACTAGGCCGAGCGGCCTGACGCGGCGTTCATTTGAGCAAAAAAAAAGAGAGTTAATTACTCTCTTTTTGTCTTTGTAATCTCATCTGATATAGTCTACCAGGAATTACATAACGACTGTTGCATTCATCACAACATCTTTCGTCAATGTTATAAGTTGGTATTTCAACTTGTCCATTTTGATTTCTCCAAGCTGCACCTTGTGGGTTATTTCCATAACCTGTAAATGATCTTTGACAAATACAACATATAAACTTTTTTTCCATATTAATTATCCTCCTATTATCTTACAATTATATTGTATCACAAAACAGCTTAAATGTAAATAGTTTTTCGAAAAAAATTTAAAAAAATTTCTCTACCTCTATCGAAGGATCGAATCTACTAGGATTGGAATCCAACCGGACGTTTTGGTTGTTTTGTTGTCTGACTACCGAAAACTACCGACACAACCGTTCCGGCCTCGACGCTAGTAGAATTAATACTTGGATTCCTGTTGGATAATCCGAGTTAGATCCAAATTTAACGCAAAAAAAAGAGGAGATAAACTCCTCATATTTTAATTAATAATTTCCAGCTTCACTAGTTCTATAACCAAAATTATCAGCATTTATATAATCATTTTCTGTTGCTTCAGAAACATAATCTTGGTCATAGCATGAACCCTGAGTTTCATGATATGATTTGTTAATTGCTGATATTAATCCTCTGTAAGTAGTGGGTTGTAGGTTAATTTTATTATTCCAGCTATGTCCACATTCTAATGTATAACCAAAATAATTTCTTAATTGTTCCACTGTTCCTTTAATAATTGTATTTCTTCCTCTATGATATTTGTTTAAATAATAAATTTTATTTGTCATTTCTTATTCCTCCTATATTTATTATCGATTATATTATATCATATAATTTCACAAATGTAAATAGCTTTTCGCAAAAAATTTAAAAAATTTTTGAGATGTTAGGATACGGTTAGCAATCTACTAGATTTGGAATCCGAGCCAGTTTGGTTAATAAAGTCTGTTAAGTTAATTCAAGCTTTAACTATCGTAGTTCAAGTTCTAACTATCTCGCCTGCGGCGTGAATCTTAGTAGAATTAATCCTTATGACAACCGGTTGACAACTTGTCAACAACCGAAGACAACCGCTCGTTCGATTTCCACGACCGCGGTCTGCGCGCCCAAAACTAGTAGAAATCGAACTGGATACGTCCGCAGATTCTGCAGAAACCTCGTAGCAAAAAAGCAAAAAAAAGATTGGAGTTAATTCTCCAATCTCTTCAACTTTAGTTCAAATTATTTCATTGCTTCATGAACATATCCAGCCGAATAGCTCATTGACTTTCCATCATCTCTCATTACTTGAATTGGAAATTTTTTTGCACTAATATTAATTCCAACAATTTTTAGAGTATGACTTCCATCTTTAAAAGTTTTTCCAAAATCATCTTGAGAAAAGTTATAGTATCTACAATAATTATTCCAATTTACTTTTCCTGTATCTGGGCTTTCAACTTTTAATGAAGCCGTAAAACTAGATTCTTCATAAGTTATTCCGCCTAGTTTAATTGAAACTCCGTATTGTTTTTCTAAATCCTTAACTGTGTTTGCGAAGTCCTTTCTAAATTTTTCTAAAACATCTTTTGTTATTTTCATAAGATAATTTATCCTCCTTTATCTTTATCTATTTATATTATATCATAAGAATTAAGAAATGTAAATATCTTTTTTAAATTTTTTTTAAAAAATTTTCTGGATTAAATAGGTAGTCTCAATTCTACTAGGTTTGGAATCCTGATCCGCGATCGACGCGAAAAAAAAAACTCGGTCAAATCGGCCGAGCTCTAGTTCAAAAATTACTTTCGGATTCCAAGACTTTCGTAAAGATTCTCGTTGATAGGTTTGTCTTCGTGGTCAAGAAATTCAATAACCATAAAACGATTTCCATACTTAGAACGATACTCATTAAAAGTTTCTGTTAATGCAGCTTCGTCTTTACATTCTACGATTTTGTAACCTTCACCTAAAATTCTACATCTAATCTTAAACATATCGTTCACCTCTCTTTTTCCTGATATCTAAGATATTTTTACTCTACTTCTATTTTCAATTTAATTATACAACATAATTTCTGAAATGTAAATAGTTTTTTGTAATTTTTTTGAAAATTTTTTTTAATAGTTCTAGCTTAGCTTTGAACAAGCAAAATTGTTTTTAATATTTTCTCTGAAGAATTGTCCCTTTGACTCAGCAGTTTTGAAACTTTCGAATAACTCTGCTGAAACTCCACTATACATATAAATTCCGCCGCCGATGAAACGAACTACTAACATATTATTTTCGTATCCAATTGCGTCGATATTTGATGATACTACTTCTAACATCTGCATATCTAAATCTCCTTTATATTCTATATATTATATTATACAATAATCTGTAGATAAGTCGCCATTCCGGCCGGGCCAGTAAACGCTAGTAGGTTGTTGACTCAACGGATCCAGGATTACCTTTTGGTAATTTCGCGGAACGTTCGCGAACGTCCGCGGTCCCAGCGGATTCTCTAGTAGGATTGATACTTGATTCATAATCCACGTCCTTCGAGTCTTGTGTGCAAATTTGTGTGCAAAAATCGCAAAAAAAAAGAGAGAACTAGTCTCTCAATTCTTGTTTTTCGATTATCCATCGCTTCGATGTTCCACCACCATTACTATCCCAAGTTGCGATGTATGACTCCATTTCGCTAATATTTTTTTCTGAGTAGCCATCTTCTCCAAACTTCTCCATATCGTCATCATCACCACGACAGAACTCTTCAATTCCTTCTTCTACTTCCTCTTTAACATATTCTTGAGCTTCCTCTAATGTGTTAAATACTTTAACTGAAGTATCTATTGATATATCATCAAATGATGCCTCCCAAGCTTCTAAAGAAGTCTTTGTAACGATAAATAAATCTTTCATAAACGTTCCTCCTTTTTGTTTACCTTATTTATTTTCAATTATATTATATCACAAAAATAATAATATGTAAATAGTTTTGTATAAAAAAATAAAAAAAATTTTTAAAGAGGTTCAAATCTACCTGGTTTGATTCACTAGTAGGTTTGAGTCTTGATTCCAAATTTGGATAATTTGGATAAAAAAATACCAAGGTCGGAGGAATAACCTTGGTACAAGAAAGGAGGTAAGTCCAAATTCTAAAACCGAACTTCGAATTTGATTGTGAAAAGTTTTTATAACTGAAATCAGTTATCGGTTGACAATATATTATACAACAATGTGGATCAAATTTGCTTAAGTTTCTACTAAGCTGAAATCCCGAACGTCGACTGCTTTCGTCAGTTAAGTCAGATTCCAGGCAGAGTCGGACTAGTAGAATCATTACTTCGGATTAATTCGGACGCGGAATCTGACTTGGATTCCAATCGAAAGGTTTCTACTAGGTCGCGCACTTGAGACGCGACGAACGCGCAAAAAAAACTCGAATGTTCGAGTTTCTCTTTTACTTTTTAATATACATTAACTTTGAATTTGAAATTTGCTTAAATGCAAAATCAAGATTTTTACTATAGACCAGTCCGAGATCGAGACCGTCTTTGTAAACAGAAATATCTTCAATTTTATTTTTTAATATTGGTTTAAAGAAAGTATTCTTAAATAATTCTATTAATAGAAAACTTTCTCCGGATAAATCTGAAAAATCGATAGATTCTTCGTGGCCATCCTTGTTATAATAGTGAACCTTAGTCACCTTTTCAATATCACACTTAAATAAATTCTTTACTTTCATTTTAAAACTCCTTAAACATTTAATAATTCTGTCTTATAAACAGTTCCACAATCTTGTGTTTTGAAAATCGAATCCACGGTAATTTGGATTAAATCAATTCTGGTTGAAATCGGTTTGATTTGGTTTATCTTTTCCAATGTTAGTAGATTCGCGTAATTTATTGCGTCGATTGGATTAACAAACTCTGACATTTTAACTTCATATAAAGATTCTTGTGTTTGAGTATTTATTCCAGTCGCCCAAACTTGATACGTGAATTTTTCTGTTTCCTCTTTAGTATCAAGGATTTGTTCTAATTCTAAATCATCTTCATCCATTGTAATCTCTCCTTTTATCTGTTATTATCTTACAATACTATTATAACATAAAAAGAATATTATGTAAATAGCCTTTTTACATTTTTTAAATATCTATTTCAATTTCCTTAATAGTCCAAGTGATTTGTATAGTATATTTCTTTTTACCTGGGTCTTTCCACCAATAATCACCGGTGTGTGTATCTTCACCACGAAAATCTTTTACGTGAGCGTCTTTTAAATTATTAAATAGCATTGGAGCAAAGTTAGTATCTGTTGTCAATTCATATCTAGAAATCCAACCTGCACAACTTCCACCTCTTGCAATCTCTACTACAACATACTTACCATCATCACTAATAATATAATAATACTTACGTTTCATTTTACTTTTCCTCCTTAACAAAATGTTCCGCAATAAATTTAGTACACATCCATACTCCACCATCTTCTTTAATCTTACCAACCGCATATTCTGTATCACCGTCAGTATCTACGCGTGTAGTATGAACTTTATATTTTTGTCCTTTACGACATATAGTTCCCATATTAGGATGTGTATAACCTTTAACACATACTAATCTTTCTCCTATTTTCATACCATAGAAATCTTCTTCATACATAGACTTATTTCTCCTTTATTATTTTATTTCAATTACTTGTTCTGTAATATTTAAATAGATATCGACTTTCTTGTCATAATCATCATTATAATATTCAAGACTTACCTCTAATTCGCTTTCATTAAGATAATCATCTATATCTATATCATTTAAGTTATTTTCATTCTCTTGAATGAATTCATTTAGTCTAGTGTTCATATAAACCTTTGCGTCTTGAATAGAACTAAATACCTTAGAATTACTTTCTAAATAACCTTCATCGAATCTTTCCTCACCAGTATAATTAACTTCATTAACTACATAAACTTTAATTTCATTTTTCATAGATAATATTCCTCCTTATATCTATCTTTATTCTAATTATATTATATCACAAAAAGGTATTTTTGTAAATACCTTTTTATAATTTTTTTTAATCTAAATTAAATTGTTTTGCATATTTAAATCCGTTTTCAATACTTTTACAAAAATTATCGAAGTTAAATGACTTATGCATACTATCAATATTTTCTTCGCTCCATCCGACGTATTCTCCACTAGAAGCTAAGTCGTTCCAATCGTATTCATAATCACTTTGTAATGATGAATTATTAAGAGCTAGCTTAGCGCATAATCCAAGTTCGTCGCCTAGATTTGACAATACTAAGTATATAGACTTACCTTCTATATTACTTCCAAGTTTTTTATAGTAGCATCCTTCAATCTTAGAATTATAATTTTCTTTTATTACTTTTCTAACAAATCTTCTAAAGCTTTCCATTTCACTAATCCTCCTTAAATATAACTGTATAAATATAACAACGTTTGCGTATACGCTCTACGATATAAAACATTCTTTTTTCGTGTTCAATACCGTCTGAGTCTACTACAAGGTCTACCACTACACACTTTGTTCTTAGCATTTTATCTGGATATTTCTTGATTATTTCCTTAGCTTCCTTCATTGTATATAATTTTATTTCCATACTAATCCTCCATTATAATTTAATATATTTAACTTTTAATTCAAAGCCACCACAAGTTATAAAGGTATTTTCCTTATTGACCTTAGCATCTTGTTCGTTTTCTCTTTTTACTCTCTTAGCATCTTTTTCTCCACATCCATTATCTAATGCATCTTCAATTAAGAAACTAAGATATTCATCCTTATCAACTTCACTCTTTCCAACATAATATTTAAACATAGACATTTTCCTCCTTATCTATTTCTAATTATATTGTATCATATATCTATTGAAATGTAAACAGTTTTTCGCAATTTTTTTAATTTTTTTTCTTTAGGGCCAGGCCCAATCGCACTAGTAGATTGTTGACTTATCGGATTCTGTTAGAATCCAAGTTGTCATTCTACTAGAGCGGCGGATCCGCCGAGTTTCGTGCGTAAAAAAAAAGAGACTCTAACTGAACTGAGTCTCTTTTCCAATTTTTTAGTTTTCTTAAGCTGGATTTTTGAATCGTGAAAAGCGAGAAGTATGTGTGGGTTGGGTTTCGCTCTTCTTTATTAAGAAAGGAGGAATGTAATGAATTATTCCAACTTAACAGAATGTTTTAATTACTATATATTATACAACTAAGCTGTGAAATGATTTGTATAAAGTTGTTTAAATAGTTTTAAATGTTGAGGACTTCTAATTTCCATTCGATAGATATTATCATTTACTTTAGTAAACTTTAACGAGTTTGCATAAGTTCCTTGATTTTGAAGTTTCTTTAAAATTGAAGAAGTGTTGCCACTTGTCCAAGGAGAAATTCTAACTATCATATCTACCAGATTAGTAGAGTCTTCAAGATTAAATTGAACGTAGTGTTTAACGACATTGTACAATCCGACCGGAGCTAATTCGCAATTCGGCTCGATTTGAGATTCTTCTTGAACTTCATCAACGTTTTGAGATTCTGAATTCGCGCCGATTTCGTTTAGTGTTGTTTCTTCGACTTCTACTATTTCGCCACCACGACCGTTTGTTAACTTAATATCGAATTCGCGTAACTTAAAACTAGAAGTCTTCGGAATTCCAGGAATAGTATCAATATTACCGTCCCAAGCGGCAAGTCGATGAATATCAGTTCGATATGTTCCGTAGATTCGAATCAAATGTAAAACAATATTAGTTTGAACAACGGTTAGTTTTCCCATACCTAAAATATGATATAAATCAATTTGTAATATTCTTGTTTGAATGCCTTCTTCTTTTTTACAGAAGCTTCTTAAGTTATGTAAGTCTAGTAGAGTTAAGTTCGATAAATCCTCTTGACTTTTAATTTTGTCCAAGTTCGCTCGACAAAGTTCGACTCGCTTTTCAAGGACCGACTTGATTTTTTCAAATACTAATTTGTCCATTTATATATCTCCTCCTAAATTTGCTCGCCAGTTAAACTAGCAAAGTAAATTGTTTCTTTTTCTTCATTCATATCATCTACAATATTGATAATTTCGTATTCATCATAACTATAAGGTTCTTGCTCAACAGTTTTTATGAATACTAAATCCCAGCTTCCACTCCACTTAGGCATTTCGTCTAGTCTTTCATTTAATTCATCAATATTTTTTGATGATGTTAAATATTCCCAACAATCGTTAATATGATTAAGCTCCATATTACTCTTCCTCCTAAATCTTAGAATTAATATAATCTTTTACTTTGTCGTTATAATCGTGTTCAATATCGTCAATAGTAAAGGCTTTTTCTAAAAGTCCGTGTTTTAGATTCATTACCACGTCATAGCCAAGATTCCAACTTATTTCAGTATCACCTAACCACTCATTAACAAAGTTAGTCATTACTTCAAAAGTATGAGCGTTAATAATATTATCATCTAGATTTTCTTCATCAGTATCTTCGTTAACTTCGAATCTATCTAACATTACGTCGCAAGCGATTACTTCACTACAAAGTATATTCTCCTTTTCAAACTTTTTTGCCATTTCCAACCACATAATAAATTCCTCCTTTATTTATTTTCAATATTATTATATCATATAAATATTAAGATGTAAATAGTTTTTTTAAATTTTTTTAATTAAATCTTACATATAAAACGTTACGATGAGCAGTGTAAGCTTGGTCAATTACTTCTTGGTCTCCTTTAGTTTCAACTGACTTGTCAGCAGATTCCTTATTAGTAACGACGCCTCTTTCGTTGAATTCCCAAACTTGTAAAGTCTTTACATCATTCATCTCTGCAACTTTATTAATTAAATCTTTTAATAACATAGCAAATTCCTCCTTACTATCTTTATCTATATTTATTATAAACTAAAACTGACTAAATGTAAATAACTTTTTTAAAATTTTTTCTTTTTTATTTTTCGGGCCGGGCCCGTAAGGGCTAGTAGAAATCAAACTTAATTGGAATCCAAGTTCCGCGGTCAAGTTCCGCAGTTCGCGCAGAACTCGCGTGCGGTCCGCGCCGAGCGAATATCCAACTCTAGTAGAAAGTTGTCTCGGATTCCGGATCTAGCTCGAGAAAAAATTTGCGCAAAAAAAAGAGTCGAAAACTCGACTCATTCTCTTTTTAGTGAGCATACACTGCAGTTGTCTCTTTAGTTTTTCGATAGCAACGTCCACACATTAAACACGTTACGTTTTTTCCATCTTTAGTTTTAGCGTGAGTTCCGTTCTTTAAAACTGCTGGACAATGTTTAGTATTAAATAGTCTCTTGATGTCTTCCTCTAAATGAGTTTCTTTCTTTCGATTAGTTCCATCATATTCAAATACATTGAATTGTCCAGGATGTTTAGAAAGAAAATCGTCTGCAACGTGGTTCCATTGACTGACGTTTATAATTAAATTATCGACAGTATCTCGATGTCTCTGGATGAATTGTTCTAGCACGTCATAGTTTTTAGTGTATAATGCAAATTTGATATCTGGATGTTTTGCCGCTAATTTATTCCAAGACTCTAATTGGTCTAAGTTTTCTAGTTCACCAGAGTTATTTATTCTAAATAGTTTGGTTCCAATAAATCTTTTGTCTGTCTTTAGAGCTTCATCAATCAAATCGAACACTTTTCCATTTCTCAATAGTAGAGTGTTGTCTCCCCACGGTTTAGCATTTCTGTTATGATGAAAACATAATGAATGCCAAGCATAACAAGCTCCGGACTTAGCGCAATTCTCACAATACTTCGAACAAGTACCAATTACGTTAGTTAGCAACTTTTGCTCTCCAGTTTCTTTGTAGTTTTCATCTCTCATCTTTAAAATTGGTCGATGAGTCTCATTTCCAGGTATTGTTGAGAAGTTAACTATCTTTCCTAATTTACTGTTGCCGCAACTGAGATGTAGAGTTGCTTCTTCTTCTTTTAAAACATATTTTATTTCCATAATAAGTATTTCCTCCTTACTTATTCTAATATAATTATATCACAAAACAAAAAAGATGTAAATAGCTTTTTGGTAAAAATTTCAGAAAAAATCCGGTAGTTCCAAATCTACTAGGTTTGAACGCGGAGCGCGGCCATTTCGGTTTTTGAGCGTAAAAAAAGAAGAGATTATTTTCTCTTCTTTCGTTTTGATATTTGGTCCATAACTTCTCGATGCTCTTTAGCTTCTAGTTGTTTTTGACGTTTAGCTTCATAGAATCTTAAACTATCTAGGCCGAGAGTTTCACTGTAGTTCGGGAAGGTTGCCACGTAGATGTTTGAGCTAGTAGAAAACTTTCTGAATTCCGAAATTTCCATATCTAAATATTCTTCTATTTTGGTTTTATCTCCTATGAATGTTCCATAAAATCGGACGCCATTTTTATTATGCATTGCGACGTAGATCCATTCATTGAGCTTGTTCTTTTTAATTGCTTCTCGTAATGTCATCTTAATCCTCTTAATAGAATATGTCTAAGGCATCACTAGGATGCCTCAGAATCATTTTTCATTTTAATCTTAATAATTAAATTGTCTTTAAGTTTTGAGCACTTAGAATAGCATCCCAACAATATTGTAATAATGATAAACTATTTCTTTGTTTCATTACATTCATTAAGAATTTCTTTTGTCCGGGAGTTGACTTCGCTTGAGTATTAACTAAATCATATACATACTTCTTAAAAGTGCTTAAATTACCTTTAGAGTATTCCTTCTCAATATCAACCTTATTGTCTAATAATACTTTTCCATAAGTACCTTCAACTTTAGTTAAATCTCCGTGCTTTACTTCTTTTTCAACATTTCTCATAAACTAAATCCTCCATATTCTTTTTAGTTTTATTCTAATTATAATATATACCAAAAATTATGAAATGTAAACAGTTTTTTTAAAATTTTTTAATATTTTTTACGTCGAAGTCTAAAGTGGCGGTTGGTTGAGCTTCTGTGCTAACACAACCTAACGTTTTTGTACTAGTTCCTCTATGATTATCATAATAACTCTTTATATAACTGAAATCTTTATATCCAGTTAGGACCGCGATATTTAGTAGATTGATAACTTGTTCTTGATTATCAGCGAAATCCAAAATTTGTCGATAAACTTTGTCGATGATTGCATTCGTAATAAATCCATAACGAGTTACCGAGCTTTCAATCCAATCGTTTACTAGTCCGATAACGGTCGCGTCAGTTTGTTGTTCCATTAATTTTTCTGTAGTTCTATTTTGGAAAGACTTAATCATACCAGCAATCTTGTCGGTTTTCTTTTTAGGGTTTTCTAACTCTAATTTATTCTGCTCTTTTAATCGCTTAATCTCTCTTTGTTTCTCTTCTTTTCGTTCCTTAGAAAGAGTCTTTAAATAATTATTTAACTCATCATTATCTTCAGGTTTTACTTTAGATTTTTCTCTTAAATCTTGGATTAACTCTTCTGAATCTTCTGTAATTAGATGGGTCATTCTAGTAGAATCTATCCTTATCTTATCTCGATCTGATTCCGCCCAATCCAAAACGCCAAGTTTCTTTAAAACAATATCGCATTGATATTGCTCTTTCGAATTCAAGTAGATTTGACCTTCAATATAATCTCTATCTAAAAAGAAATATCCGAACTCGTCGAATGTTCTTTTAATAAAAACTTTCTTTAAAACTTCTGTTAACTGCGACCAATATAGCGCGACTCTAGGTCCTACTAGTCTTACTAGCGATCTATTAATTGATATATTATCATATAAGTTAAAATTCTTACTCATACGCACTGCCTCCGTATCTATATAATTATACAATAAAAAAAGCTTAGCGAACTAAGCCTTTTAATACTTTTTCAAATGAGTTTGTCGCGTTCTGAATTGCGAGACTTAATTCAGCGGACTTGTACTTCGCGATTCGTTTCATTGCCTTATCAATTAGCTCAACTGATGTATGATATTTACGACAGAACTCTTGAACGTCTGCGTCATTTAAATTCTTTAAATACTTCTTAATACGAGAATCCATAAAACGAGACTCTTGTGTTTTCTTGTCTAGTTGAAAGCAGTCTACACTATAGCAAATTGCATCTAAGATAATAGCGAAATCTAGTTGATTTGAATGGATATAATCGTTAACAATGTCCTTAACAGTAAATCCAAATTTAGATTGAGTTGCTGAGCTTTCGTCTGGAAGTCTGTCAAAGAAATCGTCTTCATCGTCATCTAGCTTAAACATTTCTTGATTGAATCTATGAGCAGTAGTATTTGTCTTATTACATTGCCAATTTGAACGACCGAATACATTTGCTTTCTCAGTTGCTATACACATATTAATACATTGATGTGCGTGTAGCTTCTTCTCTGGATTTTGCCAAGCTCTATATTTACAAGCATATAATAATCTATCGCTAAAGATTGCTGGTAAATCAGCATATTCAATATTTCCTTCAACCTTTACTCCATTATAGAAATTAATCATTTGCTTCCAACATTGAACTAATAATGTAGAGAAATATGTGTCCATCTCTGCTTCATTTGATTCGTCATAAGCTTTACAGAATCTATTTGCTAACTCGTCGACTAAAATATTTCTGTCAGCGACAGTTTTAGTAGTCTCATAAGTAGTATATAACTCGTTGATGTAAGCGTCTCTTTCTCTTAACTTTTTAATTTTATTGTGGCTTTCTTTTAATATTTCTAACATAATAATTCCTCCTTAAATTGAACTAAAATTTAATCCGGTATATTTCAACCGGATTTTTATTTTTTAGTTGAAAGTATAGGTAGTCTTTCGAGTTGCACTCTTTGTGTTATGCGCTCTCTTATCAGCGATCGCCTCGATATTTAACTGACCTCTAGCTAACTGAGCCATATAGTTCGCATTAAGTCTAACTTGCTTAATGAACTTTCCGTCTGATGTAGGTCTTTCTAATAAGTAGTAATAACCTCTGTGATATGCCCATTTAGCTCCAGCACCTTGAACGGTTGCTACACCAATATGAACTACTGTCCATCCTTCATAAGTCTTTCCAACATACTTAGAAGTTCTATTCTTTCTTTGCTTTAAATCTTTTGAACCAAATCTTCTTGCCATATTATTCATTCTCCTTTTTCTTTGCTGTTTCTTCTAGTTCTTCTACGAACTTATTAAACTTAGTCTTGCTACCAAACATATTATAGACTATCGCTAATGCGACTCCAACTCTAGGATCAAATTCATCTGACTTGCTACAAGTAGACTTTGTGACTAGCTTAATATCCTTTTTAATCTTCTCTTCTGTTTCTTCAAGTTGATTATACTGCTTAACGGTTGAAGCTACATTCTTTAAAGTTCCTACCATCTTTAAGGCTAATACAGCTCTAAAGTTTTCTGAAGCGACTGTTACTGTTTTATTCTTTTTATCAATAACAATTCCTTTAACCTCTCTTTCATCAGCGATCTTTCCTGTTAAGTTTAAATTAATTTTTTGCATATTATATTGTCCTCCTTTATATGCTTTTTATTTATTTACAAGTATATTATATCATGTATTTTTTATAATGTAAACAGTTTTTTTATATTTTTTTTAATTTTTTTTATTTTTTTAGTTTAACAACCAAAAATTGTTTTGCAGTAGTTTAGTACGCGTGGTCCTTTGTCTGTATATTTCTTTAATATGAAATGATTTGTACCATCGTGATGATAAGCATCTACGCATAAGTTTCCATAACGATCATCATATATAGAAATATAATCAATATCTCTACCTAGAATTTTATCCATTGCTTCTTCTAGTGAATTACAAATTACAGGTTGAATAGTATGTGGACCATTCCATAATCCTAACTTTCCTCTAATTTGAATACGAGAATCCTTTAATTCAGAGTATCTATAATTCTCTAAGAAATCATTCTCATATTCCTCGTCGTGTAATTCTGCGACTGTCTCTTCATCATTAGCTTCTTCGTCTGTTAAGTCTTCATTCCAACTATCGACGATAGCTTGACGATCCTTTTCGTCATATAACCAAAATGATTGAAATATAATTCTTTTTTCCATAAGATATTCCTCCTTTATCTTTACGATTATATTGTATCACAGTTTAATCGTAATGTAAATAGCTAAAATGAAATTTTTTTTAAAATTATTTTAGAACTTGATAAAGTATCCATTCTGCTTCTTCTTTATTAGAGTAATAGTGGCCAGTAAAAGTCCAATTAGTCGCGCCGCGCTCTTTAGTACGATCTGAACCATTATAGAATATAGTTGCTCTAAATCTTGGAGTACCATACTTGTTATTCTTGATTCGCTCAAGAATAACAGTATAGTTATTAATATCATAAACTGATGCTGCATCTAATTGTCTAATCATTTTTCTGTTCCTCCTATTGTAATACTAATTGTCCATTCATTATCATTCCAACGAATTCATCCTTACCCATTCTGTAATCATCTACACGATCGAATAGAGGTTTTCCGTTCTCATCAGTAAGATAATCCCAATGTGGACTTCCGTCTGAGTTTAGTACGCTTGTTTTTCCGTATTTTTGACAACCGACTTCAAATACTGCAGTTTTATTTTTTGTTTCAACTAACTTAGCAAAATCGTAGCCTTTGAACTTTCTAGTATAACATTTAATCTTATATAAGTTTCCAACTTGGATTGAGTCTATTACAGTTTGTTTTTCTCTATCCTTTATAATATCTTCTTCCTCACCAACGAAATTAGTTAGTATTGAATCTTCCTTATTATACTCTTTATAGAATGGCTTTAATGCTTCATAATTCTTTTTAATTAAAGATTCTAAATCGTCGAAATGTTCTATTAAAACGTTTAGTACTCTATATTTATTTATTTGTACGGTATCTTTCTTACCAAGTCTTCCACAAGAGCCGATTGAGAATGTTAACTCATATTCAGTTGAACCATAAGGCTTTCCCATTCGAATCTCTATTTCAGTACTAATACTAGACTCATCTTTTTCGTCTAAGATTCCTACGCTTCCATAATTACAATAATCATCAAATTCAAATTTAATACTAACTCTCTGACAAATTGGCTTAACGATATTTTCTAGTTCGCTTATAACCAACGTATTTGCAACGGTTCGTTTTTCCTCCAATTTATTATAAGCTTCCGTAACCTTTTGAGACTGAGCCTCCTTTAAAATTTTTAATTCCTCTAGTCTATCCATAAGTTTATTTTCCTCCTTAACTTATTCTATTTATATTATATATTGTTTCCAATTAAATGTAAATAGTTTTTTTCAATTTTTTTAAATTAAACTTGCTGCGCTATAAGACTTGTATGTATTATAATCTGCAGTCATCTTCTTAAAACGCTCAGTATCTTGTGGATATACTTGAGAGCTATCTAACATTGTTGCTATTTCTTGGAAGATTGCTGAACTTGAATTCATATTGCAGTTTCTAGCTTGAACTGCTCCGCCTCGGTAATAAACTACTGCGAATTCGTCTGTCCATCCGCGTTCCTTATTTTCAAATACTACGTAAGAAATACCATCAATATTTGGAATAGTTCCTTCGACTGCCTTACTTAAATTTTCTACGAACATAATCTTATTTTGTAAACATTCATTAATCATATACATTATCTCCTTTATTTATTCTAATTATATTATATACCTAAAATTTTCAAATGTAAACTACTTTTTGCAATTTTTTTAAAAAATATTTCTAAGGCCCTCGGCCCGTAAAAACTAGTAGGAATCAAACTTGTTTAGTTTCTAGTAGAATCGCGGATATTTTGAATATTAGAGACGAAGCTCGAGGCAAAATAAAAAACCGATTGCTCGGTTTTTCTAAATTATCTAGTCTCTAAGATTGTATAATCCATAGATTCTGGAGAAGCGTCTAGTTGATCGTTGATTGCATCTTTAATTGCATCTTCTAAAGAGTAATCTTCTAAGTCATGATCGAACTCAACTTCAAGTTCTGTAACATGTTCTAGAGATGGATTATCTTCAATATCTAACGGATGGAATTCTAAATTGTAAGCTCTTACCTTGTAGTGTGCTTCAGTAACTCTTCCTTCCTCTTCTGTAATGTCGCTATTTTTAATATATGCTCCATTTTCTAAAATGTCTTCTAAGGTCATCTTGTAGAGATTTTGCTTACACTCCTCTTCGTTAGCTCCTTCAACTTCTACGTTTTGAATCCACGCTTCATAATTAAAATCAAATTTCATTTTCATAATTAAAAGCCTCCTTTATTGCTTCTGATTATATTATATATTATAATTGGTTAGATGTAAACAGCTTTTTTTAATTTTTTGTAACTTTTTTCCAGCTGCTGAAGAATACTAGAATTCCGTCGACGTATAACGAATATTTTTCGTCGTGATAGTCTGTTTCCGTAACAGCGATTGTTTTAAAATTAGTAGAAGCAGGGTAGATAGCTCCAACTGGCTTGTAGTTTCTGTCGAGTAACTCGATCGGCGTATTGTCTCCCTGCTCCTGATATATTGTTATTAAACTAGTAAGAATATTACTTTGACTCATTTTTACGCTTAGCTAATTCGGAAAATAGCTCTTCAACGAAATCGTCGTTTTCGATATCGTCGTCGTCAAACTCGTCAAATTCGTCGTCAAATACATAATCATCTTCATCTGTAGTTTCTTCTACGTCTGCTGACTCGTCTAAAGATTCATCTTCTAAATCTAACTTACTAAAGAATGAATCGACTTTGTCTGAGAATGCTTTAACGTCTGACTCAACATCTTCGTTTAAGTCTTCTGCTATATCGTACTTTTCTTCTGGAGCTAAGTCCTTTAAAATTTCTTCTTGATCCTCTAAAGTTTGAAGCTCGTCTTCAGTATGAGTTACAGAATTTACTTTTGTACATTGTTCAACTGGAATTTCTTTTGAAGGTTCTGTATAAACTTCAGCGTTTTCTGTACTAGACTCTTCTTGATTATGACGGTCTACGTAAGATTCGTCTGTAGGCGCTGCGCCCTCTGCGCTAGTAGATTGTTGACTAGGTTCTACCTTTTCGAAGATGTCTGTTCCTGGGATTAAAGCTAATCCGCCTCAGGTTCCGTGAAGTTGACCGATATCGTCGATAGACTCTACGGTTCCTTCTTTACCTTCGTAATGTGGCTCACCTTCCATTCTAGTAATGTGAACGACGTCTCCAACTCGGAATCCGCCTGATTCCTCCATTGCTTCGCCTAGTAGATTCTTGTCTTTATCCTCATCTGATTGATATAAATCTCCAATGTTTTCTGGTTGAGGTTGTTCAGCTTCGTCTTCATCGTCTAAATAATCCTCAATATCGTATGGATGCATTTCAGAACCTAATGGACAGTCTGTATCGTAGCAAGAATTATGTTCAGCATCTGATTCGATTGGCTTTGCGTCTGAGCTAAAAATAACTTCATCGAAAACCTTTTGTCCGTTTTCCATTCCTACTAAATGGATCTCTGATCCGGCTTGACTTCTTGAATAATCGAAAGCGTCTTGCTTATTTAAAAACTCTAGTGAGTCGCCGTCGATTGGGTCTTTCGCTCCGGTAACAATATATAAATAATTTTTCATTAATGAGTTTCTCCTTAAAAAAAGATATAGTTCAAATCAGGTAGATTTGATTAATCAAATAATTTAGCAGATAAAAAATTTTCTCGATGAGGAATTTTCGGTAATATTATATATTAAATATATATTAATAATATATAAATAAATATATATATTATATATAAATATATATACAAAAAATTCGCGATCTCTTAAAAAAACTATTAGCTAAATTATACGTAAACTCTATTTAATATACAATAATTATTAACAAAGTTCAAAACTAGTAGAATTGAAACTTGATTTAATAAACTAGTAGATTGATTACTTAGTTAAGAATCCTAAAAAATTTTAACAAAAAATTCTTTAGATTGTTGTATAATATAATGTAAGCTAAACTTAAGCTAACTAGAGTTTATTTAGTCTTACCGATATCTAAAACAATTTTAGGAGTAAGGTATCGTTGAAAAATTGAATTCGCCTAGGTTTGATTACCTTTCCTCCTTATACGATGCAATTACTTTAAACTCGAACTTAGGCAGAAACTCTTTTTCTCTTTCTTTTTATTTCTTATTTTACATTTTAAGAGTTGTTTATCCTGATAAAATTCGATTCTTTATTTTTTCCTCCTTAAATGATTTAAATAAACAACTCGATTCTTATTATAAGGCATGAAACATTTAATACCTTATAGCTCCTTTCTTCGGACTAACTAGAGATAGTTAGTCTTTTTTTTTGTTATAACATTCTTTACCTCGGCCCAATCGGGCTAGTTGAAACCGAACCATTTTCAAAACGTCCAAATTTCAGGCGTCACTTTTACTAGAATTGTCAAATCTAGTAGAATTGAAACCTGGTAGAATTCGAAAACGCTCAAAATTCAAAACTGGGAAATTTCAAACCTGGTAGATTTGGATGAAAGTCAAACCTGGCTGATTTGGCCAAACCTGGTAGATTTGGGCGTGACATAAAAAAAGAAGTCCATAAAATGAACTTCTCTAGCTGCTTCTATATCCTTTAATGAATGGCTCTGATAAAACTGCTTTATGCTTTCTAAAAAGTGTCTCGAAATCTTTTTTTAGATCATCTACATTAATCTTAGCCGTAGTCGAAGAAGCTATCGCGCCGTCGTCTCATAGTCTGTTATTAGTTAGACTATAATCTATAATAAACTCTGGAACGATTCTTGCGTTATTCCAAGTTACAAAGCATCTTACGTTTAAAAGATAGTCTTGACCTAGCGTTGCTTCCATTTTAATCATAGGCTGGCCTGGTCGTATTTCTACTAGATTTATACTCGCGCCGACTGCCTCTAAAAATTTCTTGACGCAGATGACTGATCGCTCGGTATTAACAAAAATCGCGTCGCTCAAATGCTGAACTATCTCGTCATAGCTCTTGACTTTATCTATCTCTTGGTTTACGAACAGTCCTTCAAAGTCGAAGAAGTGCTCCATATAAAATTCCAAATCGTCTCGATCTAAAGTCAAATTAAATTTATGACGAATAAAATCTTGGAGCTTCTGAGCTTTCTCTTTAATCTCATGTCGCTTTACTTCGTAGTAATGGGCCTCGCGCTCTTTCTGAAGATCTGACATATAAAAATCTCCTTCTATCCAGTAATTTCTTTAATGGCCATCTTAATAAATCCAGCTAGATACTTGAATCCGTCTTCTAATCTATCTTCTTCGTAAGTAAATCGCGCGGTAGAAATTGTTCGATTGCCGTATAGAAAAATATGTTGAAGATTATAATGGCCTCATAGATCGTCGAACTCGTAATTCAACTGTAGTCGCACGCCGAGAACTCCTTCGAAATTTTTAGAAGTAGTATAAAAATGTCCAATAAAATCCGCGTACTCTACATCCATACCAAATTCGACGTCATTATCATGACTGATTTTTCCGTCTCCGACTTTCTCTATTAAAACTCGTCCGATAGTACTATATAGAACGACAAGATTTTTTAATTGCTTCGTAGCTCGTTTGCGCGCGTGTTCTAGCTCGACTGGATCTATCGGAGCGACTGGCGCTTTTCCTCCGCGCTCTTCGTATAAGCTCTTCATTAAATAAAAAATAGAGAGAACTTCAAGTCCGTCCTCCGCATCAGGTAAGTAATTAACAAATCCTGTATGATATTTCTCGTTGAGTTCGCTCATCAGTCTGTCGACGTCGACCATCATGCGATCTATTACTGGATCCACGAGGTCTTTCGACTGCTGTCTCGCTAGATTCGGGTCGAAGAATCTCTGAACGACTGCTAGCGTCTTTCTTGTTATCGTCATAGGCTCGCTTTCTCCTATTCTTGCTCGATTGTTTTCAGTATAGCTTTGCTGCTTGTAGTGTATACTACGCGCAGTTTTGTTATACCTTCTATTAATTTAGCTAATAATCACTAATTATTATGTAGTTCTGCTATTAGCCATTGAACGTCTGCCTGTATATCTTTAATAAGATCGGTAGAAGATATATTGTTCTTTAATAGAGTATTCTTATTTATTTCTGAGTTTCTATCTTGTCTTGGGACTATAGACCATTCTACTACTGTTCCTAGTTCTGTTAGAAATATACGAGCTGTAAATTGTTTGAAGTCTAGATTTATGCTATGTTTATATACTCGAAGGTCGGCTGTTATTATTGATCTACTTCTATCTCCGTAATAATTAGTATATCTTATATTTAATAGAGGATGTTCTTTCTTAAGTCTTTCTACTATCTTTAGTATATAGATTAGTCCGTGGCTAAGGTCTGTTTCTACGTTGTGGTATACTTCTTGGTCTGTTAGAGATTTAGTTGATCTGATAATTAAGAAATAATCTATATAGGCTTCTATGAATTGGTCGTTTTCTATAAAGTCTATTCCGTATTTTTTAACTAGGTTTCTTATTTTATTATATATTGTTCTTGAAGGTCGCGTTGCTGTATTATTGTCCATAAGTCTTCTCCTACTAACCTCTCTTAATATCATCTAACTGACTTTGAATCCATCAAACTATATTATCTATTGTTCCTGCTAATGAGTCTTCATCTATTAAATTTACCATTATATTCAAACAGTCTTCTATTGTTCTGCCACGAGTTGTTTTTACTATCTGTAATTCTAACTCTACTTGCTCTAATAAGTTTACTCAAATCCTACAATCAAATTTATAGTTCTTATTGTCTATCACTTTATGGTTATTATATATTCTTAATCCATTTCTTCCGTCGACATTTGCATGTGTAGCAGATCAAGCTGGTTCTAATCTATCATTTAACTTTCCGAATAATATAACTGCTTTTCTAATATATCTTAATCTTTCTATGCCTTCTTTTGGACCTGCTTGTTCTATAATCTTAGAAATAAATATTGATATCTCTTCCTTTGCTGAGCTATTTCCTGAAGGTAATCTATTCTTGCGAAGTAGATCTTCAAATTGTCCAATTATCTTTCCTAAATCAAAACTACTTTCCACGATTGATAATCTCCTTTACTGCTGGCGAGAACCATTTTACTAATTCGGATAATGAATCAGAAGCAGGTTTTTCTAAGTCTATCTTTATTCTTTCGGTAGCACTCATTTGAGGACTAGAAGATTTTTTTGGGTCTTTAGCTGTTCTACATTTTACTAAAAATTTATTTGGATCTAATAATTTTAACTCTATTAAGAATAGTATCGATGTCTGGTCGGCAGCAATCCAGTAGTCTAATTCATCTTGAGCAATATGTCCAAGAATTACCTGTGTTGGTGACTTCGTATCTTTAGTTATCTTCTCTCGGATTTTTTCTAGTAAGACTACGATTTTAGCTCAATATCCTTTTAATTTACTGAAGGCTTCTCTCATATAGTTTTCAAAGAACGAAACCTCTTGATTTTTTACCAATTCTTTTAATTCTATTGTAGAAGAAAAACTTAATAAATATAAGAAAAAATAAAGGTATTCTTTTTTAAGAAATGGTTTTAGGCCGTCAGTCATAACAAAATCATTATCGAAAAAACATTTTTTAATAGATTCTATGATTAAAGAATCTGCTTTATCATAATAATATTGTAATCGTTTTATAATTTCTTCAGAGAGATATTTACTTTTAAGTTCTCCGTCGTCTACATATACAACGTCACGATCTCCTCAATATTCATACCAATCAAAAAACATATTAAGCTCCTTTAATTAAAATAAAAATGTTATAATATATTTTAATATACTAATTGAATAATAAATAAAATATATTATAACAAAATTTACCATATTACATAGTTTGAAATATCTTTTACTCTAATATTTTCTTTAGATAATGTTGACATAAACTTTTGAGCAGCTTCAGCGCTTTCAAATTTATGAGCCTCTCTTAAAGAGTTTGTTCAAGAAGTTCTTCCTTCAACCTTTTCTAAAAAATAGACATCACTATTTATTACTTCAATAACAAACATATTTAATTAATTCCTTTTCTAAAAATTTAATACCTTCCATCCTTTGTCTAAATAGAATTGTAATTTATCTTTAAATACTTCTCGAGTCTTATTATCTCTATAAATTGTAATTCAGTTAGAAGGATCGTTTAACGCGATCATTCGAGCTTTCTTCGGATCTTTACTATTTAATATTTCTCTTAGCTCAACTGCTTCGCGATCTTTTCTATAATTCATTTTAGCATCGTTCAATCTTCCACCGACTGACTGATTAAATCCAATTAGCGGATTAGTAGAATCGTAATACTTAATTCAATATTGTTCTCGTTCATCTAACTCTTTCTGATCTTTACATCTTTCAATCAGCTCTACCTTAAAATAGTCTTCACCATACTTAATTTTTGCTGCAGTAATTAGCGAACCACTTCCTTTATATTTATATGAAAACTTTGCTTTAGCGTGTTGTCCAATATAGATTTTACCTTTATCTACGCCTGGAGCAATACACGTTACTTTATAAATATAACCTCACATGAGAATTAAAGTAATGGACCGATTTCGCTAATTAATTTCTTGAAAGAACCTGCAAGATCATTTAAATCAAAATCTATAACAGTTCGAGATTTGCCTGAACAGTAGTAAGATAATACTAAAGTATTAAATGATCCATTTAAAAAATCTTTTAAATTTTTTGTTGGGTATGTATCTGCATTAATTCAGAAGTCGAATTGTTTATTTGATTTATTTTTAAAAGAGGCATGAAGAAGAGGACTGAATGAAAGATTAACAACATTGCCATCAACAAGATTTCTACTTGCAGCCATCTCTATAAACTTAAGTAAAACTACTGCTTCGAAATAAGCCTCTTTATAAGTTGAAGTATAAAATCCCAATCAGAATCTATTTATGTTAGTCAAGTCTGGAGCATTCTTCTTTAAGTCGAACAATCCAGCTTCCTTGTATACATTAAGATTAACAGTTGCTCGATGAGTATTCGTCAAGAAATTAGATACGCTACTATTCGAATTATCTATTGAATAATAATCTAATAGTTTATCCATACCTCCAGAATAATTGATTGTTAAATGAGAACAATCAGATACAAGTTTATTAATCTTATTTTGATAAGTACTTTTTAGATTAGCATGCTCTGTACTTGCTTCAAAAGTCTTCGCGGATTTACGAACAGTCTCTAATAATTTATTAGTACTAATTCGTTCATCAATTGCTTTTACCGCGTCATTTAATAGTGTAGCATTAATTGGACTTTGCTTCGCGCGATGATTAAGTCTATCAATTGCTTCTTGTTGTAAAACTCTTAGTATACTTTCGTAAGGACCTACTCCAAGATTAAATGCAACATTTATATATGTTAATAATTTATCTTCTGACATTGCTTGATATGCTCTGTTATAAGATGGATTTGCTTGTTTCTTTTGTAATCAGTCTTTTAACTTAGCTTCTACTTCTCAATAGTTTGCTTCATTTAGTTCCATTTTAGTCAAACTCCTTTACAGATAATTTAGCAATTAATAATCAGGAGTTAATTTATCCGGTCTAAAATCTAAAAAGACTGGGAATCTTAAACTAGATCCGCCATTTTGATTTTGTGTTTCTTCAAAAAATTGCACAGAGATAATTTTACCAATATAAGAGTCAGGATTTTTCCAAGCTTCTTGTCTTAGCTTCTTCTTAATACCGGATCCAACCTTAACTGTATTGCCGTCTTTATATCTAACTACGAAAGCACCAAGCATTCCAGCATATTGTTTATCTCCTTCTTCATATCCGACAATCTCTAAATCGACATCATTCATTTTCTTAACTTTTAATAAATCATTTGTTCTATCGAAAGAGTATGGAGCATCAATCATATTAATCATTACTCCTTCTTCACCTTGATTAATGTTATAATTTAACCAAGAAATAATTTCCTCTGAGTCGTCTCCGATATATAAATAAGGAAGTATTTGAAAATACGTATAATTATCATTTAATAACTGTATTATATTATTATAATAATCCTTAGGACTTGTACCTGTAGCGACTGATATACTAATAGCAACACCAGGTAATAATTCACAGAACTTATTCAACATATTATTTCGTCTTGTTAAATATGGAGTATCGCATTTTTGGTTTCTAAATTCTTCAGCAGTCATGCAATCAAATACTAACATTTTAACGCCGTGCTTTACTCCATCTTTACGAGTGATCTTCATAGTTTGTTGATATTGTTCTTTACTTGTTAAATCACCTTTATCTAAAAGAGTAATTTCACCGTCTAAACAAATATTGTCTGGAAGTTTATCAAGCATCTCTTGTTCTAAATCAACTAATCCTTCATAAGGTTGTCCGGCTCTTGTATAAAAACTAACTTTGCCATTTTCTTTAAGAGCAATAATTCTACCACCATCGATCTTTGTAGTTAAAGCAAATACTTTACCTTCAACAATTTCTGGTTTTTGAAAATACTTATTAGCTAATTGAACATTGAATGTTGGAATTAAATCATTCATAATCTCATTAATAGATTTTACATTAACTCCAATTGATAATGACTTAGTAATAATTTGATCGAATAAGTTGTTTAGTTCTGTATTTAAATTTCTTTTTAAATTCTGAACTACAACTAAATCCGCATCTCTACCTGTGTTATGTTCTTTTATATATTCTAAAACGTCCTTAACATTAAGACTTTCAGTAAAAGTATCTTCACTAAATAAATCAAATGAAGCCTTAACTGAAACTTTTTTATTTAATTTTTTAGTTGAAATTCCTGTAACAATATAAGGATTGAAAACATAATTCAAATAATACTTTACATTCTCATTATCTTTATACTTCTTTAGAACTTCTAACTTATAGTTACGTCCGTTCTCTAAATTAATCTCTGAAACAAATTGATAAAAGTTTTCTAATGTAATCATACGTATTCCTCCAAAATAAATATATTATTTATATAATATATTATACAACAAAAAGAGTGTTGTGTACACTCTTTTTTACTGTTTTTCTGCAAATAATTCTAATAAAATTTTTTTAGATATATTTATTATTATCGACATCTGATGTTCATCTAATGCAAGTTCTTTATCTTTAACTAGAAATACTCTTATGAGTCTACTTCTATAATATAATCCAATATCTTGATATCCATTTCCATTATAGAACCAACTTAACTTTGCTCCATGAATGTTTTCTAATTCCGGAAATCTTGTAATTAAATCTAGTTTCTCATCAATTAAACATTTCATATCTTCTTTATACTGAAGATTGAATGCACCGAATCCAACAGTTCGACCTTCTCAATTAGTATAGACTTGTTGTCCAGGATCATCATCATAAAAATCTACGTGGAATCCTCTATAGTCTAGAGAGTCTACAATTTTTAATTCTTCAGAATTTTCAGTAACTCTATCCATAATAATTACTCCTTATTATTTATTGAATGATTATGTTGATTATACTTCTCCTTAAAACCAATTAATGATAAATCTTCAAACACTTCAACGACTTCACTACGAGTTACTCCATAAAAATGACATAATGAATCTAACTTGTCTGTATTATCTAATACGTTTGAGATTAATTTTACTGCATTATTATAAGTTGTCTTTTCCAATGTAATCACTCCTATCTTAATCCAATTTTCTTAAAGACATTCTCTATTTTCTTATTTGCTAAATCTGTTGCTACATTCTTTCCATTTAGTAGAATACTGTCTAAGTTATTTTCTAAACGTTTAATTTTATCTTGAAGTTCTAACAATTCTTTTTCTAAGAGTTCGCACAAGTCTCGTTTAAATACTCCATAATTTTCTACATCAAGATATTTAGTTTCAATATCTTGAAGAGCTAGTCCAGATAAACAAGAATATATAACCATTAAATTAGACACTCCAGGTTTATTCTGAGGATCGTATTTCACTTTTCCTTCAGAGTCTGTAATTGCTTTCATTATTTTTTTCTTAGACACTTCTATGTCATCTAATAAATAAATAGTTCCTTTATCTGATTCTGACTTACTCATCTTTTTTGTTGGATCAGTCAACGACATTATTTTAGCACCAGATTCTTGAATAACACCTTTAGGTAATTTGAAAGTTTCTCCGTATTTATTATTAAATTTCTCAGCAACATCTCTACATAAATCTATATGAGACATTTGATCGATTCCAACCGGAACAATATCAACATCGTATAATAAAATATCTGCATTCATTAATGATGGATATAATAACATTCCTGTAGGTATAGCTTTATTTTGATTTTTCTCTACGAAATTCTTATATTGCGGCATCTTAGTAAATTCTCCTAAGACCGTGTTGCAAGTAAGAATCCATTCTAATTGAGTATGAGCTGAAACATCTGATTGTCTAAAGATTAAAGTTTTTTCTGGATCTAATCCTGCAGCTAAATAAATTTTTAATAAATCAAGAGTATTTTTCCTTAAATTTTCTGGAGATATAGGAAGAGTTAGTGCATGTAAATCTGCAATAAATACAATTAAGTTTGTTTCATCTTGATATTTTATAAATGGTTTTATTGCTCCTAAGTAATTACCTAAAGTTATTTGTCCAGTAGGCTTTACTGCAGACAGAGCAGTTAATTTATTATTCATTATTCTTTTACCTCATGTATATATTATTATACAATAAAAGACTTAAGCAAAAGTAGCTTAAGCCTCATTCTTTTTAATAGTTTCAATTCTCTTTAGAATTAAATCGACAGCCTTATCATAACCATCTTGTGCTCCATCAATAACGGCAAATGGCTCACCACAAGAATCTAAAAACTTAATTGTTTCTTTGTCAATCTTTTTAGCTTCGTCTAGAGTTTGATTTCTGCCGTTAGGATTATATCCCTTAACTCTTTCAATAAAGAAATTAATATTATTATATTTTTTAAATTCATATTTTATTGCAGAAATTAATTCAGGATTGTCTTCACAATACATAGCACCTAACAAAATTGGAGAGTCTGTAATAATAACGTCAACCTTACCATTACATCTTGCGATTTTCCAAGCTTGCTTTCCTGTTATATAAAATTGATTATGAAATACTCTTTCATTCTCTTCTCATACTTTATCTTTAGCAAATTCTGATACATACTCTGCATCAATACCTGCCATCTTTAATTTGGAGAAAATATAAGTAGCACCGGTAGATTTACCGGCACCTGGACCTGCAAATAAATTAATTACGATACTTTTCTTTATCATTATTATATTCCTCCTCATCTCGGAATGTAATATTAATATGGTGTTTCTCTAAATATTCGGCTACTGCTTTATTAATATTGGCCTTAATCTCATTAAGATCTGCAGTTTTAGTATCAGCGAATGAATATAAAAGTATTTTGTTATTCATACGATCATAAGGATATTCGCAATTAGCGATATAGTTTTCTAGATACTCTTTAATATAGTCATAAGCAGATTTTGTTAAATCAACATGTCCAAATACATTGTATTTAGGTTTAGTATAATTATAAGTTGGATATGCTACTTCTTTAAAAGTTCCATCCGTTAAATCAGAAAATAAATGCATTATTCTTGGCTTCTTGTAATAAATGTACGTAGGTCGACTATAACTTTGATAACGCTCTTGCGTAATATAACTATAAAAAGAACCTATATAAACATATCTATTATTAAAATTACCTACGATGTCTCCAGGAACGTATCTGCTATTTCCAGAAGCAGCTTGTTGTCTAAGCTTTTCATCCTCTTTACTTTGAGCGAACTCATCCATGTTTTCAGTAAATGCTCCGACTGACTTTCCTTTAATTCTTCCTAGCCAAATCTTTGATTGACAAGCACCATTAACAAAAGTATTCTTCATCATTAAATGTAATAATAAATCAGAACTAATACCAATTAAATAAGCTTTTCCGTCAGATGCTTTGATTATACAATTCCAGAAAGATAGCTTTCCGCCTTGACTTGAACTACCAGCGGCTTCATCTAAAATTATTTCAAAGGTACCATTATCATAATCATGAATAATACCTTCGTGTACTTGCTTACTGTCATAATACTTTGTACGTAAAGTATCAGCGATTCTTTCGTTTTCTGGACTATCCCATTTAGTACCATGATCGTAAGAAGAATGTTCACGCATAAATTTTGTCCATTCATCATAAAGTGCATTATCATAACTAGTCCATTCTGCCCAGTTCTTTGCACTCTCTAACATATTCTTGTTACCATAATCTACTACGTAACCTTGATTAACTTTATTACCTTTCCAACTATAAGTAGATTCTTCATTCCAAGTTTTCTCTACAATAGTTACTTTATTAAAAATCTTAATGCCGCAATATTCTGCCATATTTTCACTCAGTCCTTTCTAATATTGATCGATTTATTATTCTAAATCTTCTTTAATTAATGCACGCTTAGCAATATATTCTCTATCTAGATTAAATCTAGGAATATCTAAATCAACTTCCCATTTGCCTTCGCCATTTCTCTTAACACAGCAACCGCGTTTTTGAACAGTAGGTAATTCTCCCCAAATTACTCCGCCTTCGATCTCACACTTAGCAATAGTGTCTCTTAGATTTAATCCTTGTAATGATTTATGACTAAATAAACTTTGAGCAAGAGAGTTTGCTGAATTTCTTTCGGCATCAACTTGTCTCCAGTAAAAATAATTTACTACCTCAGCTCTTGGAATATTAAAACATCTTGCGTCGAACCAAGCTCCACCTTTTCTTTTCTTATCATAAACTAAATCATAAGAATCAACTTCGCCTTTTTCAGCTAATTGTTCTAAATAAAATTCATTAAAGAATTTATTAAATGCATATGTAGCAAGAGCGGCTGATACTGAACAAATCTTTTGAACTTGTCCATCATACCAAGCATCACTAGCAAAATCTTTATAATCAACTAGTAATAAACTAATTTCATCTGATTGAGTATAAGCAAGTACGCAGCCTTGAACGTTCTCGCATAAGAATTTTGTAGTTGCTTGCATTGTTCTATTAAATAACTTATCAAAAGGTCTTTTAAATCCTTTTGTGAAAGTATGAAAGTGACAACCGTCTAATCTGATAATAGTTGGCATACGACGAGTTAAATAAGTTCTAGCTCGCATCTCGTAATTTTCTTTCATTCTTTTTCCTAAATCATCTTTAATCATAATATTCACCTACTTCAATATACTTAGATGGTACATGTTTAATCATATATCTATTATTTTCTGAGATATAAAACTTGTAACCATCCTCTAACATTTTATCTACTTTAATATATAATACAACAGGTTTTCCATGTCTTCTACCTGTTGCAATAGCTTCTTCTAATTTATCAGTTAAATGAACCCACTGTCTTGATTGTGGCTTTAAACCTTCTTTTAAGATTGAATCTAAAAATCTTGTAGCAGTTCCATGATATAGAGTTTTAGTAGGAATTATCTCTTTAAACTCTAAATCAACATCGATGCTGTGTCCTTGATTTGCTCTAATCTTAGATTTATTTTCGTTAAAAGAATATCTTTGCTTTGAGTCTTCTCTAACTATTTCTTCTAAAGAGTTCAAGTCGAACTGACCGAACTCTCTTTTAACTGCATTTATTAATTTATTAGTATCACACCAACCATGTGAATCTAGGGTTAGATTACCTGCTTCTGGTTTATGTCTTAACAATAAAGAAATATATTTACTTTGATTTGTTTTTAAATCATTACTCATGCTTCTCTCCTCTATTCTTAAGTATTAAATTACTAGTATGTAAAATAAATAGTGCAGTAGTACATATAAATAAAATTATTCCAAAAAGCATTTTATCTCTCCTGTTCTATATTTATTACAATATTTCTTAAATCTTTCTAAATATTCTAAATCTTCTTCTGAATTAACATCACAATCATGTACGATTGATACATACCAGAATAAATCTGGATCTAATAGATTTTTATCTCTTTGTTTTGCTTTAGCTGAATCTTTCCAAGCTTCTAAAGGTCTCATATGAAAATTAATTAATAATGCCATATTGTATTTATCTTCTTCAGAGAATTCTTCGATTAAACCGTGTATTGCACTATGCCAAGCAAAGCCGGTAAAATCTAAACCTAAAGCAAGATAAGCACCAACATTTGCATGTTGATAATAATGTGCTTTATCACAAAGCTCTCCTTTTCTATTATAATATGTTTTACATAATTTCTTACCTAAATCATGAAATAAAATAGCATAAGCTAAGAAAGAAGGGAAAGTAGTAAATTCATAATTACGAACAAAATAATCATATGCACCATACATATGTAAATCAATATCTAATACATGATGAGGATTATCATGAGGCTCTTGTCCAATATAAGTTTGAATAGCGTCTTTATAACTAACGTATAAAGGAGAAGAATACTCTACTTTAATTTCATCCCATCCTTCTTGTTTTACTGGTAATTCAAACGATTTAACCATTCGATCTATTACTACATTTGGAACGTGACGAGTTCTGTTTTTATTTCTAATCTTACAAGTTTTTATTGGAGCATATATTAAAATATATTTATATTTAATGTTTAAATCCTTTAAAGCCTTTTTTATTTCTGTTAAAGTATTTACTCTATTCTTTCTTGTTAAATTAGTTGCATCATATATTACAGATTTACCTGCACGCAAAGATGCTAGAGTTCGATCATACATTAGCTTAAATACTTCAGACGGTCTTTCTTGTACATCCTCATCTCCAAATAATTCTGCTCTAATTGCATCAGAAGAATGAACATCATATTCTGTTTTATCTTTTGCCCAAGTTGACTTACCACAACCAGGAAGTCCGCCTAACATTATAAATTCTAGCATACTAATTACCTCCATCTATATTATATAATACAATAATTAGATATTACTCTTCATCATGATCCTTAGCAAATCCATCTTTTTTTAATAATTCATTCTTGTATTTGCCTTCTGGATCATAGTCATCATCTTTTATATCATCTACGCAAACAATTAATAAATTTTCTTTTGTATCATTAAATGCACAAAAATTATTTTTTATTTGATAAGCCTCTTCAAAAGAATATTGTTCAGATTTTGTTATATCCGAAGTCCAACGATAACCACCAAAACGTCCGTCTGAATAATCTTCAAGATACAACATAGGCGTATTCTCTCTTAACGGAGTTCTCATTATCATTACTCTACCTTTGTGCATTCCGTCAGTAAACTTAAGAGAACGCTTCTTCTCTTCAAGGTCTTCTACTTCTTTTTTTAAAGAGTTAACTCTATTCTCTAAATAATTTTTATCCCATAATTGACTATATAAACTAGATAACTCTCTTTTAATTTTCTTTAATTCTTCTCTATCTTCTTTTCTAAACATACACTACTTACTCCTATCTTCTACTCCGACATGGAATAGCCAGTAAATTAGTCTGACAATCCATAATAATAAATTATACAACGGAAAAATTAATACGTATAAAATAAATATAAATATTGCTCCACCTTTATTTATGCCGAGTGCGTCCATAAAATCTGAAGGTGTTTCACAATTTCCTACGCCTCTAATACTGTCGGCGACCATTAATATTAACCATATAACATTAATGAAAATATACGCCGGTAAAATTACTATTAACCAAGTAGGTAACATTGTTATTCGCTCCTATCTTCCTTAAGCCACCAAAATTTTTTATAATCAGCTAAAGGAATTAACTCCATAGTCTCTTCATTTCTGATTTCGAATCTATTAGTTATTAGATTATAAAATACATAATAGCTAACCATAGCACCCATAAAATTAATCTTTTCTTGCTTCATCATTTTATATAATACCTTGAATGAACAACCTAATTCTTTTTGTAAATCAACAACCTCTTTAATGGTTTCTAAAGCGTCCATCATTTCATTAGCGTCTTTACAAAAATCATCATCTTTAGTTTCATTATAGCCTTCAAAAAAATCAATCTTCTTTGGAACACGTCCATGCTCGATATCTATATTAGTTATAGTTACAACATTATGATTAAGACAACACAAGTTATCTACTTTATTATATGCTTTTTCTAAGTCCATTGTTAATTACCTCCTAATGTTGTCTAGTGTCCATAGATAACATTTTAATTTTCTCTAAATAAGTATATCTATAGTTAGTATTATATAATTTATTATACGCTTCAACAAATGAACATTTATGCTTTCTCATATAACGTTCACATTTTCGAGTTATTTCTCTGTTACAATAAGGAATTACATCTGCAAAATAATTTACCATTATTGTACACCGTCTTCCTTATCTTCAACTACATTAGGATTAAAGTCTTCGTACTTACCTACAATCTCATAACCACAGCATGGACAAGCTATAAAATGATATCCATCAATACGTCTTTCAATTTTAGTAAAATCTTCTTGTTCAAATTGAAATTCACAATTACACTTATCACATTTTGCTGTAAATATTACTTTAGATTTTATAGGTAATTTGCCTTCTTTTATTATTTTAATCATTTTTAATAGACTCCTTATTTAATAGCTTAAAATATCTTATACCCATAGCTGTAAGAAAATAATATGAGATATTATTTATGTCATCATAGGTTTTTGATATTAAATTCTCGCGGTACAAATCTCCAAGTAACTTTGCAAATTTATTTTTCTTAGTTTCTAATTTCTTTTCTAGCTCTACATCAGTAATACCTGGTTTATCATAAATTGCTTTTAAAACTGGCATAAAATATTTTTTATACTTCTTTGGAAGAGCAAGAATTCTATCTTTATGCTTAGTTACTTCAAGTAATGCATCAATAATATTATAAGTATTAATCTTATGAAATAGATCAATAAGAATTTCACGTAGATCATCTTCTATATTTAACTCATCTATTAGATCCCAATAATGATTATAATCTGATCTAAGTTTTTTAAAGTCTTCTTCAATAGAGTCAGTACTTTTAAATTTGAAAAGAAGTGCATTTAATAATTCAGCAGTAGCAAATTCATATTTGCCAGAGCTTTCTATTTCTTTATTAATTTTTTGATATAGCTCTTTCATTATTAAATGACACCTCTTTCGCTTAAGATTTTCTTCCAACCAGAAATACTTATCTTTTTAAGTTCTTCGTCAACCTTTTCATATCTAAACAAGAAATATTGCATATAAGAAGGGTATTTCTTAACGGTTTCTGCGTATTCTTTTCTTGAAGTATAATTTGCCGGAGCTAAGTTAACGATCTCTAATTTAACTTGAGTTTTAAATAATTCCATAGCCGCAATTAAATTATTTATTTTATCTTTATACTCGTCTGCATAAATTAAGAATTCATCTACTTCATTATTTAAAATTATTTCTAATAATCTTGAAATAGAAATATTACCGTTAGTTCTTCCGTGATGAGCTAAAACGTATTCAGGAGATTTAATCTTAACTCTATTGAAATTAGCATCGCATACTACATAACCTTCTTCATTCCAAGGTAAAGCATTTGCTGCCTCTTGAACTTCTTTTAAAGTATGTAATGGATATCTCTTTGGACTAGGAAAAACATCTTTAAAATAATCTAACTCTTCAACTGAATGTTCATTATCAGTAACCATGCTTCTTAAACCTAAGTAATATAATTTAGGTTCAGTATATTCGATAACAACTCTATTGTAAGGTGAAACCATTTCAAACATATAGCAGAAATGATCATTCAACATTTGCCAAAAATTATTATCTGAAAACTTATTATCATAACCTATTCCCATTGAAGCTAAACAATATAAGAATAATTCACCGTAAGAAGTAATATCTTTATTAGCGCATTCTAATGGTGCTTTAAATGCGTCAATAGTTCCGTTAGTTGAGATATGCCATTCTTTATCATACCAAACTTTCATTAATGAACCATCAACTTTTTCTTGAACAGATGCTGTTGACCAATCAATCTCAGGACAGTATGACTCTCCATAATTTCCGAACTTATTGAATGGGTGACAAACACACTTCCAATCTGATTCTCTGAAGATTATACCTCTAGCCTCTTGAACTTCTGATAAATTAAAATCGGAACATAATTGATTATACTTAAATAAAATATAACCATTATCTCTATTTATTTTTAAATTATAAGGGTCTCTAGTTAATAACTCTTCCCAATTTTCATGTGTTTTAATAAACTCTAATAATTTTAAAGCCATATCTATCACCTCATTTTATGTTATATTATACAACAAAAAAAAACGACACAAGGTCGTTTTCGTGTTATTTATTTAGTTTTAATTTTACCAACTAGCTACAATTTTATTAATAACGTTTTGTGTTGCGCTATCTACAGACTCTGCTTGATTATCTCTTACTGCAGCGATAACTGCATAAGCTGCTTCTTCTACATTATTGTATGGTCCATAGTTAGGAACCATTCCATTGCTAGCATGATCGATTAATTCTTCTTCTACAGTTTGAGCAGTAGATTGTAATAATGCATCTTGAACTTTCTTGTCTGAACTCTTAGACATAAATCCAAATAACTTCTTGCTTAATATACCTAATAGAGAATCATTGTGGCCACAAGCACAGATGTTAGTAGATGCTTCAGTTAAACTTTCTCTCATCTTATTATAATCATCTACGCATGACTCTATAAAATGATTTAAGTTTTCTTCTATATTGTCTTCAGCAGGAGCTTCTGCTTCCTCTTCTGGTTGCTTAGAATCATCCTCAGATTCATTTTCTTCTTCTGCTTTATATTCTATTGTTGGATCTTTCTTAACATCTTTTAAGAACTTTTGATGGTCCTTCTCTTCATCTTCGATTTTCTTTAATTGATCTTTAACGTGGTTATCTTCAACTTTCTTTTCAACGTCTTTATAACCCTTAACTGCTTCTTTTTCATCATCGATTAAATAATCCATTTGACCTTCAAAATCGTCTGGAATAGTTTTTTCGTCTTCAGCAACATCTTCTACTTTTTTATTTAAATCTATATCTTCTTTTAAATTATCAAGTAATGTTAAATCTATTTGTCCGTCTACTGTAATACCATAGCTATCTTTTTTAACCTTTAATCCAACTTGAGCTGGATTAATTTTTTGAATTACTGGACATGTGTAATCATAATAAGAATTAGCGTGGTCTTCGTCTAAGCCTATTTGATTAAACTCTCTAAGTTGATGACAATGATTACCGGAATATGCTCCAGAATCATAATCTTCATATGAATAAATCTTTCCATTGTATGCGAATACACAGAATCTACCACCATGTGCTCAATGGCCTGGGTTATCTGATTTTCTTATACTTGTCAATAAATTTGGATTTTTAAATAATGACATTAGCTGTCTATTGTTAGTCGCGTTAATTCTAGATTGTTCATTCTGGTCTTTTATCGCTTGTAGATATTTATCGAGATTATTCATAATTAAAGGTAATTTCTGTGACACACTTGAACGAGGATTTGATCATCATATTTTATGAGTTTTAACGTCATAGGCAACAATATAATTATCGTTGAATTTAAAAGACATCTTTCCTTCTTTGAATCCTACTTCTTTAATGTCGTCATTTCTTATGTAGCTATAAAATTCTAAGTACTTACCTTGTTTTATATCTTCTACAAACTGTTGAATTTTTTTATCAACTTTATTATAGAATTCTTGTATAAGATTCTTTATTTTGATTTCCTCATTATCGAATTGAGTTCTTTGCGTATGTATATTTTGTTTTTTGTCGTTAAATTCTTTTTCGAGATCAGCTAATCTTTTCTTTTTTTCCGCTTCTAATTCGTCATCTGTCGGTAAACCATAAGCATCAGGCGCCTCATTAATTAATTTTTTCTCGTGCTTAATAGTATCCTCTACTTCGTCTTCGTCTTCGATTTCAATTTCACCGTCAACATCTTCTTTTAACTCTTTAAAAATACTTTCAAAGCCTTCAGTTAGAAAAGTTTTTCTCATTGACGTTTCTCCTTATATATTAGTCAATATATCCGTCTAGAACTAAGAAGTTAATTGCTTGGAATAATAAGCCTAGCTTTTCTTGTTCTGTTTTGCATGATGCGATTAATGCATCCATAGCTTGTTTAGACTTATCGTCGATCTCGTTAGATAATGTAACTGGAAGAGTTCTATCATTTATATAATTCATCATAGCCATATGTTCATTAGCACCTTCTAGCGCATCCGCAATTAATGAGTCTAAAGCTAGTTGTTCGTCAAAATCTAATGACTCGCCTCATGATGCTAACTTTTGAGCTGAATACTCATCATCCACTAAACTATAAACGATCTCTCTAGCTACATACATTTGAGCTGGTGAATTATCTTCTAATGCATCATAAAATTCTTCTGATCTATCTACTGCTTCTGTTAAATGCTTTTCATCTTTAGCATGAGCGATAGCTGTACAACTTTCATTTGCAATATCATTAGTAAACATAGTTCTAAATTGATTGCTTATTGCTGCTTGATCTTCATCTGACATTCCAATTGGATCTAACTTTTTACCGAAAATTTTCTTAGATCATTGTGATACTGATACTGAATTGTCTCTTAAATCTCTATGTAAAACAAAAGCTGCATTAGGTCTTTGTATAAAAGAATGATATACTTTATTAGAAATTGGACTATGGTCAACTTTAGGATCGTATTTAAATTCTCTTGTTTTAACAATTGTATAGATGCCATCAACAGGTTCACTGTTAGCGAACTCTCAAATTTCCTCTACACATGGAGTTGGTTCAAAATTAACGCCATCTATAGTTTCTTCTATTTCTTCTACTGGCTTTTCATCTAAAATATCTTCATCGAAGTTTTCTTTTAATTCTCTGAATATATTCTCAAAACCTTCATTTAAAAAAGTCTTTTTCATTAAAGAATCTCCTTGTAAAATAAATTACTAATTAATTTAGCATAAAAAAAATAAAAGTATCTAATACTTTTATTTGGTACCTGTGGTAGGACTTGAACCCACAACCGATGGTTTTGAAGACCACTGCTCTGCCAATTGAGCTACACAGGTATTTATATAAACAGACTTAAAGTCTGGAATTTTTGGTGGACCTGAGGGGAGTCGAACCCCTGTATTAAAGTCTATTCATTTGGTTTTCTACATGTTATCTTATTTATGTCCTCGTACAAATTACACCATCTGTAAATAAGCAAAATAGAAATGTAATTCGATTAGTTTCTATAGTTGGTTCGATTTCCTTTCGACTACTAATAAATACAAAGTTCCTCTACACCCTAAAAGTTATAACTACTTATTAGCTCGGGTCGGCTAATGTTCGTTTGCTAGTACTTACTGACTAGGCTAAAGCTGCAACTCTTTGAGCACCGAAGCCTCTGAAGAAGTTTGCAATTTTGTTTTTAATTGAGTTTGCGTTTATTTCTAAACCTCGACGTTTTTAACCCGGTCTACCGGACATGCTTACCATTTTTCAAAACTCCAAGCGAATCCATAAAACAAGCCCATGTTTTTATTTAAGACGTATATCTTATTCAGTGATATACATCTTAAATAATGATTCGATCTTCTTTTTAATAGAAGATGCTGTATAATTTTCATTTTCTCCAAAAACTTGTAAACTAATATGAGAAGACTTATTATAATTTAAAGTAATTACTCCCATGATAGATTTTAAATTTACCCAAACATTATCATCAGTTTTAATATTAATATCATCACTTGTATACTTACAAGCTTCAGATACTAATGTTGAAGCAAATCCGATGTTACTAATCTTACAATTTTCTGGAATTTTTATTTCAACTACTTGCATACGTTAAATTTCCTTTCTAATTTGTAATACAAAATATTATACAATATTAGAAAGAAAAATAACATATTAATTTAGCGAAATTATTCAGCAGTCTTTTTATTTCTCTTAGACTTTGAACTAGTTTTTTCAGTTTCTTCAGAAGTTTCTTTTGTCTTTGGCTCTTCCTTTTGTTGTTCTTTAGGTTGATCTTCTTCTAAGATACTTTGAAGAAATTCTTGAGTAACCTTAAACTCTTCATTATCTTTCAATTTCTTGCATTCCTTACGAATAGCTTCAACTAATTTAGGATTTTCTCCGACTGCTTCTAAATAATTTGGAAGATCGAATTTATCTCCAATCGTTGTAGCATATTCTAATTCATGATCAACATATAAAGTCTTATCTGCTGCAATATCTACAGCTGTACCAATAATCTTAAATGGATTTTTTTCATTATAAATTAGAGATGTTTCGATTACTCCTTGAGCAATTTCTTCTCCAGAACCGATCGCATCGTATTCTTCAACCTCTTCAACAGATAGGTCTTGATTAATTTTCCAACATCTATCTCTATATGCAATAAAGAAAGCGTTTGGCATATAAAACGGCTTATCTGGTTCGTCGACTAAAACACCATGAGCTTTTAATGTTTCATATAATGTTCTAGGAAGTTGTAGATGGATAAATGTATCATCTAATTCTGATTTACCAAAACCAGCGCTATCTAATAATCCTTTTATATGTTGAATTACTTGAGAACCTCTCGCAGTTCCTACTGAACCTATACAACAATTTTCGTATTCTGTTTGCCAGATTTTTGTTGCTGTATGAACTTTGCTGTTCCACCCAGAGGTTTGCTTATCTGCTCCTAAAATGAATCTGTTACCGTCTTTAATAGCAACTACTAATGACATAATCTTATCACTGTCCTTTCAAAAATATTTATATAATATTATACAATAAAATAAAAAAGACGAACACTCTAGAGTCGTCTAATTTACATTAAAATTAATTTTTGTTCAATGAATTGAATCTTTATCTGGAGTAAGAACAAATTGATTAACTTCTTCTACAGGTCTAATACAAGAATATATTGCTCTGTGATAGAAAACAATATCTCCAACACTATATGTTTCAGAATTTTTCCACAAGAAATCTAATAATTGATTTATAGAATCTTCATCAATTTGTTTTGCATTTGTAACAGTAAATACAGTTGAAGTTCCATTAGTATAGTTTATTGAATAAAAATCAATATTTTCTTCTGAATATATCTTTTTAATATCTAAAATTCCGACAACTAAATATGGAGCATCTTGATGTATTGGAGGACGTCTATCAAATGGAGGTTGAACACTAGCAGGTACACCTAGATTTATCGTTCAAGTACCAAGTCGTTCATCATAAAAGTATCTCATTCCAGTGTCAAGCTCAAAATAAGTTGAACCATGACATATATCTTCTGGAATAGGCTTTACATCGGTGCTTAAACCAGAAAGTTCATATAATGTTTTATTTAAGTTTGACATAAAACTCTCCTTAATTTTTATATTAGTATATAATTTAGCAACAAAAATTTAATGTAAATATTTTTTTATACTAATAGAAAAACTTTCTAAAAGATCTACTAATTCATCACTTTTAGGTATTTTATAAATATAATCTGTTCGTTTATATTTTTCTTCTAATGTAATTAAAATATGCTTTCTTCGAAATTGTTGTTTTGGTGTTGTTTCTATTTCTTTCACTGCGTCTTCGTATGAATATTCAAATGGAACCATGTATATCGGAACATTTTGTTGTAAGTAATAGTTATCAATAAAATATAAATGATATACACCAGAATAACCGCAGAAATGATCTTGAAGACTTAATAATTTTGAAACTTCATTATCTTGTAATTTAATTAAATCTCGATTATTAACATACTGTTCGAAAATATTTTCAAAGATTTTATTCTTAGAGCCAGAGTATAGAAAATTAAATGATCGTCTAAAAGTATAATCTACATTGACAAAATTACTTAAGAATTTTTCTGTTGAATAAATAAACATATCAGTATCTAGCCAGACGTATTGAAGATTTTTAGAGAGAATATACATTCTAAATGCATCAGCGATATGAGAAGGATTATACTTCATAATATCAAAATCAAATTGATTCTTAAATTCAATAAATTCTTTATCAGTATTAGTAAATAATCTAATATCGATCTCAGTATCAAATTTTGATGCTTGCGCTTGAGCTTTTCTCCAACTTTGAATACAAGCTCGTTGTAGCGGCTGCTCATAATATCCGTTATTCAAAACGTCTACTGAAAAAATAGTAAGCTTCATAGGTTCTCCCTTCTAGTAGAAAAAAATCCTAGAACATCTAGGACCAAAATCATGAAACCATGTTTAATTTTCTTAGATCTTTCTTCTGCATTTTCTTAAACTTTTTAAGTTGTTTTTTAGTCGCATTGTTAGAAAGAATCAGATCCTTTAAATATTCATAAGTCAATATAAATTTCATATCTATATCTCCTCTTAGAATAAAATTTCGGTTTCAGCTAGAAGTATGCATCCTCCTAGCCTACTTTAAAATTCAGGATACGGCAAGCCTTACCCATGTAAAAACTCCTTCGTTTTTCGACTAAACTAATCGACTCCGCCATTTATTCAACGCATACGGATCAGCGTCTATTGGGACAGGTTTTTGAAAGGTCTCTGGCCCGACCTTAGTCTTTCTTTTCTTGATCCGGGACAAGAATAAGTAAGAAAACCACAGCAGCTATGCCTTACGCCTTCGCCACAACCGCAACTCGACCTTAGAACCTGTTATGCCAGTAGGCTCTCTTTTTTACTGATAGCACTTAAGACTTTTAGTACTACAGCTGAAACATAACTCCCAGTTAAAAGGTTCTTGCTAAATCAATAGACGCTAATACAAACACGTCTAAGTAATCTCCTTCTACGTTCGTAGATGAGTCCTTCTAAGAATTTAATACGTCATAAGATCATATGCCCAAGTAAAGCCATACTACGAAAAAACGAGTCCTATACATGTGCCTTAGAAACACATTACTGCCAATTGCTCGACAGCTAGTCCCAACGTTGCAATACGTTGCTTTAACTTTAATACTATTTATTCTCCTACCCTTTTATTTCATAGTTAACCTGCTTATCTTAGTTATCTCTCGACAACCTAATACGAGTTTACGTTTTCAAGTCTAGCTCTATTCACTTCAAGGGTACAGGTTATAAATAAAAAATAGAATGAGCTTTTCTTTCGATATTTCTACCTACACCATACTCTGGATCTCAATTGCTCTAACCACGGCTTCTCGCTCCACCTGCGCACTTATTATGGTCTATCACGCATAGTAATACAAGCTTATCTATATCTCAAGTATATAGATGAGAGTTTTCCAACTCACAAGTTTCTTTAAAGTCGATAAGGTTTACGACGTCTTAGCGACTATTAAATTAAAATTAATCTTTCCCCTAATACCAGCTGCAACTTTACATTAGATGTTTTTCTAACTTCTTACGGATTAGTAAGTTTTCAAATTCCTTCTGATTCGACTTAACGGAATTTCCTCGGTAGCTTTCCCCAGCGATCGTTATCGTACCATAATAACCGAAGTTAACATAGGGTAGCTGGACATTGCAGTCTATCTCAGACTCTTGTAATACTTGAACCTTTACATTAGGTAATTACTAGACGACTTATCACGTTCGCACATTTCTTTAAAGTGGTGTATGCTCAAGTCCACATGAACGATTAGGTTAGCTCTGGTAATATTCTATCTTTATAGGCCTGTTCCTCAGGCAGATTAATTAAACAGAAGGCGCTCCTCACCGACTTTCGTCACATCACAATGTCGGATTCTTTTATGCGAGGCTACGTATCTTCCACTTAGCAGCAAGACGTTCAACTGTTGTTTTTTATACAGGGGCGTTGACCACATCGGCTGTTTCAATGTTCTAGCAAGTAGACCTGTTTATACAAAAGGCTTGAATAATTTCGGACTTGACTACCGTGCCTCTGTAGGGTTGAGAGATAACCTGCTATAGCCTTTTGTTTTAATAGTATTACGTGAGGCTCAACCCTCACTTGCAGAGTATTTCTCTGGAGTTTCCCGGCTTTTCCGACTTAAAGCGAACTTATGCTCGTTGGTCCACTCATTCAATGCTGTGAGGTGGTTGCTGTTGTTAGCAGTACGTTCGCCTTTATCACTAGCTTACATTGAAGGTACCGGGTGGTGGAACTAACAGATAATAACTCGCAAACCTAGTTGAACGATGTAGAACATCACGATTTAGGACACCACTCGCCTACATTATTATCTGTAGAAAATATATCTGTTGCCGAGTTTCTTCTTGCTCACTTGTACACCTGGGAGGGTTTCGACCCCACAATCTTCCGATTAAATGTCGGGTGCTCTGCCTTTGAGCTACCAGGATTACAACAGATATTATTTTCTTTATTTAAAAAATAACTAGTTATTGCTCTTATTCTATGTCCTGTATATCGAGCTAACTTTTAGGAGTCTTTCATCCAATATATTTCAAGGACTAAAGTTAATCTTTGGAACAACTAAGTTCCTCTATCAAGATATTATATTATACAATAATTTTGTATATAATTTAGCATTAACCTAGAAAAAGTTCTTCTTTTTCTTTCTTTTTTACATAAGTAACTAAAACGTTAGTTCCGAAAGTTTTTAAATCTGATTCAGAAATTTTAATAATTCCTTTATCATAATCTATAATTTCAGGACTTGCTCAGAAAGATTTTCTCTCTGGATTTCTCCATAAGACAGAGAATCTATCATCGATGCCATTAGCCAAAGTTGCTTGTCTAGTCTCTGGATCAAACTTAGCATACTCTTCAACTTCTCTTCCTGCTGGATTATAGTATCTTAATACTACTTCTTGATAATGTTCAGCTAATCGTTGTCTATAATAATCTGTGGTTGAGCGCATCCAACCATGCTTTAAAGCTAAATCTTCTTCTTCATCAACGAAGCTTCGATCAGATATCCATACGCGTTGAGTATTTCCATTACAAACTGCTGCAGAAACAATATAAGGATAATAAGGAAGTAAATCTAATAAAGATTTAAAATGAATTTCTTTTACGATATAGACATGTTTTTTATTGATTTCTCTTAAAGACTTATATTCTTTATCATAATACATATAAGTATAATAAGTAGATTCTTTTTCGCCAGACTTTGCTCTTTTATCTGGTAGTGTTTTAGTATGCTTAATTACTTTAAAATAATCACAATGTTCTGCTATGAAGTCTTGATTATATTCAGTAACTTCTACTCTTAGATGTTGGTATAAAGTTCCATTAGTTTTCTTTTTAAAAGCTAAGAAATCTCGGTATTCGTCTGAATAATAAACATGAACACCTTCATCGCCAAATTTTACTGGCTTACCGTCTTTGTCGTATCAGCCACCTTGGCCGCCAACATGATCACATAGATCGCATTTACCACTAAATATAGACATATTAATTCTCCTTTTGCTTTTTGAGCTATAAAATCGTCCTTTTGGGACTACTTTGTCTATTGTATTATACAATTATTATTTAAAAAAATAAAAAAGGTTCTTAGAACCTCTAATGGTGGACCCGCTCGGACTTGAACCGAGAACCGGTGGGTTATGAGTCCACTGCTCTAACCAATTAAGCTACAGGTCCAATTAGTATGGCAGAGTCATTAGGATTCGAACCTAAATCCTTTGGGTCAGAGCCAAATATACTAACCGTTATACGATGACTCTATTTTGGCGGGGACGCCTGGAGTTGAACCAGAGTCTCAGGGGTCAAGGCCCTGCATAATAACCTGCTATACCACATCCCTATTTAATTTGGCAGGGCCGGCAAGATTCGAACTTGCGAATGCGGGAGTCAAAGTCCCGTGCCTTAACCAGCTTGGCTACGGCCCTATGGCTGCAGTCTTTGTTTATGCTTGCGCTGCTCTTCAAGCGAGCTCGTAACAGTCGGTTTGCAATGACACCCTAACGACGCTGTTCCGCCGAAATACTCAAATACAACTTGCCCTTATAGTCGACTTAGGGATTGTATTCAAATATAATGGTACCCGAGGTGGGACTCGAACCCACACGCCTTTCGGCACCAGTTTCTAAGACTGGCGTGTCTACCAATTCCACCACTCGGGCATATTAAATTGTGATACCTTTGCGTGGGTTAAGGTAGTATCACTAAAGCTCCGTCTGCCATTTAAACATCGGTTCCTCTATATATCTCCTCAAGGCTTATCACTCCATACATTTACTCATGCCTCAGTCTCTTGCGTACCTCTAACACGACCCTGTATCTACAACATATAGATTTCCTGCACTAACCTCTCATTCAAGCGCCTTACTTACGCCAATGAGTCTTAATCAAACCTTGCAAGTTAATTAAGCCGTTGGTGCTGAAGATAGGATTTGAACCTACGACCTCTTCCTTACCATGGAATTGCTCTACCGGCTGAGCTACATCAGCAACTACTATATATTATACAATAACTATAACATAAACTAATGCATTGTAACAATAGATCTGTTATAATTTTGTTACTATTTTTGGTGTCCTCAATAAGATTCGAACTTATACTGAGTAAGGTTTGAGCTTACTGCCTCTGCCAATTGGGCTATGAGGACGTGGTGCGGAGTCCGGGACTCGAACCCGTAACAGACTGCGCGCATCTGCTTTTACCGGCTAGATATCTAGGGCCGGATGTCTATCCATTTGCATCACCACCGCATATTTTTATTTATTAATATATTTACTTTCCCATTTAATATTCTTTTCTTCTAACATTTTATTAATATCAAATGGATATTCTTTATTAACTAAAACATACAAAGAAATTATACATTGAATAACATCTACTAATTCTTCCTGCAAATGTTCAGGATTTTCTTTTTTATAACTATTTAATCCAAAGTTTGCTGAAATAAATTCACCTAATTCTTCTACGGTTTTTAAAGAAGCTGTTTCAATTGTTCTACCACTTTTTAACATTAATTCTTCAATTTTATCTAAATTTTTTTGATCAATAAAGTGCATAAAACTTATTTCCTTTCTATATTATATTAAATTTTTGGAGGCCTAGGTCAGATTCGAACTGACGATCACGGTGTTGCAGACCGTTGCCTTAATCCTCTTGGCTACTAGGCCTTGGACGATAGGATCAGATTCGAACTGATGACATATAACAGGGTTGCGGCCTGCCGTGTTGAGCCTCTTCACCACCTACCGGTTGGCGCGCCGTGCAGAATTCGAATCTGCAACCTACCGCTTAGAAGGCGGTTGCTCTATCCAGTTGAGCTAACGGCGCATGTTTGATTATTTAGTTTACATCGACAGTTCCTACATCTTCGTCTCATGACCGTCAACTCCTTTTTTAAAATTTTTATTTATCTGGTGGGCTGCGTGGGACTCGAACCCACAACCTCAGGTTTAAGAGACCAGAGCTCTACCAATTAAGCTAGCAGCCCGAATTGGTGCGCCTGACAAGATTCGAACTTGCGACCCACGGATTAAAAGTCCGCTGCTCTAGCCGGCTGAGCTACAGGCGCGTATGATGGCGGTCCCTAGAGGACTCGAACCCCTAACTCCAAGTTCGTAGCCTGGTAGTTTAATCCAGTTAGCCTAAGAGACCATCATTGGTGCGTCGTGAGAGAGTCGAACTCTTATAATTCCGATTAAAGGTCGGAAGCTTTACCAATTAAGCTAACGACGCATTTATTAAATTGTTTTCGACTACGCTTATGTTTTCGTTTCATACGTCGTCAACTCCTTTGTTCTAAATTTTTTTAATATATAATAACATATTGGCCTAACTAACATAGTCAGAGTGAAAGTCCGAGTTTTTATTAGAAATAAGTATAGGCTCTAAGTATTATTTACATGGTGCTCCAGGTGGGATTCGAACCCACACGGCCTTGCGGCCATCGGATTTTAAGTCCGAAGCGTCTACCAGTTCCGCCACTGGAGCAAATAAGTTTGGTGCTCCCGGACGGATTCGAACCGACACCTGTTAGAGGTTTAAGCTCTATGCCTCTGCCGAGATTGGGCTACGGGAGCAAATTATTAAGTTATTCAAATGTAAGTGATATAAGTCTGATAACATAAACTTACTCCTCGTTTCTTTAAAATTTTTTGGTACCCGAGGAGGGAGTTGAACCCTCGATCTCCGACCTTGAAAGGGTGGTGTCTTGACCGGTTCGACTAATCGGGCATCTATGGTACTCGGTAGCAGCCTCGAACTGCTCATCTCCTGCTTGAGAGGCAGGCGTCTTAGCCAACTCGACTAACCGAGCATTTATGGTTCTCCCTACCGGACTCGAACCGGTCATCTTCCGCGTGAAAGGCGTCTGTCTTAACCATCTCGACTAAGGGAGAATATATGGTGCTGGAGACAGGAATTGAACCTGCAACCTTATGCTTACAAGGCATCTGCTCTGCCTGATTGAGCTACTCCAGCATATTGGTCCGCCAGGGTGGTTTCGAACCACCGACCTTTCGGTTATCAGCCGAATGCTCTACCGCTGAGCTACTGGCGGATTTAATGGGGTGGTATGCCGGATTCGAACCGACGACCCTCTGAGCCACAATCAGATGTTCTACCAACTGAACTAATACCACCATTAAAAATAAAAGCTATCTTACAGGAGGAATGTAAGATAGCCTTAAAGGAGGAAATATATGAAAAAGTTAAAAATTAACTCAGATTCAATAATCTTCTATATTAAGCTATCTTACCGATAACTTAATATTTTGAATCAAGTTATCAGTTATTGGATTTTAATTTGTTCTTGCTTTTGAAGGTGTTTTAAAATAAGCGTAGTTCTTTCAGTACGTTCACATAATCTATGAAGTTGTAATTGTTTACAAGTTATAGTTGTTCTCATAGTAAACTGCGCTCCTTTTAAAAATTTTAATATCTAACTGATATCATTTAATTTAGCAAATGTTTTTGCTTATTTTATAATTTTTTAATTACAATATATTATACAATAATTTTTGAAATTTTTAAATACTTTTTTAAAAATTTTTTATTTAATTTAATGAAAACGTTTTCAGAATACTTCTAAAAAATTAGCTTACAGTCTTTAGCTAAAAGCGAACTCTTAGTTGCAATTATCTATCGTCATACTTATGTTCGGTTTCAATGTATTCTTTATAATCTTCATAAGCAGAATCAATATAATGAACAGCAAATCCGAATCCGATGATGATTGCAATACTTAAAAGTATTTCAAACATTTAACGTTCTCCTTATATTAAATTTTAATATACTATTAATTTAGCAATTGATTAGTCTCTATCAATTAACTTCGCAGTGTTTTCTAGAATTTCTAATAATTGCTTGCTAATATTAAATCTCTTAGCATTAGCTTCAATAGACTTTAATAGGTTACCATCATGCTGTCTTAATGATGCAGCCTTCCAGTCACAAAGCATTTCTACTATATCGACAAGATCCATTCCATTAACACCATTTGGATAATGTTCTGGGTGGTGTCTATTAACTGCATAATGATGAGCAGTAGCTTCACTAATTGCCGCTAAGCTAGCATTATACTCGTCACTAACTTCACCGTTTTCGTTTTGGAATTTTAATCTAGCTAACTTTCTAGTATTCTTTGCGAAAATCTCAACTTCCGGAGAAGTTAACTTACTTAAGTCGTGATTTAATCCTCTAAGTGTTAACTCATCTGTAATTAACTTAATGTAGTACTGAACCTTTGCTATATGTTTTCTAGTCTCTTCATTACATTCCGCAAGTGACATATAGTCTTCATCTGCGTCGTACTTTTCAACTAATTGTCTAGTTTTTCCGCAGCATTCACATTTATCTGGTTCGTCAAAATAGATAAAATTTTCAGCTCTTGCTTCTGGATTAATCTTTTCAATATAACATCTTTTACAGTAACTCATCGTACACCTCTTTATTCTACTTTTTTGTTTCTATTAGCTTTCTTTTCAACCGCACGATCGATAGTCATTCTATGAATGTTATCTACTTTTGCAAATTTACCTTCTTTAACTAATGTAACTAAAGATACTGGAGTGTAATCTATATGTTCTGCACATAAGTTTAAGTGATGATCATTTGCAAACCAATTAGAATGATCGTGACCATGAATATTAAAAGCATATGGAACATCAATTGGTTCATGAGATAATAAGATTTTCTCAGCAATCCAAATAGGACCTGAATATACTTCATCAAATAAATGGTTATCTTCAACTGTAGTATATTTTCTAATTATTTTATGGATAATATCCTGTTCGCCAGTAACTCCTGCTAATGCAAATGTTGTTTTATCTAATTCATCCATATTTTCATTAGAAAATCTTTCGATAATTTCTCTTTGATAGTAGGCATCACCTTTATCGTCATGATTACCCTTAATTAATACTTTATATCCAGCTCTTAACTTTGAAACAAAAGAAATATCTCCTACATCTCCTAAGCAAATTAATAAATCTTTTTTACCAACTTTGGCATTAATTCTTTTAACCTGCTCTTCATCAGAAATATAATTCTTTCTTAGATGAACCATTTCTGGATCATTAAAGTGTGGGTCTGAATATAACCAAATATTATTAAATTCTAACCAATGCTTGAAACATGGATATAATTTTATATTTGCCATATTTAACACCTCACTTCCATATTTCAATAATATTATACAATATTAAAATTAATTTGTAAATACTTTTTTACTACTTTTTTGAGGAAATGTAGTAAAGGATTTTACTCCTCTACTACTTCCTTCTTTGGTAATTCGATAGTTCCGTCATTTACAAGAGAAACTAATGTTTCAATATCGTAAGTACGAACTGCTACTTGAGTTTCAGTTGGTTGGTAAACATTATCGAAGACAATGTCTGCCTCTTCTGGAGTTTCAACTAGCTCACCTCTATGTTCGATGATACGACCCATAGATAATTCTAAGCTAGTTTCGTCTAACCATTTTGCAACGGTCTTGTACTCTCTTGCACTCATAATGATTTCATTGCTATTTAGGATTTGATTTAAGATAATCATTTCCTTAGTCTTTAAATCAATTGCATATGCCATACATACACTAGAATCACCCTTAACATTGAATTGGAATTCAATATTCTTTGGATCCCAAGCTCTTGTATTTAAGTTAGTCTTATCTTGGTAACCGCATACAACATCACAGTTATTGAATTTTCCAGCAAAACCGTGGAATCCAAATACTAAGTATCTATATCCTTGTTTAGCTGCTGCATCTAATTCGATGTCGTAATACTCTGCACCATTACTTGAACGGTCATCTCCTGAGAATAGAATTGCATTACCGAATGGCTTACGAGTATAGTTTTGCCAGTTCATGAAGTTAGCAGCTACGAAGTTACCAAATTCATCAACCTTAATTCCTGTTAAATCAGCATCAACATCGCGAATTCTATCCCAACGAACGAATGTTCTGATAGCATTACCTCTGATAGCTTGTCTAGATCCAGCAGGTGCTGTGTCTAAACCTGAACCGGTTGCAGAAGTATTTGTTGGAACCATAACTCTATAGAAGTCTTTATTTAAATAAATCTTTCCTAAAGATGGTAATTCGCTATAATGAGTATCAATCTTAGTTAATACTTCATCGTGTAATAACTTAGCAGTTCCAGAAGTTAATCTAGACTTTCTCCACTTAGTTTCATATTCAGTCTCAACGTGAGTCTTAACTCTATTATACTTAGTGAATGTGAAAGTTCTGCTTGCATTAGAATCTACTGATAAATTAGATACCATTTGATATAATGCAATTGGGTTCTTAGTTGGAAGTAGGTCTAAAATTTCAATAGCTTCACGAGGATTTGCTCTTGATAATAACATCTTAATACGTCTTTCTAACATAGATCCATTCTTAGCGTAAATCTTAGCAGCTTCAACAACGTTGCCTGCTTGTAAGAAGTCATTTGCTAACTTGTCTGGTGACTTAGCATTTGAAACCTTCTTTTGATTTAATTCGCACTCTTTAATTAACTTATTATAGAACTTAGCTTGCTTCTTAGAAAGTGGGCAGTAACGAGCATAGCTTGCCATCTCACCAATTTTCTTTAAAGTACCTTTTTGCTCTGGAGTTAACTTAGAGAAGTCTACTCTATCAGATAACTTAGATATTGAATATTTTACAATATCCTTCTTATCTAAGAACTTAGAATAAGAAATACCTAACTTATCAATTAAAGAGAATACAGTTTCCTTACAAGAGATATTATATTCATCCTTTAAGAAACCTAAATCGATTAAATATAAGAATTCTTCTGTTTCATCTAAACTTAATGGTCTAGTGTATTCGCAGTAAGATTTCATAATCTTATCGAAAACTGCATTAGCCTCATCGGCAGTAACAATATTAAACTTTCTTAGCTTAATTTCGTCACCTTGTACATATTGAGGTAAAGCTTTCTTAAATACAGTTGGACGATCAAATCTTTCTGGATGTTCATCACTAAGAGCGCCGCCTCCAGTAAATTCAACTAAGAAATAAGATACTAATTGCTCTACAGCTAACTCTTCACAAGTGAAATATCTCATATCTTGTGGATTAGCATAGAAGGAATGTGGTACATCAATATGTAAAATATCTGATGCTACTTGAATCATTTCCTTTGTTAATAAGCTTGGCTTATCAACTTCAATACCAAAATTAGCTAATAAGTACGCATTTAAATATGCGATAGTAGCTGGTGCTAGGATTTCATTAGTCTCCTTAGCTAAAAAACAATGCTTCTTAAATAAAATAGTTTCTTTTGTCATAATTTAATTCTTCCTTTCATTTTTTAATTATGTTTTATATAAAATTAAAAGCTTCCAATATAAATACCGGAAGCCAAATAATTTTCAAAATAAATATCTATTGACCTAACTACTTTTAACATTATACCCAAATAATTTGAAAAGAAATAAGTATAGGTTCTAAGATTTTAATCAAAACTATATTGGCTCAACTAGTTAACTTCTGTTCATGATCTTCTAATTTTTGTTCGAAATAAGTATGAGCTCGAATAATTCTTAATATTAAGTTTAATGGACCGACTACTTGTATTAACTTAACGTAACTATACGAGTATAATCACATTAAGTTCCATTAGCTATCAACTTACTTTTAAGAAATAAGTACGGCCTCTATTTTTGTTTACATTATATTATACAATAAGAATTAAAAATTTTTAATCTTACTATTTAATTTAGCTAATAAATTTATTGGCTTAACTAAAACGTATCTGCCCATGGTGGCGGATACAGGATTCGAACCTGTAATAACCTATTAAGAAATAAGTATAAGCTCTATAAATTTATATGTATATGTTTTGTTATTTGATTCAGAACATACAAACTGACCTGGTCGCGGGGGGTGGATTTGAACCACCGACCTCCGGGTTATGAGCCCGACGAGCTGACCAGACTGCTCTACCCCGCAATATAAAGAAGTAAGAAACCTCAGTTGCTTACTTCTAGCCTGAGGGCCCGTAGTACGCTCGCTCTGCAGTAGCTATCTCTTTCGCTATAATTAGATCACTTCCACCGCTAAATGGCTGATATCTAACTGTCGACTCAGAGACTCAGGCAACACATAATTAAATCTTTCATTTCGCATGTAGATTCCTAACCATGACTCGTTTATCTACAAGAACCGTAATCTGGATTAGTAGCCTGGACTTGAACCAAGATCTCTGTGATCCACTAGGAGCGACCTAGCTGCAGGAAGTGTAATAATCTTATACTACTACTAAAAGACAATATATTATACAATATTTTTTTCAATTTTTTTAATAAAAGCTTTTTTATTTTTAGAATATTCAATTAATTCATCAGAATTAGTTGAAACACTCATACCACCGCATAAAGAACAAGTGTTTTCACAGACATGTAAGGTAGGAGAAAAATTAAATTCTGAAAGTGGCTCAGTCTGTTTACATTTTTTTCCTTTTTTATATTTAGATGGATCACTTAGCCATCCAACATGTTGATCTTTTTCGAAATATAAATAATCATAGTCTAATGTACAATACATTCCTGTACATTCTACAATATTTTTTTCGATAGATCCATATTCTTTAAGAAGAAATTTTTGAGACGCCGTTGGTTTAGTCGTATTATCATTAAAAATAACATAATGAGAAATTGAAGCGGCTTTTGGCGGAACTTTTTTCTCTTGTGCTACTCTGATATCACTATCAATTAAATAATGAAGATTATGTTCAAGACATCTTTGTTCGAATGCATCGATTACATCTTTTTTATCTTCAGTTGCAACAGTTTCAGCAGATATACGAATAGAATCTAACATTAAAATTTTAATTAACTTGTCAAAGTAACCATCTAAACTAAAATAATCATCATGCCAAGAGAATGTTATTCTAAGACTAACATCATATTTCTTAAATACTTCAGATAATTGTCTGAAATAATCAACTGGTCGAGACATATTAGAAGTAATATGTACAGACTTTACATAATTTGATTTTAGTTGTGAAAATAACTGTTCAAAGATAAGAGGTAAGTTTAATAGAGTAACTTCTCCACCAATTACGTCTAAACGAGTTGTAGTTGCACGATGATTAATTATTCGAGCAACATCCGGAATTGCTTTTAATACTAATTGTTCATCATCTAATGCTTGTTGTCTTTCATCTAGCGATTTATCTCTTATGCAGTATCTACAATGAAAGTTACACGCATTTGTTAATCTTCATTTAATTCGTAATTCAGAGTCGTCTCTTCTAACAATACTTCTTATTTCTGGATTAAGCATGTAAATTACTCCTTTAAAATATCATAGAGCATCTTCTGTGACACTCTCGACATTCATTTATAATTATATCTATAATTATAATAATATCCTGAATAAAACATTTCTAGGACATTCTGGCGGCGACTGAGGGGTTCGAACCCTCGCGCCGGTTTCCCGGCCTAACGCGTTAGCAGTGCGTCCTCTTCACCAGCTTGAGTAAGTCGCCAAGTTTATATATTATTATACAATTATAATAATATTTTTAAGGCTTTTTTGATGTCCTTTTCTTGTAAACCATACTTCCAATCAGTAATGATAAAATTATTAGCAAATCTCTTCATACCTCCTCTAAAATCTTCATCGTCAAATATAACAAATCTATCGCCAGCAGTTAAGTTATGCATTATATAATTAAAGATTTCGTCTGGACGCTCTCCGGCATCATAATAATCACCAAATTTATTTTTAGCAACTTCTGTTCTGCCAATAATTTTGATTCCATATTTCTTTAATAGTTTTTTTAATTCAAAACCACGACGAGTGCTATTTTCAAATAAAGGACGTCTAGGATTTCCTTTTTCTGTGAATAGAATACGCCAAGAAGAAGATAATACTACATTAGCATTAGTTTTATTTACTAAATCTGCTAATAGTTTAATATTTTCTTCATCTAAGATTCCATCATCGTCTAAATGTTGATGAAAATATGTCTCATTATTAAGAACACCATCTACATCTAAAAATATATAATTCATAGCTTACCTCCTATCCGATAGTAAAGCCTCTAAACATTTGAAGTTCTTCTGGAAAATCTATTTTTTCATATTTTTCAGTTTCTTTATTGAACTTATAAAATATTGGATGCTCACATATTTGATATAAACCAGGCTCAATATTTTCGATTATTGCATAAGGCCAATATCCGTTTTCATACAAGTCAAGTATATTATTTATGACTCTTTCTTCAGCATCTTCAAAACTTTCGAAATAACCGACTGTTCTAAGACCTGTAGGACCATATTTGTCCCATCCTTTTAATAATGAAATAAAATATAATTCCATACTATTACCTCTTAATTTTTAATTGGCAGGCACGGAAGGATTCGAACCCTCATACGCGGTTTTGGAGACCGCAGTCCTACCGTTGAACGACGCACCTATATATAATTATACAATATTTTCTGGTGCCAGCCACCAGAGTCGAACTGATATTTGACGGGTATGAACCGACTTTCCTAACCATTGAAAGAGACTGGCAAAAGAAAAATGGTTTTATTAGTCATTAATACTTGACATCAAAACCATTAAAAATAATTGTGCAATTCTATTTAATAATTTCATATTGTTCTCCTTGGATCTAAAAATTTTAGGTTTTATAGACTTTTATCTTGTCTTGGAGAACTAATATAATTATTATTGTCTTGCTAACTTGCTTACTAAGCTCATATCTACTAAGCCATTATAATTTGTCTTAAAGTATTTCATTACTGAAGGAATTGATTTATCCTCTAGAGTAGCTAAAATATCTTTAATTTCAGTTTCACTTAATTGCTTAGGTAAATATGCTTGAATTAAATTCTTTTGATAAGTTAACTCATTAGCTTTTTCTGTACGGTTTACTTTTACATTAGATTCGATTTCCTCATCTAATTGCTTAGAAACCTTCTTAATAACTGAAATAGTTTCTTGATCTGTTAACTCATCAACTCTTAATTCAATAGCTCTATTTTTTAAAGCATTATAAACTAATGATAAGATGCTCTTATTAACTTCATTCTTTTCTTTTCTTGCTGTTTGCATGTCATGATAAACACACCAGTACAAAATTGTACTACTCATGATAAAACACTTCCTTTTTTATATTTAATATTATTAATATAATAATTATTTTTTAAATGGGCCGATGGTATGGTTTATCGTGTGACCGCATCGGTACGGACAAAGTGACTCTATACGACATTGCAATTAGTATAAAGTATTTTTACCACTATCAGAGTTTCACTGAATACTATAGGTACCTTATAATATCTATTTGATGGAGTGAGAGACGGGTGTCGAACCCGCATCTCCTGGATGGCAACCAGGTATAATAGCCGTTATACGACTCCCACAAATTATATGGCCTAGCTATCAACGATACTTAACAGGTATTTGCTTTTAGCTAAGAAATAAGCATAGGCTCTATTATAATATACAATATTTTAGAATAAGATCCACCAAAATTCTGTATCTTTTCTGTATTCATTATGTTGAACTACGAAGTCAAGATTTTTATTTAAGTGACGTCTTAATTTTCTATTACAGAATTTTCGATATTCTTTGCCATTTAAATAATATCGTGTGTAATAGTCTTCTTCTTCATGATACATAACTCCAACTTTATATGAATTTAAATCATAAAGTTTTTTAAGTTTCTTTTGATCATAAATATGTCTGTAATACATTTTCTTATCTCCTTTGGAGCCTATAGCTCTAGAAGATAAGTACCTCAATATTTCTCATATAAGTAATCTCCTTATATAATATTTTAAGTGGTCGACCCTGCTGGAGTTGAACCAACGTCTCTAGTTTGTAAGACTAGAGTAATACCCGTTATACCAAGGGTCGAAATAAATATATGGTGGGTGTGGTAGGAGTCGAACCTACGACGTTTCTAATGTAACGGATTTACAGTCCGCCGCCACTCAACCGACAGTAGCCTCACACCCATATTGGTCGTGGCTCTGGGTAACGATCCCAGCGGATGTAAACATAGCTGTTTTACAGACAGCTCCGCCTCCTTAACGGTCTACGCCACGAAATATAGTTATTAAGTTTTTAATGCAATATCGATAATAATAATATTCCATGACATAATTCTCCTTTAAAGATTTTTATTGGTGTGGGAGACGGGAATCGAACCCGCATCCTCTGCTTGGAAGGCAGAAATAATGAGCCATTATACCACTCCCACAGTATTGGTCAGGATAACTGGATTTGAACCAATATTCTGAGCTTCCAAAGCCCACATCCTAGCCCTTAGACGATATCCTGAAATTACGGCCAAGCTATCAACTTTATACCTGCTGCTCTCCCAACTGAGCTACTTCCCGAGCAACAACTATTAAATAATTAAACTTAATAACTCTTGTTCGGGAAGGATGGACTCGAACCGTCGACCCGCAGGTCCCAAAAAAGATTTTAGAAATAAGCTTTGGCTCTATTTATATTTTATGGCGGTGACAGCGAGAATCGAACTCGCGACTGGAGAGTGACAGACTCCTATGATAACCACTTCACCATGCCACCACATATATATTAAATTTTTAATGGTCCGGATTAGAGGATTCGAACCTCTGACCCCTTGGTCCCAGGCCAAGTGCTCTACCAAGCTGAGCTAAATCCGGATTTAATTATGGTGGACAGACTAGGAGTCGAACCAAGTTATCCTGCTCTTCAGGCAGGCGCACCAACCGTGTATGCCATCTGTCCATACATGGTGCCGCCTGTTGGTAACGCTCCAACATCCCTAGGGCTTCAACCTAGTGCTAATCTATTTCAGCTAAAGCGGCATTCATATAAGTATTAAATTTTAAGCTGCTAAATCGTGTACTTAAGATAAACATCGCTTTAACTCCTTCTTTTAAAATTACGGTGGAATTTGATTTTCATGAACTAGTTATTTTTGTATGCTTGTTAACAAACCCCTTAACAAACCACGCATATGAGTTCTACTAGCAAACTCATGGCGGTGCGTGTAGGATTTGAACCCACGGACGGTTCATCGCCGTCGGCGGTTTTCAAGACCGCTGCAATAAGCCAGACTCTGCCAACGCACCATTAATATTTGGCTTGACTATCTATTGTTCCTCTCGGAACTCTTTATTTTGGGTAAAGTACTACAGTAGAAATAAGTACAAGCTCTATTTTATTGGCGGGGACTGAGTGACTCGAACACTCAACCTAACGGTTAACAGCCGTTTGCTCTAACCAATTGAGCTAAGCCCCCATGAAACATACCGAAGCTTAACGTACAGCGGCAGAAGCACTAACCGAGGTGCTAACGGTAACTAATTAAATTATACAACATAAATCTCTCTATGTAAATATATTTTTTAAGATTTTTTTCAGTTGCTTCTTAACAACAGTAGATTGCTCTACCTCGGATTTCTAGTCTTATTATATCCTGAACTATCCTGGTGGAGAAGACGAGGCTCGAACTCGCGACATCTAGCTTGCAAAGCTAGCGCTCTCCCAACTGAGCTACAACCCCATGGTGGACACGGCGAGATTTGAACTCGATTCTCCTGATTGCAAGTCAGGTGTTTTCCCAAGTAAACTAACGGCCCATATATAAAATAAAAAACGTAACTACTTAGCTACGTTGAACAAAGAGAATATGTATAAAACAATCTATGAAACTGTTACTGATATCTTTTTATTCTTTGTAGCTTAATCTTTGTTAAGCTACTTTGATTCAGTA
>OCTW011604006.1_pt1 | contig 77512 bp, 64 predicted proteins | sample 1539671 | NCBI WGS metagenome assembly OCTW01 (sample SAMN02144230, study PRJEB22623) | gut metagenome | biome: sheep rumen | host: Ovis aries | place: New Zealand | reverse complement strand
TTCGTTCTGAGCCAGGATCAAACTCTCCATGATTATTTCAAAGGTCCGAAGACCTATGATTTTCCATAAAGTAATTTAATCCAGCTTTTTATTTGCTGAATTGATTAAGTCAATTTTTATATAAAATTGATAAAACAATGTAGTCAATTGTCAGAACAAAAACTAGCGATTTCTCGCTTATTTTTGATCTAGAACCTTACTTGTTCTATTTCTTTCCTTCCCTGTTATGTCAAAAAACTTTGTTTTGTTGCAACTCACTGTTGCGACGGTGAAAACTAAGATATACTTAATTAAAAAAAGTGTCAACTGAATTTTAAGATTTTTTTTTAGTTTTTTTCACTTTTTTTAATTTTTTTTTAAATACGTCGAGTCAAGGCACGCTCACGCTTAAAGCCTTGACTTCGCCGTTTTGAGGGTTTTGTAATAAAACCTCAATAAAAAAATCCCCAACGCAAAAATTACATTGGGGATTCAATAAATGAAATATTTTTACTGGCTTACATTAACGATCAAGTCATCATCTGCTGCCATAGGCATATAGTTATATACATAACCATCTGTAGATTCGAAAGCAAAATACTTATAATCTTCAAGATCTTTTCTTGATTTTACAGTTGTTACATCGCCACGACCATTTACTGTTGCACTACCATAAGTAGTCCATTCTAACTTTTTACTGTCATATACATAAACATTTATGGTAAGGCCCTTAAGATTTGTATAATTCTTTATCTTAATATTTTCATCAAAGCTTCCAACTAATGATTTTCTGTCAAAAGTAAAAGCTTCTTCGTTTAATAAGAATTGAGGAACAACTGTTTTTCTTAAATCACTACCTTCATCTCTGATTTCAATGTACATATCTCCTCTTTCGATATAACCGAAAGCTACATAAGTATTACCATCAAGAGATTCAATACCAATTTCACTTATGTTCTTAGCCTTCATTTTTGAAGGATAATTTTTTGCTTCAATCTTCTTTGTTTCGTCAAAATGATAGAGGCTTACATCTTGCAATTCCTCATAATCATTTTCACCTTTAAGATAAAGCTTAACTGAAATACCATCTTTGTATGACTTATTAACAACAACAATATTATCGTTGAATCTTCCGTGAATTCTACTTGGATAAATTACAAAAGCTCCTTCTTCCAATTCACTTTTTGCAAACAATGATAAAGTAAACAATGACAAAACTGCTACAATTGATAAAAACTTTTTCATTTTAGAAATAACTCCTTTTTATAATTATCAATGTAAACATTTTTGATTAAATTGTAAACGTTTGACCTTATATAGTATGACTGCGGCGGAGTAATTCCATGCAAGTACGGCCATTATGATAAGAGGTCTTCCAATTGCCACCTTTATCTTCCTTAAGGATTGGATTTCCATTTACATCAAGGGCATTCCACCACTCTCCGTGTTCCTTATCTACCTGATGATTAAGAATCCAGTTCCACTCACGTTCACAAGCTTCTTCGTATTCTTTATCACCTGTCATTTCCCAGGCATTATAAAAACCATTCATTGCTTCTGCCTGATTCCACCAGACTCTTGTGCGGTCACGATCTTTTCCACCGTTACGCAGGAAGTTTTCTAAGCAGGCATTTTCTTTATCAAAACCTTCGTCAAGGGCAACTTTTGCAACACGGATAACTGTATCGCGGATTTCTGATTTAAGTTCTTCATCACCTAATTCACAGGCTGCTTCCCAAAGTAACCAACTGGCCTCTATATCGTGTCCGTAAGATACTTCATCCATAAGTAGAGTCCACTTCATATCAAAGAACATGCCCAAATGTGCATTTGGCTGAAGGATTTTATCAACAGTAATTCTAACTAACTCTGAAAGACTTTCGCCAACTTCTGCACGAATTGACTTTGCATCGGCAAAAACAACTGGAAGTGTTCTGTAAAGATTTGTGTAGGCTTCCATAACGTGAAGATTTGTATTCATTGATTTTGGGCAATTCATGTCTTTTGGAGAAAGAATCATATCATCAGTTTTAGACCAATCACGGGCACGAGCTTCTACATATCCTCCGAATTCTGGGTCATAGGCATATTTTTCAAGAAGATTAAAAATATCGAGGGCATGATTCATTGCAGCTTCGGAAAGAGCTTCTTCTCCAGACATTTTTGATGGTGCAAGTTCTTTTACCGCAGCAGCATATTCTGAAAGTCCATAACAACAGAAAGCCTCGCCATAAATCTGTTTTTTGTCTACTTTTGGAGTTCCATCTGGCATTACCGACCAGAAAACTCCGTCATTATCTTTATCAAAATATTTATTAATGATTACGTCATAGGCAAAATCGGCCATTTCAAGGTATTTGGCATCCTTTGTCATTCTAGCTACTGCGGAATAGGTCCAGAGGAAACGAGAAGTCATTACAATGGAACGCTGGCACTTAGAATCCTGTTTATTGCCATTATCAATAGACCCAAAAAATCCTTTATTCTGAAAATCTCTGGCATATTTATCCCAATATGGAAGTATGTTATTAAACAATTCATTTTTTACCGATTCATAAAATTTTGCGTCCATAAATGACTCCTGTATAAAGTTAAGTTTTTTTAAGTAAATTTACTTAAATTTTTAACTAATTATATGACGGAGTTAGCAAAATGAAAAGAGGGGTTTATACTTATTGTAAATATAAGTGGATTTCTTTAAATTATGTTTAGAACTTTCTCTTAATTTTCGAGGCTTTTAATGAAAACAAATGCAATGCGTATTTTAGACGGACTGAACATTCCTTACGAAGTTTCTTCATATGAGGATGATGGAGAACACGTTCTTGAAAAAGGAGCTGCCGTGAGACTTGCTGAAAAACTAGGAGTTGACCCATTAACCGTTTTCAAAACCATTGTAATGCGTACAGAAAGTAAAGAAATTTGTGTTTTTTGTCAGAGTGCGACCTCTGAAATTAATTTGAAAAAAGCCAGAAATGCTGCAGGATGCAAGGAAATTAATCCTGTTAAACCGGAAGAACTTTTAGCTTTAACTGGTTATATCCGCGGGGGCTGTTCTCCTTTAGGAATGAAACGAAAATTCCGAACTTTTATAGACGAAACAATTTTACTTTGTGACCAAGTTTGTGTGAGTGGTGGACAAAGAGGTCTTCAAATCAAGCTGAAACCTGAAGATTTAATAAAAGCTACCGACGCCGTAGTTTGCGATCTTGAACTTGTAAAATAATAGGATTTTATATGAAAAAGTTAACTGATATTTTAGGAAAAGAGATTTTATATTTTGATGGTGGAACAGGTACTGTTTTGCAGGCGAAAGGACTGAAACCTGGAGAATTGCCAGAAACCTGGAACTACAAATACCCTGAAAGAATTGTAGATCTTAATTACGGTTACTACAAAGCGGGCTCAAACATCGTAAATACCAATACATTTGGTGCCTTTATTACAAAATTCCCTCTTGATCTGGAAAAAATTATTGAAGGGGCAATTGAAAATGCCAACAAAGCCCGGGAAAAAGTTCGTGCAGAAAGAGAGGATGATAATCTTTTTATAGCTTTTGATATTGGACCAACAGGAAAATTGTTAAAACCAATGGGGGACCTGGACTTTGAAGACTGCGTTCACCTGTATAAAAAAACTTTTTTAATTGCTTTTAAGAAAAATGTAGACTGCGTTTTGATTGAAACTATGAATGACGGCTACGAATCTAAAGCGGCAGTTCTGGCAGCAAAAGAAGCGATGGAAGAAACTGGTGTAGAACTTCCAATTATTGTTTCGAACGTATATGACAGAGACTGCAGAACTTTAAGCGGTTCAACACCTGAAACAATGGTTGCAATGCTGGAAGGATTAGGAGTTTCTGCGGTTGGTGTAAACTGCAGTCTTGGACCTCTTGAAATGAAAGAAACTATCCGCCGTTTGTGTAAATGTGCTACTGTTCCTGTTTTAGTAAAACCAAATGCAGGCCTTCCAAAAGTTGTAAACGGTCAGACTGTTTTTGATGTTAATGCAGACGAATTTGTAAAGGCCATGGCTGAGATTGCTGATCTTGGTCCTGAAATTCTTGGTGGCTGCTGCGGTACAAATCCTGAATACATTTCTAAAACAAAAGCCAGGATTGGTACAAAACTTTTAAAAAACAGAAAGATTGAAAATGATGATAAAAATGTCGTTGGCTGTGTTTCTTCCAACACCCAGATTGTTTATTTTGGCGGCAACTACAGGCCCGTTTTAATTGGTGAAAGAATCAATCCAACCGGAAAGAAAAAGTTCAAGGAAGCTTTGAGAAATAAGGATATTCCTTACATTGTTCATCAGGGAATGGAACAGGAAAATGCGGGAGCAATGGTTCTGGACGTAAATGTTGGACTTCCTGAAATTGATGAACACGAAATGATGCTTAAAGTAATGACTGAACTTCAGTCGGTTACAAACCTTCCGCTCCAGATTGATACAACCGAAGCAGGAGTTATGGAAGCAGCCCTCCGCCGTTACAACGGAAAACCAATGATTAACTCTGTAAACGGCAAAAAAGAAATTATGGACAAAATCTTTCCGCTGGTGAAAAAATACGGCGGACTTCTGGTTGCTCTGACTCTGGATGAAGACGGAATTCCAGATAATTCTGCTAAAAGAATTGAAATTGCAAAAAAAATCTACAAAGAAGCAGAAAAATACGGTATTCAGAAAAAAGATATCATAATTGACCCGCTCGCAATGGCAGTTTCTTCTGACTCAAAAGCAGGCCTTGCAACACTGGAAACAGTTCGTGCCATCCACGAAATGGGAGGCCTTACCAGCCTTGGTATTTCGAATGTTTCTTTTGGACTTCCTAACCGTGAATTTGTTACTTCTGCATTTTTTACAATGTGTATGAACAACGGTTTAAGTGCTGCAATCATGAATCCTTTGCAGATGGAAATGATTAAGGCTTACAAGTGCTACTGTTTACTTTCGGGAAAAGATGATAATTGTGTTGACTATATAAACTGGGCATCAAGTGTGGAACTGATTACCGCAAATCCTTCTACACCTTCTGCTCCTTCTGAAAATAAAAACACAAGTTCCACAGGGACTGAAAACAGCGGAAATGAAAGCCTTTCTCCACTTTCGAATGCAATCATCCACGGTTTAAAAGATGATGCAGCAGCGGCAACAAAAGAACTTTTAAAAACCACAGAAAGCCTTGCAATCATAAATGAACACCTTATTCCGGGCCTTGATTATGTTGGAAAAAGATTTGAAAAGAAAACCATGTACCTTCCACAGTTACTCATGGCAGCTGAAGCGGCAAAATCGGCTTTTGGTGAAATAAGAGCATACATGGAAGCTTCGGGCAAAAAAGGTCAGTCTAAGGGAACTATCATAATTGCAACTGTAAAAGGCGATATTCACGATATTGGAAAAAACATTGTTAAGGTTTTGCTGGAAAACTATGATTTTGATGTAATTGACCTTGGCAAAGATGTTCCTCCTGAAACCGTGGTGGAGGCCTGCAAAAAAGACAAGGTTCAGCTGGTAGGCCTTTCTGCCCTGATGACCACAACTGTTGCCGCTATGGAAGACACAATTAAACTGTTGCGGAAGGAATGTCCATGGGCAAAAGTTTGCGTAGGCGGTGCTGTAATGACTCAGGAATATTCTGACCAGATTGGAGCAGATTTCTACGGAAAGGACGCAATGGATACTGTCCGATACGCCCTGGAAGTTTTTAAGGTTTTGTAATAAACCCTCAATCAAAAACTTTACGACGCCATTCTGATTCAAGTGCCAGGATGGTAGTTACATTTTCTGTATTATCGCTGGTAGCAAGAGCTTTTACATAAGGCTCAACAACCATTGTTTTATAGGATTCCCAGCGGGCAGGCAACTGATTTGGAACAGAAAGCATCTGAGCTGGTGGAAGGTTTGTTAAAAGTTGGGTATAGAAAACTGGCAGAATATGTTCTGTTACATCTCTAATTGCCGAAAAACCACCTGCTATACCAAAAATTTCTGTTTCAAGATTAAGACGGTCTTTACGTTCGAGAATAGCTCTCTGATTTTCTGACTGGAAAAACCAGCTTATAAACTCGGTTGCACCAACAAGATTTTTTGACTTTTTGTAAATACCCATCATCGTAAAGGAATCTTCGATAGGGAGATTTCTATCTTGTACTATCCAGCGGTAATCAATTCCTAAATCCTGATCTTTCATAGCCTTAAAAAGCTGATCGCTTGTAGTATATGCAAATAAGGTTCGGTTAGTTGTTACCTGACGATAATATGGCATAAAGAGATATTTGTATGAAAAGTCTTCTTCCGTCTGAGCAGAAGTGTTTTCCTTTATCACCCAATCACTTAATTCATCTGCTGATTTACTAAGATTTGCGGCAGACCAGACAATTTCACCTTTTTCTTCGCGGAAGTTTGCCCCGTAAATCTTTGTGGCAAGATAAATAAACTCATTATTACTTAAAGGTGTAAAGCCCATTTTTGTATAGGCGCCCTTTTTATTTTTTTCGTTATAAGCCGAACCTGCTTTTCTTAGCTGTTCTAAGGTAAGGGTGTAGTTATCGGGAACCAGATCTTTATTTTCGTTTGAAAAAACAAGGGCAGGAAGATTAAAGGACACTGGCAATAAATACTGGACCCCTTTTTTCTGACCTGCAGTCAAAAGCTGAGGATAAAAAACATCTGAAGTAAGTTTTCGGTTATCAAAAATATAATCCAGGGATTTGTAATATTTTTTTGGATTATCAGTTCTGAGCCAGGAACCTACAACTATATCTGGGGCAACTTCGTCCCTTGCAGGCGGCATTGAAAGTGCCGGATTTTCCTTGTAAACAAGAACGGCACTATTTTCTTTATGAGTTTTATTAAAAAGTTCTACGTATTGAGCAAATTCACTATTACTTGTCCATATTACAATCCTACGGGCTTGGACATCTTTTTTTTTGCCGCAGCCTGTAAAAAATGTAAGAGAGACAAGTGCAAGTGCTATTGTTTTTAAAAGTTTCGACTGATTTTTTAACATTTGATTCCTAAGTCTATTTTTACATAGACTCAGCAATTTTGTAAATGCTTGAATAAACTGAATCAATCTTATCTTCATCAATACTTGAGAAAGCTACGCGGAGAGTATTCTGATCAATCTGGATAATTCCAATTCCTTCTTCAGCGAGCAATTTCTTTCTGATATCTTCGGCATTTCCTGTTTTTACGTGGAAACTCATAAAGTAACCAGAATTGAATGGAAGAACTTCAAGAACTTTTGATTCATGAGTATCTACGAACTTACGAACTGCATCATAACGAACCTGAAGCATCTTTTTAAGTTCTTTTTTCTGAGCTTCATGAGCAGGATCTGTCAAAGCGTGCATTACAAGACTCTGTGATGGAGTTGAAGAACATGAAACTGAAGAACGGATTGCTGCCATAAACTTTGTTGTCAAAGCGGTGTACTGTGAATCTGTAAGATTTTTTGAAGCAAATGTTACAAATCCTGCACGGAAGCCCCAGGCAAAATCCTCTTTTGTTGGACCATCAGCTTTAATTGCAAGTACATTTTCGTGTAAGTCGGCAAGGTAAGCAAACAAGGACTGTGGTTCTATATCATCTTCGTAATTTAATCCAAAGTAAGCATCATCTGAAAGTACAAGAACTTTTTTTCCGCTTTCTGCAATTTCTTTTACGATGCGAACAATTTCTTTAGCTTCAGATTTAGTTGGGCTATATCCAGAAGGATTCTGTGGGAAGTTCAAAATTACACGAACTGAACCATATTTTTCTGCATCTGCCTTCATCTTAGCTTCAAGGTCAGCAATGTTGAACTTACCGTTTTCAAAACACTTGAACTGATGGAATTCAGAACCACGGCGAGCAGAACAAATCAATTCGTAGTTATCCCAGCAAGGATCAGCAGCTAGCAAAGGTTTATCTTCATCAATAAAAAGGTCGCAAACATAAGACAAAACAGCTGTAAGTCCTGGAACTAAAATTGGAAGTGAAAAGTTTTTATCCTTAAGTGAAGGATTTTTTTCTATGATTTTTTCTTTCCACATCTTACGCAAATCTGGATTACCAGCCGTTTTTGCATAAGCTACAGTTTCTCGTGGATTAAAGTTAGGCATACTCTTTTTATAAGAGTCCAATTCAATTGGAGTACCATTTGCAACTGCCATACCAATTGTACCGTTTGCAAACTTTGCATCTTTAGCAGCTTCGCCACCCTGAGAAATAATTCCGTTTGGAAAATAAAGGCGCTTTCCCATGTCAGACATAAGAGCGTCTACAACTGAACCTTTTAATGTTTCATTTAAACCTTGTGCTAATGGATTAATCATAATGTGGTAATTATGCGAATTTGAAGCTTCTTAGTCAATGATTATGCAAAAATTTGTACCAAAACTGTATATTTATGCAAAATGTCATATATTGAAAATGCCTTATCCATAATATTTTTACATTTAAATTCTTGTTCAACATTAGTTTAATTTATGCTACACTCCCAAACATGAGTAATAATATTGATAATATTAAAAAGATTGTTGAAAACTATAGATTAGAGGCTGCAAAAAGACTTGTTGGCCAGGAAAAATTAATTGATGATATTTTAATTGCTTTTGTAGCCGGAGGCCATGTTCTTTTGGAAGGTGTTCCAGGGCTTGCAAAAACTCTTACCATAAAAACTGTTGCAGAATTATTAGGTCTTGATTTTAAACGAATTCAGTTTACACCAGACCTGCTCCCTGCTGATGTTACAGGAACTTTAATTTACGAACAGGGAAAAGGAACTTTTACAGTGCGTAAGGGGCCAATCTTTGGCAATATAATTCTTGCTGATGAAATTAACCGTGCACCTGCAAAAGTTCAATCTGCAATGCTTGAAGCTATGGAAGAAGGACAGGTTACAATTGGGGAACAATCCTACAAGCTTCCTAATCCATTTTTTGTTTTGGCTACACAAAACCCAGTTGAACAAGAAGGAACTTATAATCTACCAGAAGCCGAACTTGACCGTTTCCTTATGAAATTAGTTATCAGCTATCCTACTGCAGATAATGAAATTCAAATTGTAAAAACTGCCGGTAAAGCTCCATCTATCCCTGTAAATCAGGTTATAAGCCAGTGGGATATAGAAGCAATGAAAACTGCGGCAGATGCTGTTACCTGCGATGAAAAACTTCTTGAATATATTGTTTCGATTTTGACTGTAACACGTCCAGAAGAAGCCAGCCACAAACAGCAGACTGGGCGAACAATTGTAAATACAACAAACACAAATGATATTACCCGTTATGTTCATTTTGGAGCTTCTCCACGTGCGGGAATTGCAATGCTCCAGTGTGCAAAAGTTCATGCTCTTTTTGAAGGCCGTGACTTTGTTTTACCAGAAGATATTAAATCCGTTGCTTTAAACGTTCTTAGACACAGATTGGTTTTATCATACGAAGCTGCGGCAGATAATGTTACGGCAGACGAAATAATTTCTCAGATTTTGGATTTTGTTCCAGTTCCTTAAGGTTATTCCTAAAGATTACAGAAGCAGGACTGAATACAAATGCAGAAAAGTTATTTGGCCAATAATGACTCTTTATTAAAAAAAGCCTCTTACCTCCGAATAGTTGCCCGTGATTTGGCAGAAGGAATGAAATCTGGAAATTTCCGTTCCCTCTACCGTGGCCAGGGCGTTGAGTTTGAAGGAGTTAGGGAATATATCCGTGGTGATGATGTACGCAATATCGACTGGAACGTTACAGCCAGAATGGCCAACCCTTATGTAAAAGTTTTTGAAGAAGAAAGAGAACTGCAAATCTTTTTGGTAGTAGACTCTTCAGAATCAATGCGTCTTGAATACAATAAAAAAACAAAATATTCGGTAGCGGCCGAAAGTGCTGCCTTAATCACTATGGCGGCTGAATTAAATGCATGTCCGCTTGGTGCAGTTTTTTTTGACGGACAGATTCATTTTTCTTGCAAACCCCGAAGCGACAAACAAAATACCATGAACATTTTACAACACCTGGACAAACTTCCAGAAGTTATGATAAAGGGCTCTGTTCTTGATTCAGCCTTAAACGGTGCTGGAAAACTTTTAAAGACCCGTTCTCTGGTTTTTGTTTTTTCTGATTTCAGATCTAGTGATTGGGAAAAGCCACTGCTTTCTCTGGCCCAAAAAAACGATGTAATTGCCATGAGACTGCACGACCATAATGATGAAGAACTGCCAAAACTTGGAACCGTTGTTTTTGAGGACGTAGAAAGTGGCATAAAAATGGACCTTCCTTCATCATCTGAATATTTTAAGAAAGAATGGAAAGCTTACAACAATTCCCAAATTAATTTATGGCAGGCCTTTTGTATTAAACATGGAATTTTGCCAGTAGTTATGGATACCAAATATGAACCTTTGCAAATTCTTAATCAGACTTTTGCACAGAAGGCTAAAATAAGATAGGAGGAGCTGAGTTATGGAAAATATTAAATCGCAGCAAATCCTTATTCCAAAAAAAGTATATATTGGCGATACAGCAGAACTGCGTTGTACTTTTAATAGCAGTGAACTTAAATTCAAGCAGCTGACAATGAATGGAAGTGTAGAAATTAACACCGAAGTTTTTACACAAGCCCTGGATGCTAATGATTTTGAAGTTTCCAAACTGGAACTTTTTCCTGTTGGCGTAAACTACTATCAGCTTTCTATAACTTTTAAGGCATGGAAAACCGGAAATATACAGTTTCCTTCGATAAAAATTGGTGATACAGAACTTTTATTTGAACCGGTAAATATTGTTTCTATAACTGAACAAAATAAAATTTCTTCATTAAAAGAAAATATGGATCCTCTTTTGCTGCCGGGAACTGCCTACAAGCTTTACGGAGCCTTAATCATTTTTGTTTTGCTTTTAATACTTGCAATCAGAATTATTGTAAAACGAAAAAAAATAATGTTCTTTATCCATAATCAGCAGCTGTTAAGAAAATATAAAAAAAATAAAAAACTCAGCCTGAAAAAATTAAAGGCCTTAATAAACAATAAAGAAGCCGCTCTTTCTGATAAAGATTTTGCACAGGCCTACCAGCACATTTTAAGAAATTACCTGGAAACCCGTTTTGACTTTCCTTTTACAAAGGCTGCAACATCTGAATTTTCAAAAGGCTTTTTTCAGGTAACAAATAATCTTTTATCTGAAGATAAGGAAAACGCCTTTGCAAATATTGCAGCTTCATTTGTAAGAAGTGACTATATCCGCTACAGCAAAAATGCCACTTTTAAAACTGATGAAAGAGAAAATCTGATTGAATCCGCAATCACAAATATTGAAACGCTTGAACGAATAGAAAAGGAAGATAAAGATTCAAAAGGAGAAAGTAATGCCTAATTTTCAAAATCCTGCAGCTTTTATTTTACTTCTTACAATTCCTCTTATTTACATTCTCAGAGCCTTTAAAATTTTTAACAAGGTTTCTTTTCCTGCCGTTTTGGCAGACTGGAAAGGCAAACAGTTTGAATGGAAAGGTCGTTCCCATAAGTTTTTTTCAATACTGGCAAAAATCTGCCTTATCATAGGTTATGTAATTGTAATTGCAGCTTTTGCAGATCCTGTACTTTCCCACCAGGAAAAAGTTTACACAAGCCTTGGAACAGACCTTGTTTTTGTTGTAGATACAAGTCCTTCTATGGCCGCAAAAGATGTAAATGGCGAAATGCGTCTGGAAGCTGCTAAAAAATCAATTGCAAGTCTTTCGCAAATACACGATGGCTATAGATTTGGAATTGTTGCTTTGGGAAGTAATGCCAGTGTTCTAGTTCCCCCAACATCAGACTCTATTTATTTTTCGGAATGCCTTAATAAACTAAGTGTTGGCATGATGGGAAACGGTTCAGCTATTGGTGATGGACTGAGCACTGCAATTTGCCATCTTGTTTCTTCATCTGCACCTAAAAAATGTATAGTTTTGCTAACTGATGGAGAAAACAACGCCGGAGAAATTCACCCTGAAACAGCAGCAAAATTAGCCCAGGAAAATGAAATTACAATTTATGTACTTGGACTTGGTTCTAAGGGAAATGTTCCAATTGAATACACTGACCCAATTACAGGAAAAGAATGGTTCGGCCATCTTGATTCAGATTTTTCTTCTGCATCCCTAAAAAAAATTGCAAATATTGGAAATGGACGCTATTTCGAAGCTAGAACTATTGAAGAGCTTGGTGCAACTTTATCTACCGTTGCAAAAATAGAAAACATTACCCAACACTTTACCTATAAAACTGTAAACACAACCTACTATCAGAAATTTTTATTTATTGCGATGATTTTATTTGCCATAGCCTGGTTTATAAAACGCCTACTTCTAAAAGAAATGATTTGTTACCGCTATAAAAAAATTTTATGGCTCAGAACAGCCTTTCTTTCTTTCTGTCTGGTTATGCTGATTTTGGCTTATAAAGGACTTACATGGGGAACATACCTTGTGCCAGTTCAAAAAAATGGAACTGCAGTTTCCATGGTTTTTGATATTTCAAACAGCATGATGGCCAAGGACGGACCTAACGGAAGTACCAGACTTGGGGCAGCAGGCCTTTACGCAGAAAAACTTCTTTCTAAAATGCCAGGAATTTCTTCTTCGGTTGTTTTGGCTAAGGGTGATGGAGTTGTGGCAATTCCTCTTACAGAAGACAGAGCCCTTATTGAATCGCTACTGGAAGTTTTAAATCCTAAGCTTATGACCGTTCCTGGTTCCAGTCTTGGAAAAGGAATTTTGAAAGCAACAAAAACATTTCCTAACAATTATTCTGCTGCAGGCCGGATTTGGGTTTTTACAGATGGAGAAGAAACCGACGGTCAGCTGGAAAGTGCTTTTACAGAATGTCTTAGAAAGGGTATTCCGGTAACAATAATTGGTTTTGGACAGGAGAAGGAATCTAGAGTTATTGCAGGAGATGGAAAAACTGAAGTTTACACTGCCCTGCGTCCGGTAGAAATTAACAATGCAATTCAAAGTGCCTACGATAAGTTCCACTTTTTTAAAAATCAGGCAGAAATTAATTATATAAATTCCAACGACAAGGGTTCTGCAATAAAACTTTTATCTCAACTTAAACTATCATCTCAGGAAAATTTAATAACTTCTTATGAAGCAAAACCTGTACCACGCTATAAACTCTTTTTATTCTTAGCGATTCTTTCTTTTATTATGAGTTATATCATTACGGAAATGGATTTTTCACGTTTTTTTAAAAACCACAAACTTGTAGCCTCTAGTCTTTGTATTTTTTCTCTCATCTTTTCTGGCTGTTCAAATAAGACCTGGAAAATTTTAGATGGAAGCCGTGCTTATCAGGCAAAACAATACAGACGTTCTGTATCCCGTTTTATGGATGTTATGGAAGATGCCCAGCAGGAAGAAAACAGTGAAATATTGAACTATTGTCTTTATGATTTAGGAACAGCCTATCTGATGCTGGGAGAAGATCAGGCAGCCATGCAAAGGTTATTAGAAATTTCTGAAGATGCTTCTGATGAACTAAGATATGCGGCCTTTTACAATGCGGGAATAATTTCGCACAAGAATCAAAATTACGAAGAAGCTCGGGAATATTTTAAAAAGGCCATTGAAATTGACAACACAAGGGTTGATGCAAAGATTAACATGGAATTATCTATGCAGATGACCGAAAGCAAGGTAAAACAAAAGGAAAGCCAGGCAAAACCTGCTAATCAGGAGGAAGAAAAACTACCTGACATAGAAAATGCCATATTCCAGCACATAAAGGAGAATGATCAAAAGCAATGGAAAAACAGCGAATCAAATCAGACTCAAAATCTTGCCGAAGATTATTAATTATTTTAGCTCAAACGGTATTTTTTATAACAGGCCTTTTTTCTCAAAATCTGACTCTTGCAGAAATTAACCAGTTACAGGTTGTTCCTGCAGACAATCAATCTCTTTTTACAAAAACGGATCTCAAGTTTGAAGTTTCTGTTCCAAAAGTAAAACCTTCACAAATTCAAGTACTGTCCACAAATCTTCCTGCAGACATAAATTTTAAAACAGTTCGCAAGGTTCAAGATTACGAAAACGGAGGAACAAAGATAGAAGTCTGGTACACCTTTGACAAGTCTGGAACTTATAAGCTTCCAAGACTTCCACTTATGATTCAGAACAAACTCAGAAACATTCCTTTCCTAGAAATTACCGTTACTGATGACCCTTCAAAACAAATTCCAAAAATGCTGATAATATTTGATAACGGATATAGATTAAGTTCCAGCGATGAACCACCTTCAAAAGCGGCTTTTGCATGCAAACTGGGAGCAAAACTTACATTTACTGTTTATCTGCAATACTCAACTCAGCTGGTACAATTCAACTGGGACCTTCCAAAAGATTCCATTTTCACCCAAACAGAAACTTTCGAGTTTACAGAAGTTAAATACCGCGAAAAAAAATATAGTCACGATTTAATTCCTGTTGCAACTTTTGAATGGATTGGTTTAACCACCGGTGAAAAAGAATTACCAAAAATTAAGATTACAGCAACAGGTTATAACGGATACAGAAATGAACTGCTGCTACCAAAATTAATAATTAATTTTACCCAGGGAAGTCTGGAAACAGAAGATTCTAAAGAAGCTATTTTTTCTTCCGCTTTCACAACAACTGACACACAGGAAGAAACTGGAAATAGTCTGGAAATTACAGATAAACTTTGCCAGGATTTAGCAAACCTTTATTCGCAGGAAAGAAAAGCACTTTTTTCTTATACAAATATCAAAAAAGAAAGAATCAATTTGGAAACAGAATTAGGACTTCCATCTACCAGCTCTGGCAATTATTCAATTTTGTGGTTACTTGGTTCTTTAGTTTTCACCCTTGCAGTTCTTGTGTTCTTTATCATTTCTATAAAAAAACATCATTTAATCAGAGTGTTAATTTTTGGAACTGCTATGCTTATTGGTATTGTTTCTATTTTCTATTCAATTGGACAAAGAATGCATACTTTTGGCATTTGTAAAGGCTGTTCAATTTCTTCTGTACCAGAAGTTTCTGCCGAAGCCATTTCTGAAATAAGTGCAGGAAACCTTGTAGAAATTACCGAAAAAGCAGGCAAATGGTATTACATTGAATTGGGACAAACCGGTGGCTGGTGTTTGCAAGATAATATTATTTTAATAAAATAAGGAAATAATTTATTAAATTATTGAGGTGTTTTTATGGACATGGGAGATATTTTAGCACAGTGGGATAATATCCAATCTGATAAAGTAAAAAAGCAAAAGGAAAGCGGGAAAAATACCGTTTCGCACAAAAAGGCAAACGCCCCTACTCCAGAAGAAAAAGCCCTTGCAAAAGAAAAAGATTTTGAAGCAAAACTTCGAGCCGAAAACTCCAAAGAAATAAATCCAATGGAACTATGGCTTAGAAGATATGGAACAATAGACAAAGATAAACTTGCCGAAGATCAGTATGAAAGAACAAAGGAACAGGACAGAAACTACATACTGAACATGAAGCCAGAGGCCCGTTTAGACCTGCATGGCTTACACCAGGACGAAGCCCGTGTAAAACTGGATTCTTTTATTACAGATTGCTGCCGAAAAGGACTTCGTAAAGTAATTATCATTCATGGAAAAGGCATTCATACTACAGGAACAGACCCTGTTCTTGGTGAACTTGTAAGAAAATTCATTGAACACGATAAACGTTGTGGCAGTTCAGGCCATCCTAAAACCAAGCAGGAAGGCGGAAGTGGTGCAACCTGGGTTATTCTAAAGTAAAGTCAAAATACCAACCAGGGGCAAATGGTCTGAATAGCCTTCTCCACTATAAAGTTTATAGGCCTTGGGTACGTAATTATTTGCGGCCCAGGGTGATGTAGCTCTTGGACTAAAAGCCGAAAATTTAATATTCCCCAGAACAAAAATATGATCAATACGTTCCCAATTTTTATCATAGTAGTAGGAACCAATTTCTGTAGTATAAGCACCAGAACTATCCAGCCAAGGTGAATACAGTTCCAAATTATTTTTTGTTCCTCGGAATACCATGTTTTCAGACTTATCTCCATTATTGAACTTGCACACAAATTCCTTTACATCTCTGTTAAAGTCTCCACATAGAACGCAAATCACATCCTGATTAGAATTAATTAAATCTGTTATCCGGTCTACCAAAACAGATTCCTGCCAGTCCCTCCAAATCTCGCTGGCTTCTTCTCCAGATGACTTAGACTTCCAGTGATTGGCAAAAATCACCAGATTCTTATTTTCCAGTAAAACAGAAACTTGTATTAAAGGTCTGGACGACGGCTGAGCCTGACTCTGAGTTTTAATATTCATTGAATGAACTTTCATTTCTCCCAGCTGGTATTTAGAAAAAACTGCACACCCAATAGCAGAACCTTCCTCTTTTGCAAAACAGGCATAAGACCAGTTTTTTCCATGGCTCCAGTTATTTCCCGCAAACTGATTTGCAATATCCTGAACCACAGAAGCATTTTCTATTTCTTCCAGAACGACAATGTCTGTATCCAATGCGGTCATAACCTCGCACAATCGACTCAAACGAGTCAAATATTTTTCCTGAGACCATTTAGCCAGATTTTGAAAATCTTCGTATTCAGTACCATCACATTCTGAATCAAAAAAAGTCTGGGCGTTCCAGCATGAAAATGATATAGAAACATTCTCAGAAGATTGAAGTCCATCTGAATTACTAGAAAACGTTGAAAATTGATTACATGCCGTCAGCAATAAAAATGAAAATAAGATAACTAAATTTCGCATAAAAAAACCTCAGCTATATAATTGCCTCAATATGCGATTTTTACCAAAAATTCAGATTTTTTTTTGCAAATTTTTAAAAAATATTCTTTTTTACCAGGAAGAGATACTCTTTTACATGAATATCGCGACCACTAAGATTTCTAGAGCCCCGAAATGTATTGTATTCAGATTCAAGAACCTGAACTTTCCCACAAGAAGAAAGCAAGTCAATCATTTCATCTTTACTTATAAAACCTTCGGAATTAAAAGACACAAGAAGATATTTTGCCTTTACCTCTTTGACTAGCTGGGCAAAAACCTCCATCACCTTTTTTTTCTTATTATAAGCAGAACGATTCCAGTCCTTTGGAATTCCAGAAACCCTGCTGATTTTTTCCAAATCAGGCCTTTTATATTCAGCAAGAAGATTAAGCATAAAATAATTTGAGCCATAAGGATGCTGATTATAAGGCGGATCAAAATAGGCCAAATCAAAACATCCATTATCAAGCTGGTCATAATCATAAAGTTGAGGATTGTAGATTAAGTCATTTGCATTTTGATTAAAAACCCTGCTCTTACAGTTAAAATTTGAAAAAACAGGAAAAGGAAGCTGGATTTTTCCCATAATTCTGGAAAGGGCATTTTTACCATTTCCACCAAATTGACCGGTACCAGTTTTAGAGTTTTTATAAAAGCCCTTAAAAATGCCTGCTGTGTTTGCATGAATTGAAGCTTCTGACAAAAGAGGAGCAATAAAAAAATCTCTGTATGAATCATCTACTTCTTTATCAATTAGCTGACGGGCAATATCTAAATAGCGGGCATTGTAGTTTGTGTAAAAGCAACGGTCGCCTTTTTGAATGTTGTTTTCGTCTGAAGGAGAATAAAGTTCTGTAATAAAGCCTGGACAAGTAGGATTTTTGGCAATTTCATCATCAATTTTGTCTGTTAAAGTGTGATGAAGAGACTGCAATTTTTCCAAATCTATATCACTTTTATTGGTCAAATAACAACGGCTAATAATGGAAGCATAAACTTCCAAATCATTTACGGTTATTGATGAAGAAAAACGCTTAAGATAACGACTAACTATTCCTGAGCCTGCAAAAATATCCAGACAATTGAGTTTTTCTTTTCCAAGGTCTTTCTGAACCAGACTCAAGGCCTTACCAATAAAATCCAGGAGGGCACGCTTATTTCCTATATAAGTTATGAGTTGAGACTGTAAATATTCCGGATTTTCACAAAGAATGGCCAAAGAAGCCCCCCACTTTTTCTACTTAAAAGTCAGTTTATCTTAAGTCGGAAAAACTTGCAAATAGACCTTGTTTGGAGCTGCGTGATATCAGCATATTTGCTACTTTTGTTTTTTCTGTTAAACTAAATTTTATGACTAAGCGTGCCATTATTCATGTTGAAAATACAGAAAACCTTTTGGAATTCGCAGAATATCTTTCGTCTGCAGGTTGGACTATTCTTACAGCCAATAAGACTGAAGAACTTTTAAAAAGTGCCAAAATCCCGGTTATTCGAGAGCAGGCTCTGGTTGAAAACAATCTTTATGTAAATGATACATCCCAGTTAATCCGTAGAATTTTAATGTCCAAATACGAACAGAATGATGACTTTATCACTCCGGATCATGAAGAAAACAATATTTTCATTATCTGTATAAATTTTACTCCAGAAATGAATACAACTTTACCTTCCAGAACTACTACTCAAATTAGGCCAAGTAATTACTACATAACTACAGTTTTAAGAAATTCCTTTGCCAATTATGAAAATGTTCTTATTCTTACAGACCCTGCAGACTACAAGGAAGCAATGATCCAAATCAAAACTGATAATATTTCCAAAGAATTTAGAACATATCTTGCAGGTAAGGCCTTAAATCTTGTTTCCGCTTATGATGCAGGACTAGCCGCTTCTATTTTACAAAACCAGCAGTACGGTGTTCAGTTTATGAATTACCTTATGTATCCTTTCAAGAGGACTTTACAACTGCATACAGGTGCTAACAGTCAGCAATCAGGTTATTTATATAAATCTCCAACCCAGGCAGGAGCTTTAAACGGATTTTTAAAACTTCAAGGAAGAGAACTCAATTATAATACAACTTCGGATATCTCTTTTGCATGGGAAAGAATCTGTGCCCTCTACTCTATCTTAAAAAATCAGTACACAGTAAAAAGTACAAACTGCGATGGCTATGATTTTACAACCCAGTTCACCCCTCTTACAGGAACAGTTTTTACAATTGCCGTAAAGTTTGAAACTATAATTGGTGCAGCACTTTCTACAAATGTTGTTGATTCTTTTAAAAACACCTATTCTTACGACACAGATAATATTACAGATGTTGTTCTGGCATGTTCCGCTGTAATTGATGCAAATGCCGCTCAGGAAATAATAAAAGGAAGTTTTTCTGCCCTGGTAGCACCTAGTTTTACAGCCGATGCAAAACAAATCTTATCCTTAAACAAAAATATCCGCCTCATTCCTTCTGCCAAAGTTACAAATATTACTCTGTCTGGAAAAATGATTCATGGCGGAATTCTTTTACAAACCCGCGATTCAGAACTTTTTGAACACTGGCATGTAAAAACAAAAAATAGACCATCTCAGTTCAAAACCGATGAAATGGCTTTTGGAATGCTTTTGGTTATGGGTGCACGTTCTTACTCAGCCGTTTTGCTTAAAAACAACGCTATTGCAGGAATTGCCCAAGGTTCAAGTTCTGTAAACAGAGCTCTAAATGTAGTCTACGAAAATGCAAAACTACAGCTGGACCATCTTAAAAATAATTCAGAAAACGAAGACTCTAATTTAGGAGATTCACTGGGTGATGTATTAATTACAGATTACTCAATCCCATTTGATGAGCCAATTAAAAAACTTTGTGATGCTGGAATTACAGCAATTATTCAGACAGGAGGAACTCCTTCCGATAATGAATTTATTAATTATTGTGATGAAAGAGGAATAGTCATGGTATTTACAGGCATGACACATATATCTTTCTAAATCACTCATTACACTAGGGGAAAACAATGCTTTACTATCTTGGACAATACTTACAGACTATTTGGGGACCTGCCAGACTTTTAAACTCTTACGCAGTTCTAATTACTTTTGCTCTTTATTTGGGATTTTTTCTTGCCTACAAATTAATTCCAAAATTCTATAACTGGTTACCTCATGATAGAGGACGTGAATTCACAATCAAAGAAAATGCAGATGCCGCAAAGGGAAAACCTACTGGAGCGGGCTCAGTCTTTATCACTCTTTTTGTTTTGATTGTTTTTCTTATTTGTCCAATGAACTGGTACCGTTCAGCTGTTGTTGTTCTTACATGGCTCACAATGCTCACAGGCTTTTTAGATGACTGTAGCACAACTTCTTGGGGTGAATACTTAAAGGGAGCCTTGGACTTAGCAATTTCTGTTGTAACAGCATTTGTTTTATACTTTGGTTTAAAGCAACTTTCTCCAGATGGACTTGTAAAATTCTGGATTCCTTTCCATGCTGGTCAGGTAGTTGTAAATCCTGTTGTTTATATTGTTATTACCACAATAATGCTTTGGGCTTCTATTAACACAACTAACTGTACAGATGGAGTTGACGGCCTTTCTTCCAGCCTGGTTTTAATTGCTCTTATAACTCTTGGTATTCTTTTCTACTTCATTTTAGGACATAAAGACATTTCGGCTTATCTTTTATTACCTCATCTTTCAACTGGTGCAGCCTGGGGAATTATGGCATTTACCATGGCAGGACTTGTTATGGGTTATTTATGGCACAATGCCTTCCCAAGCGAATGTTTAATGGGTGATGCAGGAAGCCGTGCTCTTGGTTACTTCATTGGTGTTTGTGTAATGGTAAGCGGAAACCCATTTATCATTTTTGCAACTTCATCAATTATTTTTATAAACGGTGGAATGGGCCTGTTAAAAGTTGCCCTGCTCCGTTTCTTTAAGATTAAGATTTTCGAAAACATAAGATTCCCACTTCACGATCACATGCGTAAAAATAGAGGCTGGTCTCCAACTCAGGTTTTACTTAAGTTTATGATTATGCAGCTTTTAATTACCAGTGCCGTTTTAGGAATCTTCTTAAAAATCAGATAAAGCCCCTGGCTAAAGGGTTATTTTCAGGAGAAATTAATATGGTCTCAGCTAAAGAATACTTGAATTCAAAACATAAAGAAATTATTGATTTAGAAACAATGCTTACATCTCACATTGCAATTGCCCCAGAGGGAGAAGGTGATGGAGAAAGTGAAAAGGTTAATGCCTTGGAAAAATGGCTTAAAGAAAAAGGATTTACCGATATAGAACGCTATGAAGCCCCTGATTCAAGGGTTTCTTCCGGCTCAAGACCTTCTTTGGTAGCAACAATTGCAGGTAAGGATGATTCCAGCCGAATTTGGGTAATTGCCCACACCGATGTTGTTCCTGTTGGCGACCTAAAACTCTGGAATTCTGACCCTTGGAAGGTTATTGAAAAAGACGGAAAACTTTATGGTCGTGGTGTAGAAGATGACCAGCAGGGACTTTGTTCTGGAGTTTTTGCAGCCCTTTATTATCTTGAAAACAAAATTACACCAGCTCACACAATTAAATTACTTTTTGCAGCAGATGAAGAAAACGGAAGCGAATACGGCGTAATCTGGCTCTTACACCAGAAAAAACTTTTTAGAAAAGAAGACTTTATTTTAATTCCAGATGGAGGCGATTCCGAAGGACGAACTATTGAAGTTGCCGAAAAGAATATTCTCTGGCTACAAGTAAAAGTTCTTGGTAAACAGACCCATGGTTCTATGCCTGACTCAGGTGCAAATGCCTGTCTTGCTGCCTGCGATTTAAGTTTACGCCTACATAATCTTGAAAAAGTTTTTGATAAAAAAGACAATCTTTTTTCGCCAAACTATTCTACCTTCCAGCCTACAAAACGTGCAAAAAACGTTGATTCTATAAATATTATTCCAGGCGAGGACAATCTTTGTTTCGATTGTAGAATTCTGCCTTGTTACAGTCTGGATCAAGTTCTGGCACAAATTGATAAAGTTTGCCATGAAGTTGAAAAGGAATATGGGGTAAAAATAAGCTACGAAACACCACAAAAATCGGAATCGCCTGCTACTCCAGTTTCAGCCCCAGTGGCTCAAAAACTTGCAGCAGCACTTAAAGCCGCACATGGAATTGATGCAGAATTTATTGGAATTGGAGGCGGAACAGTAGGTGCAGAACTCCGCCGAGAAGGATTTGACGCCGTTGTCTGGAGCACACTAGATAACATGTGCCACCAGCCAAACGAATATTGTGTAATTGACAACCTGATTAAGGATGCAATTACACTTATTGAATTTTTTAAGTAATTACTTCTGAAATTACTTCTGATTTGCCAAGTAGGCCTTCCAGGTTGTTTCAACCAAAGTATCTACATCTGAATATTTTGGTTCCCAGCCAAGAAGGTCCTTTGCAAGTTTTGATGTTGCATAAAGACTTGCAGGGTCTCCTGGACGGCGTGCTTCTTCGCCAGCAGGAATTGGCTTACCTGTAATTTTGCGGGCTGCCTCAATAATTTCTTTTACAGTTGTTCCCTTTTCTGTTCCAAGATTAAGCTTAAGGCTCTTATCATTTTTTGCAATGTAATCTAAAGCCATAACATGAGCACGTGCAAGATCTGTTACGTGTACATAATCACGAATACATGTTCCATCACGAGTATCATAATCAGTACCAAAAATCTTAAGTTCTCTCTGACCAAGGGCAGCTTCCATTACACGTGGAAGAAGATTTTCTGGTTTCTGTTCAAGGCCCTTAATTTCTCCATCAGGATCATAACCAGCTGCATTAAAATAACGGAGAGCGGCAAATCTCATACCCTTAAGCTGATCGTACCAGGTCATGAACTCTTCAATTTTAAGTTTTGTGAAACCGTAGTAATTAATTGGATTCTGAGGATGTTTTTCATCCATTGGTAAATACTGTGGTTCTCCAAAAGTAGCTGCTGATGAAGAGAAAATCATCTTCAAACAATTGTGTTTTACTGCAGCGTTCATAATATTCAAAGTTCCTGTAATATTGTTTACAGAATACTTTTCTGGCTTAATCATTGATTCACCAGCTGCCTTAAATGCGGCCAGATGAACAAAGGCATCAAAGCCCTGTGCAAAAGCAGCGTCCAAATCTTCTGGAATAAGAATATTTCCATAAATAAAATCATTCTGAGGGAAGAGATTTACTCTCAAACCACTGGACAAGTTATCAAATACAGTAACTTTGTGTCCTGCCTTCATCATTTCTTTTACAACGTGACTACCAATATATCCGGCACCACCAATAACTAAAACCTTCATATAAGTCTCCTATTCCGTGTCTTTGTAATATATATAAACTGATTTGTAAGGAAATTCTACAACATCAGCAATTCTAGCCCAATAATAATCATAAAGTTTATAACCTTCCAGACCTTCTTCTTTTGCTTGTGCATAAGCTTCTTTTGCAAGAGAATCCGCCTGGTCTACATTATCACCCTGTCCTTTAAAAATTCTAATTTCTGAATTACTTAAGATTGAGTCACTTTTTTTTACTTTCGAAATATTTTCATCTAAGGCTGCTTCAAACCAATTTGGAAGTTTATAACCAAATCCCATGTATTTCCAATCATCAAAACGTAACTTTTTATTTGTTTGTTGATTTTTTTTATTAGAAGAAACATTAACGTTTGGATTTGCAATATCTGCTTCAACCTTATTAGATGCACATGCAGTAAGAAAAAGTATTAAAAGAAATGAAGAAATTAAGAAGCTTGCCTTTTTCATTATCTTCATTTTATCAGATAAAAAGTCTTATGTTAATGCTATTGGAAATATTCAAAACTTGAGGTAAACTTCGAATTATGAAAAAAATTACATCAATTATTGCAACAATTTTTGCATTTTCACTTTTAATTTCTTGTACAACTATTAAAGAAATCCCTGAGGATAAAACAGCTGCCCAGATTATTCAGTATGGTCAAAATGCAGTTACAAATGCTCAGTATAAAACTGCACTTTATTACTACGAAGAAGCTATTCACCGCTTTGGCAGTAATCCTGAAATCTATACAGAAGCAACTTACGAAATTGGCCATGTTTATATTAAACAAAGAAAATATGAAGACGCATACAAGATTTTTTCAGATTTAATTGCACTTTATGATTACAATGCAGCAGTTTTACCTGCAAAACATAAAAAACTTGCACAAATTGGAATTTCTCAAATTCCAGAAAAAAAACTTGCTGATATAAAGGCTAAACTCGAAAAAGAATCTGCAAAATCTACTTTACAGACTCAGCCTTCGGAAGAATAAACTAGTCCTGTGGCAGAAGTATTGAACGTATCTTTATGTTTTTACTTTCTGCCAAACCTAAAACATATTCCTTGGAATATTTTCCAATTCCCCTTGGAACCGGATGAGGTTCTGCATCACCAATTAAAATTACAACTTTCTGAGCAGCAGTTCGCCAATTGTAGAATTCACTGGCCGCATAAATTGCTTCATAAACAGCCTCAGGAATATCTCCACCTTCCTTACCGTAAATCTTAATAGAATTTAAATTCTTTGAAAAAGTTGTGTAGTTACTTGTAAATGAATAACACTTTACAGGTAAATCCATATACTTAAAGGTGTCGCCATAGTCACGGTAGAAAAGCAATCCAATTCTAGCCAAAGTATTTTCACCAAAAATTTCTTTCAAAGCTGGCGTTAAATCGGTTTTAAGTTTTTCAAGGTCATTTTTCATACTGCCGGTTGCATCTATTGCAAAAATCAGGTCCAAATCAGCTTTATCTTCAATACCATCTAAAATTGAATGTATATCTTCTATGATTGTTGCAGGCCCCTTAGAATAAATAATTCCGTCGGAAAATTCCTTAAATGAATCGCTGGCTACAGGATTATAGTCATCGGTTAAAACAGTTTCCAATTCCTCCGAAGCAAGTTCAGTTTTTTCTTTAAGAGGCAAATCAAACTCCTCTGCTGGAACTTCATCAAAAACTTCTGGTTCAACAAATGGCTCACTTGCAGGCTTTTCTTCAATCTTAGGCTTTTTTGCAGGCTTTTTTACAGTCTGTTTGGCAGGTTCTTTTACTGGTTCTTTAATAGTTTCTTTGGCAACTTCTTTTGCAGACGTACTTGCAGGCTTTTTTTCACTTTTTTTTGCTGTCTTCAAATCAAACATAAAAGGACTATCCATATAGTCGCCAGAATAATCTGCATAAGGTTTTTCAAAAGAACGAATATTGATAAAGGTTCCCTTGCCAAGTTTTACTTCGCCGTTTCTAGACCAAGGATAACCGTAAACAATTGTATCTGGAATATAAATATGGAAGGCAGGTCCAAAAAAAGAAGTATCTTCTGGAGTTGAGTCTACAAGACTGTATTTTGCACCTTCAGAAACAAGGGTTTTACCATCAAGATAACGGATTTCATCTCCATTTATTGAATTATATTCCTTGGCACGGTAGGCATAAGAATCATTCTTACCAGTAGGATCCTTAGTTGTTTCTGTAAGGAGGATGGAATTTACATTTGCAGTTTTTTTAACATAAAGATGATATCCACCTTTTTCTTTATCTGGAACAAGTCTTACATTTTGGGCTGTAATTCTAAGCCTCTGCTGTTTTGGTGTAAAAAGTTGATATTGAGAACCGCGGGAAGGATCCTGATCTTGAGCTGATAAAAGTGATACAAAAAGATAAAAAGAACAAAATATCAGTATAAGATTTTTAAAAATTTTTTTATTATGCATAGACCCCTTCCAAAAAAGTTTTATGAATACTATTTCATTATCGGTGGAAAATTTGTAAAAAATGATGTATAATTTCTATATTATAAAAAGATTTTTTTTACGAATATGAGCGATATAGATAACTTTGAACAGGTAGATTTAAATTCATTTTTTGAGCCTGCAGAAATAGATAAAAACTCAGAATTTGATAACGCAGAAGTTTTCACAAAACGACAGCGTGATCTTATGAATCAATTTATGCCTGTTCTTTTGGAAAAAGATAAATCTCACTACGAAATTTTTATAAACCGTATTGCAGACCTAAAAAATATTGCAAACTCTGTTGCCCGTTTCCCTTCACTTTTGGAAAGACATGAACTTGCAGGCGGAACAAGAACCCGTACAATTTTAATTGAGTCACTTATTAAACACAAAGATGATGGAGACCGCATTTTAAGACTTCCTTCTAAAGCAATTTTAGGAAAAAGTCTTCTTGTTGCAAAAACTCATACACTTTCAGATTTTTCTAAAGTAGCAAAACACATGGGTCCTGAATATGACAATTTATACAAGGCATTTGAAACAGAAACAAACCTTTCTATGTTTTCTCTACTTGTAGAAGATGTTTACCTGAATTTAATTTCTGATGATACACAGCCAATAGAATTCCGCCGTGAATGGGCACTTTCACTTTTACTCTTATGGGAACACTGGAACGATCAGGCTATCGAAAATGTAGCACCGGTTCTTCAATCAGTATGGTCAGCCCGACGTAAACTTGCTCCAGCTTTTGGAACAATGATGGGTACAAGTGAACTGCTCTTAATCTCTATGCAGATGGATGATGAATGGATTTCCTTTATCAAACAAAAGATGGGAGATTCAGGAGTTACCCAGGCAATGGAAGAATTTCTTTTTGGTATTTCAACAGAACAAATTCAATCTTTAAGAACAATCTTAAAGACAAAAGGAATTCCTGCTATTGGCCGTGATGAAGTTTCTAAGTTCCTTGGAGAACACGTTAAAGCAGATGCTGGTTTGGACTACAGAGACTTTTATTCTATGTATACAGTCCGCAGAGATAATGCCCGTGCCAGAGCCAGAATGAAACTGGAAGGTCCAAGAAAAACTCTTGAAGACTACTTTATTCAATTTGTAACAGCAGAAAATAAGGAGAAACAGAACAATGACGCCTTCGCAAAAGCCTGAAGATGAAAAAGCAAAAAGACGCCCTTACCACTTTGGAGAAAAACTCCGTCAGGTTCGCGAACACAAGGGCTATACACTTAAAGTTGTAGCTCAGCGAACTGGTGTTAGTGAAAGCCTTGTTTCACAAATTGAAAGAAATCACGTTTCTCCAGCAATTGATACTTTACTAGCCCTGGCTGATGTACTTGATATCAATCTTGAATATCTTTTTGAAGAATATAAAAAAGACCGCCCTGTTCAGATTATTCGCTCAACAGAACGACCTGCTCTACAGGAAGACGATATTACATACGAAGGACTTGCAAAGCAGGCCAATTCAGAAACTTCAATTGAAGCTTACCTCATAAAAATTCCAGCAGGCTCTCATACCCATCGTGGTTCTTACGGCCACCTTGGACGCGAAATTGGTTATGTAATTAAGGGGAAGGCCGCTCTTGTTTATGATGGAAAAAATTACGAACTTGAAGCTGGAGACAGCGTTTCATTTTCTGCAGGAGCATCTCATTCCATCGAAAATATCGGCGATTGCGAACTTGAAGCTATTTGGGTTGTAACTCCAGCACAAAGATTTATTGATAAATAAAAAATGAATTACAGACAAACAGGAAAATCTCGAAAAACTTTTTTTGGGTCATTTTTAGCATTAGCTCTGGCCCTTTTTTTTACATCCTGCCAAACTACATCATTTCTTTTACGAGATAAGTACACCGATCCCCAAGTTCTTCCGGTGGAACTTCTATGCCCTCAAGAAATTGACTGGCAGCCGGTTGAAATTAATGGCAAAACAGATTCAAATTTCAGCCTGGTATCCTACATCATCCATGAAGAAAATGTTGAATGGAAATGTCTTAAAATTGATTTAGATGCAGAAAATCTAGAAATAATTGCCGCTCCTTACACCAAGGACCTGGGAAAACGTTTTTTTCTAAAGGATTTTTCTAGAAAAAACAAATTACTTGCCGCTGTAAATACAGTTCCATTTGATTTAGATGGTAGAACCTTTATCCCTGTAAGCATTGTTAAAATTGACAATCAGGAAATCTGCCCTATAAATAAGACTTACAGTGCCCTGGCATTCAGTCTTAATCCTCTTAGAGCAAAAATTTTTAATGCCCAAACAGAAGAAGCTTTTAAAAATTGTCCATATGCCTTTGGAGGATTTTTTACAATTCTTCAGGACGGACAAATTTTTGAATTTGAAAAATATAAGCGTTCCAGAACAGCCGTTGGTATAAGCGAAAACGGACGTTACCTTTATCTTTTTGCCTGCTGTGGAATTGCCTGCCCAACAGGAAGAAACGGCTTAAACTTCCAGGAATGTGCCTTAATCTTACAAAAGCTTGGAGCAGAATCTGCTTTAGAGTTTGATGGCGGACATTCGACCGGACTCACCATTAATGGTAAAAATGCTATAAAACCAAGCCTGCAAAGACAGGTTCCAGCTGCTTTTGGTCTTCGTTATAAAGATTAATTATCAGTAAATTAAAAAATTCATATTGCAACAAAAGTTCATAATCCGTATAATTATGTAATTTTATTTGCATTTTTATGCATATTTATGCAATTTTACGCATAAAGAATACTTCGCAAAGCGTGGAGGCTATTATGACAACAACCAAAGAAGAACAGTCTATAATTAAAAGATTAGAAAAGCTTGCTGTTCACAATGACCCAATTGACCCATCACTTTATACCAAGTATGACGTAAAACGAGGCCTCCGTAATGCAAACGGAACTGGTGTACTCGTAGGACTTACACGTATAGGTGATGTAGTTGGTTATGAACTTAACAAAGATGGTCAAAAAATTGCCGTTCCTGGACGTCTCATTTACCGTGGCTACAATGTAGAAGATTTGATTAAAGATGCAGAAAAACATCATCAGTTTGGTTATGAACAGTGTGCATATCTTCTGCTTTTTGGAGAACTTCCTAGCGAAGCAAAATTAAAGAAATTCTCGGATTATTTAGGTGAATGTCGTGTACTTCCTCCAAACTTTACAGAAGACATGATTATGAAGGCTCCATCAAACGATATTATGAATAAGATTGCCCGTGGTGTTCTTGCTTCATATTCTTATGATGATGATCCTGAAAACCGCTCAGTTGGAAACCTTATTAAACAGTGTGTTCAGTTGATTGCACGTTTTTCTACACTGGCTGCTTATGGTTACCAGGCAAAAAGACGTTACTACGACAACAAATCAATGTTTATTCACAATCCAAAACCAGAACTTTCAACTGCAGAAAACTTCCTTCGTCTTATTCGTTCAGATAAGCAGTATTCTCGCCTTGAAGCAGAAACTCTGGACCTTGCTCTTATTCTTCATGCAGAACATGGTGGTGGTAACAACTCTTCTTTGACAGTACACGTTGTTTCTTCTGCCGATACAGATACATATTCAGCAATTGCAGCTGCAGTTGGTTCTCTAAAAGGTCGTCGTCATGGTGGTGCAAACATTCGCGTTGTAGAAATGATGGATGATATTAAGGAACACGTAAAAGACTGGACTAGTGAAAAAGAAATTTCTGACTACATCCGCAAAATTGCTACAAAAGAAGCCTTTGACCACTCAGGACTTGTTTATGGTATGGGTCATGCAGTTTACACAATCAGCGACCCTCGTGAACTTCTTCTTAAAGAAAAAGCAAGACAATTGGCTAAAGAAAAGGGCTGTATGGAAGAATTTGAACTCTATAATCTGATTGAAAAAGTTGCTCCTGCAATTATCCAGGATGTTCACAATTCAGATAAAAAGGTATGTCCAAACGTAGACTTCTATTCAGGCTTTGTTTATACAATGCTTAATATTCCACGTGAACTCTTTACTCCAATCTTTGCTATTGGACGTATTGCCGGTTGGTCTGCTCACAGAATTGAAGAAATTGTAAGCGGAGGAAGAATTTACCGTCCAGCTTATAAAAATGTTTCAAAAGAACTTCCTTACATTCCAATTGACGACCGCAAGTAATTCGTAATTTATGGCTAAGGAACGAATCGACAAAATACTTTCTCACAATGGTTTTGGTTCCCGCAAGGATATAAAAAAACTTCTGCGAACTTGTGAAGTCCTGGTTAATGGAAACAGAATCTATGACCCAGGCTTTCAGTTTTCAAAAGAAACGGACACCATAACCATTGATGGGGAAGAAATCGATTTGCATGACAACCTTTATCTTATGATGAATAAACCTCAGCATTATGTTTGTTCTACAAAAGAAGGCGACCACGAAACTGTTTTTGACCTGCTTGATGATTCTTTGCGTACTCCTTATTTGCAGGACAAACTCCACCTAGTCGGTCGCCTGGACATGGACACAGAAGGCCTTCTTCTTTTTACCACAGATGGAGAACTAACCCACCGTTTAATCTCGCCAAAATCGCATATCAGTAAAACTTACTTGTGCGGTCTGGAACATACAGAAACCGCAGACCATCAGACAGAAATTACAACAAAACTTGAAGCAGGCATCGAAGTTGGTCCAGAAGATAATGAACAAGGTTTTACCTGCCAGCCAGCACAAATTAAATGGATAGATGAAAAAACTGCACATCTCACAATTTACGAAGGCAAGTATCACCAGGTAAAAAGAATGTTTGCCGCAGTGGGAAATAAAATTGTTTATTTAAAAAGAATCTCTATGGGCCAGTTGAAACTCGACGAATCACTGGAACTTGGAGAATATAAAGAATTATCTGAATCAGACCTTCAATTATTAGTCTAAATTTTGCTATAAGTTTTACAGGCAGCCAGGCAAGAAAGGAACTTGATTTTACAGTGCTAACTTGTTAAAACCCCTCTAATCAGATAAAATAAGTTTGAAAAATATCCCAAGGACATTTTAATGACAGATATCGAAATCGCTCAGAAAAACAAGATGATTCCTGTGGCAGATGTTGCCGCTAAAATTGGAATTACTCCAGACAAACTTGAAAATTATGGGCCTTATAAGGCAAAAATCACTTTTGATGAGTTACATACTCTGCAAGAAAAAGCCTCCAAAAACCCTGGAAAATTAATTCTTGTTACAGCAGTTACACCTACACCTGCCGGAGAGGGAAAATCTACAGTTTCTATTGGACTTGCAGATGGTCTTAACAAAATCGGAAAGAAAACAGTAGTTGCACTTCGCGAACCTAGTCTTGGACCTTGTTTTGGGGTAAAAGGCGGTGCGTGTGGTGGTGGTTACGCACAAATTGTTCCAATGGAAGATATTAATCTTCATTTTACTGGAGATATTCATGCAATCAGCATTGCAAACAATCTTATAGCAGCCTTAATCGACAATCATATTCAACAGGGAAATGCCCTCAACATTGATCCAAGAACTATTACCTGGAAACGTTGTGTAGATTTGAACGACCGTGCCCTCCGTAATATCATTATTGGACTTGGAGGAAGAATGCAGGGTGTTCCTCGTGAAGATCATTTTACAATTGCAGTTGCATCAGAAATTATGGCAATTGTTTGTCTTTCAAAAACAATTTCTGAACTTAAAGAAAGAATTGACCGCATCGTAATTGGACAGAACTATAACAAAGAAAACCTTACTTTTGGTCAGCTCAAATGTACTGGTGCCGTTGCAGCCCTTTTAAAGGATGTAATAAAACCAAACCTTGTTCAGACTCTCGAAAAAAATCCAGCCTTTGTTCATGGAGGTCCTTTTGCAAATATTGCTCATGGTTGTAACTCTGTAAATGCAACTTTATGTGCCCTTGCAACTGGCGATTATGTTGTTACTGAAGCTGGTTTTGCAGCAGATTTAGGAGCAGAAAAGTTCCTTGACATTAAGTGTCGTTCAGCAGGTCTTAAACCAAGTGCAGTTGTAATTGTTGCTACAATCAGAGCTCTTAAAATGCATGGTGGAGTAGCTAAAACTGATTTAAGTACACCAAACTGTCAGGCTTTGGAAAAAGGCTTTGCAAACCTCAAAACTCACATAGAAAACATTGCAAAATTCGGTTTACCTTCTGTTGTAGCAATCAACAAGTTTATTACAGATACAGATGAAGAAATTGCTCTTATTGAAAAACTATGTGAATCAGTTGGCTCAAAAGCAGTTCTTTCTGAAGGCTGGGGAAAAGGCGGTGAAGGAACAACAGAACTTGCACGTGCAGTTGTAGAAATTGCTGATAGCGGAAAGGCAAACTATCACCCTCTTTATGAACTTAATTTGCCACTTGCTGAAAAAATCAAAAAAATTGCCACAGAAATTTACCGTGCCGCAAATGTCGAATTTGAACCTGCAGCACTTAAAAAACTCAAAGCCTTTGAAGATGCTGGTTACGGAAACCTTCCAGTTTGTATTGCAAAGACTCAGAACTCTATCAGCCATGATCCAAAATTGATCAATGCACCAAGTGGATTTACATTCCCTGTTCGTGATGTTCAATTATACGCTGGAGCAGGCTTTGTAGTTGCCCTTGCAGGAGACATCATGACTATGCCAGGTCTTCCAAAAGCCCCAGCAGCCTTAGAGATTGATGTAGATGATAAGGGAGTAATTTCAGGCTTATTCTAATCACCCAATTGGGCTTTTAGTTCAGCAATTGTTGCAGAAAGCTGCAAGGTTTTCCTGTTCTGTCGGAGAACACGCTGGGCTAAAAGCTTAGAAAGGAAGATTCCATAGTGAGGATTCTTTCTAATAAGGTTTACAAAAGAAACCTTTGGAATTCTAATCAATTTACCTTCATCAGCAGACATAATAGTAGCAGAACGTCGGTCATTCAAAAGAAAGGCCATTTCTCCAATAAACATGTCATTTGGAGTTAGAACAGAAATCAATTTGCCGTTTGCATAAACCCCGTAACGTCCAGAAACAATAAAGTAAAGATCGGTAGAAGGATCATTCTGACGGCATACAATTTCGTGGCGTTTATATTCAATTGTCTTAAATGGAATCATAATTCCAGGAACAGTGTTTGAAGTATTTAAGATATTTGTGATATCAAAAGAAACCTCGTTACCTTTATCATTATAGCGAAGGTTAGTAACCAGGTCTGATGAAAGAGAAATTCCACGCCCATGAGTTTCATCCATATCAGGACCAGCAGAATTAATTTGAGAACGCCAGTCAAAACCAGGTCCTTCATCTGCAATTGTAAAAGTAGATTTTTCGCGACCAATTGTATAATGAATCTTAATCTTCTTATTGATATTTTCAGGAAGGTTTCGCTTTTGATTGATTAAGTCAAGAATATTTCCACCAGTCATAAGAAAGTCAGTTTTTTCTTTATAACTAATTCCGCAGTTACCGTGTTCCAAAGCATTTGTCAGAAGTTCCATTAAACAAGTTTGAAGGGCATAGCGTCCATCATCACTAATACGGTTACAGCAGTAAAGATAGTTTACAAGAAAGCTTGTATAAAGACGGATATCCATTGGATCATTATCACAAACAAATCCACCGGTTTCATCGCCACCCATACGGTTCTGCATACCACGATTGAAAAGGAACTGCTGATTACTCCACAAAACCTTTAAAAGACGGCTGAAATTCTGCTTAAAATTGTAAACAGTCTGAACAATAAGAATGTTAGGATCTTTACGGTTTTCAATTTCTTCTGCCTCTTTGGGACTAGAAGCAATGGCAATTATACCACCATTATGTAACCAAGGGTCTGAATGAATTGCGGCAAGAATACGGTCGCAATCAATTTCTTCAGAAGAAAAATCAAGAACTTTAATTTCTGGAAGTTCATAATCAATAAAGCTCAAAGCTTCATCTGTATCGGGACAGAAGATTGGGTCAAGGGATTCCAAATATTTCTGACACCCCTTCTTAACAACCTCCAACACCTCTGTATTAGAGGAAGAGACTAAAATCTTTTTCATAATAAACTCCCAACACTTTTTTCAATTGTAGTATGTAGTATGACTCAAATGCGATTCGAACGCACGACCTTCCGCTTAGGAGGCGGATGCTCTATCCAGCTGAGCTACTGAGTCAAAAAATTCTGGATGAACTGAATCGCATTTCTTTGGTGAACTGCGATTCGAACGCACAACCTTCCAATTAGGTTATACAATAGCAAATGCGTTAAACAAAAAGCCGCAAGGGTTTTTGTAGCATTTACTTATCTCAGATGCTCTATCCAGCTGAGCTACTGAGTCTAAAAATCCTGGATGAATTGAATCGCATTTCTTTGGTGAACTGCGATTCGAACGCACAACCTTCCAATTAGGTTATACAATAGCAAATGCGTTAAGCAAAAAGCCGTAAGGGTTTTTGTAGCATTTACTTATCCCAGATGCTCTATCCAGCTGAGCTACTGAGTCTAAAAAATTAAATATTGTAGTATACACCCGGCTTCGCCAAACCAGCAAAACCGTCTACCAAGGCGTCAATTTCGTTCACAGCTTCATTATAATGACAAAGATATGTCTTAGACCTTATTTCAGGTGGTAAAGAACACAACTGATCATAAGAAGCATGAACTCCGGCAGAATAACCAGAGACATCACAGTCATGGAAAATATACTCAATAGTTTTATACTTATTTAAGAGAAAACGCAACTGAGGTTCGTTAAATTGCGTATCAGCAGTAAAAAGAACCCTTTCATCAATCAAAACACCATAAGAAACCTGAGAATTTCTTAAACTATTAAATCTGGTAGTAACATGACGGGTTCTAAAAAGTTTTAAATCCAAAGTACCCAAAGACGCATGGAAAATATCAAATGGTTTAGACTGAATCTTTTTATTTGGAAGCTCCTTGAAATAGTCTTCAAACTTCATCACACCTTCTTCACTAAACTGGATTCCTCCACGCAAAGATTCATTCCACAATTTTTTCTTAAAGGGTTTTGGAATAATAATATTTATTGGCTCTTTGGTTACATATTTTCCCAAAAGAACCATTTCCTCAACACCACCAATATGATCAGCATGAGGATGAGTTAGAATGACATTTCTTATTTTGGTAATCTTTGTATTATAAGTAGTTTCAAGAGCATAAGGACAAAGAGTTCCGCAGTCAATCAAAATATGTTTATCCCCTTTTATCAAAAGCAAATTATTTTGATAATTGGTTTTTGTGAATGCAGAACCGGTTCCTACAAAAAAAAGTGAGAGTTTTCCGTCATTTGTTAGCTTTATAGTATTTTGAAACTTTTTAATTGTCATTTCATGTCAATTATAGCACACTTTGGTGCAATTGGTACACCTCACTAACCCCGCATACTAAAATACCGCCCATGCCTAATTCCAAAGGAAGTGCCACATCCATATCATAACGGTCGCCTATAGCTAAACATTCCTCACACTTTACACCTAGCAGTTTTACAGCCGTCATAAATGGTTCAATAGCTGGTTTTGACTTAAAACAAGTGTCCAGGCCTACAATTTCTGGAAAAAAAACGTTTACCCCAAGAGCCTCCAGAGTTTTACGAGCAGGTAAAATAGGATTATTTGTAACACATATCAATTTAAAATGCTTTTGCAATATCGAAAGTTCATCTACAAGCTTTTGATCGTATGACAAAAAGTTTTTTGGCTCTAAAAGACTTTTACGCCATTCAACACTCTGCTCAATTGGAACGCCAAAAGCCAAGAGAGTATTTCCCAAACTAACCTTAGAACCATTGTGCTCCTGGGCAAACTTTTTTCTGTAATCGGCAACTTTTTTTCTTGCCTGATCTGCTGTAATGCCAAGAGTTTTTGCGTATTCTCTAACTTGGCAGTCAACCTGTTCAAAAGCATAAGAAGCGTTTGTATACAATGTAGAGTCTATATCAAAAATAATCGCTTTAAGTGCTTGGGGAAGCTTATAAATCGTCATAAAGTTGTGATGCCCTCACTAGTTTTTCTGCAGCCTGAGCAAGATTTTCGAAGACTCCAAGTCCTACAAAACCCGCGCAGGCATCGCCAAGAAGTTCTGCATCTGCACATTGGCAGCCATAAAGTTTCATTCCTAAATACTTTGCTTTATCCTTCATCAGTTTTACATCTTTTGCCTGACCTCCGGTAACAATCATACATTCAGGAAATTCTATATCATTCTTTTGAGCTAAATCTTTTAAGGTCAAAAGTGCTTTTTTTGCAAAACTTAATCTGTCACTTTCACATAATGATGAAGAATTTGGAAGGAGGACAGAGGCATTCCAAAGATTTGGTATTACAGATGGAAGGGAACGTACCCCTGGAGCCTGTAAAAACTTTGGTATACAAAAATTGAAACCTTCGGAAGAACCACAACGGTCACAAATTCGCCCCGATTTTAAAGTTTTTGTACCAATCAAGGCTACAACAAAATCTGGTCCACCAGAAATTACAGGAAGACCTTCCTTCAACTTCAAAAAACTGGCCATTTCTTTAGTAAGAGAGCCGCAAATATGTCCAATTCCCACAAAAGGCGGCAATTTATGCACAGGAATATCAAATTTTTCCAGAAGCTGGCCATTCCAGTACGCAGCTTTGAAACGTTCTTCTGGGAGTATGGTAACAGCCTGATTTGTAAGTCTATAAATTAAATATTCAGGGCCCGAAAAAATATACTTAGTCTGTTCAAAATCCTTATTGAAAAGATTTTTATAAACAAGGATTTTGGGAAGAAAAAGAGATGTCCCTATATCATCTTTTGAAATTCCAAATTGGCTTAAATCTAAATCTTCATTCCAACGAATTGTAATTTCTGATTGTGAAACAATTGTTGGGCCATTTCCAGAAATTGTAACAGCTTTTATTTGAACTTGCTCAATATCAATCTTAGCTAAAATTTCTGAAAGAGCTGATTTTAAGCTGAGAATCCATTTACCTGCAATAAAACGGTCTTCTGAACTACCGAGTTTGCTAGAAGAAAAAGAAACGACTTCGCCATCGGCAGTAATCAAACCTGCTTTTAACGAAGTCGTTCCAATGTCCACACAGAGAACAGTTTCAATCATTATTTTGTCTGGTTTTCTTTGTTTTCTGCTGGTGTATCTTTTTGTTTAACTACCTTTTCAATGATGTTACGGTTATCAAGCAATTCGCTCAAAGACTGATTGTAATGAATACGTGTGATTACATTTGCAAAAAGTCCACTTACATCTGTTGAGATGTACCATTCGCGGTTCAAAAGCTCTTCGTGATAAACAGCGTTTGTACCAATAATTCGGTAGAAGAGACCCTGTTTGTAAGCTTCGTCGAACTGTTCAATTGCGTTTCCTGTAAAGAATGGAAGGCTGATTGCACAAATTACTTTTGTAGCACCCTGTTCTTTAAGGAAGCCCATAGCCTTAAGTAAAGTACCACCAGTTCCAAGCATATCATCTGCCAGGAAGGCAACTTTACCTTTTACATCACCAAGGAGTTTAACTGACTTGATGTTAGTAGAATGTGCGTCTTGTGTAACGATAGAATAATCACGCTCTTTGTAAATCATAGCAAGTGGCAACTTTAAGCCAGAAGCATAGAACTTATTACGATCGATGGCACCTGTATCTGGAGATACAATAACCATGTCTTCTGTTTTACCAGAAAGATCTACGATTTTGGAAAGTTCACGGATAATCTGGTAGCTTGCGTGTAAGTTATCAAGATTACAAGACGAGAATGCATTAGGAATTTCGCGAGAATGCAAATCAAGAGTGATGATTCTGGAAACGCTCTGCATTTCATAGATGTGTCCTAAAAGACTTGCTGTAAGTCCTTCACGACCTTTACGTTTGTGCTGACGAGCATATGGATAAGCTGGAACAACCAGAGTGATTTTTCCTGCACCTGCCATACGAACAGCATCAATAGTAACCAGTAATGACATTACATGATCGTTTACAGTCATTCTAATCTGGTTTTTACCATCGTTCATACTAAGAACTTCATGGTTTTCTACATCCTGGAAAATGTAAACATCTTTTCCGCGGACTGTGTCTAAAAGTTCGGTCTTAACCTCACCGTTAGCAAAATAAGTAAACCGTGCATTTACTTTAAATACAGGCGGTCTGTACTTATCTGTGGAACCTCTTATACAAAGATCGCTAGTCTGCAAATCATTCTGCAGATTAATTCTCTGTACAAGCTCTTCTTTACTCAGTCCATAACGCTTTGATATAACATCGTTCTTCAATGTGAAGCGGTGTTTATACATGTGCTTAAGGTGCGTTATGACTTCATTGGCGAAAGCTTCGCCACCAGGACACGCAACAATCGCTAGACTTGTTGGCTCGGTATAAGGCATATCTGACCTCTTTTATAGTGGGATTTATGTTCTTACTATATCATTTTTAAGATTCGTTTACAATAATTACATATATCCCACTTTTAGATTTTTACAAATCTTTTATCTGGTCTTCGCTTACCATTGTAATGTTGTTTTCTTCAAAAACTTTTTCTGTTGCAGGAATATCTGAACAACGGATAATCATATAAGCACGATTTGAAACTTTTCCAGTAAAACCGTACATATATTCAAGATTGCGTCCATTATCTGCAAGAATTTTTAAGATTTTGTTCAAACTTCCTGTTTCATCTGGAATTTCTACTGCAATTACTGGAGTCGATTTTACAATGTAAGCAGAACGTTCAAGAGCAGCCTGAACCTGCAGAGGATTATCAACGATAATTCTTGCAATTCCAAAATCACTTGTATCGGCAATACTCAAAGCACGAATGTTAATTTTATGTTCTGCAAGTACATTTGTTAATTCCGACAAAGCATTTTTTCTGTTTTCTATAAAAATTGAAATCTGTCTAATAGTCATTACTATCTCCTGTGTAAGCCTTATCCTCTAATCATGCAACTTACGTGTATCAATTATACGCTTAGCTTTACCTTCTGAACGAGTAATTGATTTTGGTGCAACCAGAGTAACTTTAGCCTTAATCTGAAGTACAGATAAAAGTGATGCCTGAAGAGCTCTTTCCTGGGCATTAATTTCTGAAACAACATCACTGAACTTTTCGGCTGTCATTTCTACCTTAATTTCAAATGTATCTGTATTATTTTCACGTCCAACAATAATCTGATAGTTTGGTGGATAACCATTCTGGAGCAGAACTCCTTCTATCTGACTTGGGAATACATTTACACCGCGGATAATGAGCATATCATCTGTACGACCCATAGGTTTACTCATGCGAACAAAAGTACGACCACAAGCACATGGTGTACGGTTCAGAACTCCAATATCCTTTGTACGGAATCGCATAAGTGTGAAGGCCTGTTTTGTTATTGCAGTAAATACCAGTTCACCCTTTTCTCCATCAGGAAGACGTTTACCTGTTTCTGGATCAATAGTTTCGATGATAAAGTGATCTTCATTTACATGCATGCCTTTCTGTTCAGAACATTCAAATGCAACACCAGGTCCCATTACTTCTGTAAGACCATAAATATCATACGCCTTTATTCCAAGTGATTTTTCTATATCGCGGCGCATTTCTTCTGTCCAAGGTTCTGCACCAAAAATACCGGCTTTAAGATGAATATCATCTGGTGTAAGGCCCATATCATGAAGGGTTTCTCCAAGATAAGCTGCATAAGATGGTGTACAACATAAAACAGTCGATTTTAAATCCTGCATAAAAGTAATCTGACGCTGGGTGTTTCCACTGGAAATTGGGATAACTTCACAACCAAGTTTTGTTGCTCCACCATGAACTCCAAAACCGCCTGTAAAAAGTCCATAACCATAAGCATCCTGTACAATATCATTTTCATCACAACCAATTGCAACTAACTGGCGGGCTGTACAATCTTCCCAAATATCAAGATCTTCTTTTGTATAGCCAACAACAATCTGTTTACCTGTAGTTCCAGAAGAAGCATGAATACGAACAACCTTACTCATAGGAACTGCAAAAAGTCCATATGGATAAGTCTGACGAAGATCGTCCTTGCAGGTAAATGGAATTTTATCCAAATCTTCAAGACCTTTTATATCATCTGGAGTTACGCCTGCTTCCTGACATCGTTTTCTGTAATATTCAACATTTTCATAAACATGACGGAAATTTTTTACAAGTCTTTCTCCCTGAAGCTTTTTAAGCTGATCAAGTGGCATACACTCCGATTCTTTCTGATAATATTTTAGATTCATTCCTACTATCCTCGTCCTAATTTAAATGCCTTTTTGTTTACCTCAAGGAACTGAGGTTTTACCAGCTTTTCAATTGCTGCCATCCAGGCTGATTCTGGAAAGTCCATATATTTTGAAAGACGCCCCATCAAAACAATGTTTACAGCCTTTGCAGTTCCTGCCTCTTCAGCAAGAGTAAGACAATCCAAAGCATCAACTTTAAGTCCGGCAGCTTCCATAGTTCCAATTAAATCTTCCGGATATTCAGCCGCTCCTGTAATTACAGGCATAGGATCTATTTTCTGAGTATTTACTACAATCTGTCCATCTTTGCGAAGATATTCTGTATAGCGGGCAGCTTCAAGAAGTTCAAAAGAAACTATAAAGTCAGCTTCCCCCTTATCTACAATTGGAGAATAAACTTTATCACCATAGCGTACATAAGTTACTACAGAACCACCACGCTGGCTCATTCCGTGAACTTCACTAACTTTTACATCAAAACCAGCGTCCAAAAGAACCTGGCCCAAAGTTTTAGATGCAAGCAAAGCTCCCTGACCGCCTACACCAACAATCATTATATTTTTAACCTTATTCATTATGCCTGCTCCTTCAATGCACCAAATTTACACATTTGGCTACAAACCTTGCATCCAACACAAAGTGTAACATCAATCTTTGCCTTACCATTTTTCATGGCAATTGCAGGACAACCAATTTTCATACAAGCCTTACAGCTCTTACACTTATTTTCATCAACCTTAAGAGGTGGTTTGTGTTTTACTTCCTTCAAGAGGGCACAAGGTCTGCGGCTAATAATAAGACTTGGTTCTTGAGCTTCAAGTTCTTCTTTTACCGCTTTTTCACAATCAGAAATGATATAAGGGTCTACAACTCTAACTCTCTTAATTCCCATTGCACGAGCCAAAGCTTCCAGATCTACCCTACCAGCAGGTTCTCCGTAAAGATTTTTTCCTGTTGTAGGATTCTGCTGGTGTCCAGTCATTCCTGTTATTGAGTTATCAAGAACAATTACAGTTGAGTTAGACTGATTATAGGCAATTGAAGCAAGACCAGTCATACCTGAATGCATAAATGTAGAATCACCAATTACGGCAACAGATTTCTTTTCATTTTCTGCACCACCAGCCTTGTTCCATCCGTGAAGTCCACTAAAACTTGCACCCATACAAAGAGTAACGTCCATTGCAGAAAGTGGAGCAACAGAACCAAGAGTATAACATCCAATATCACCAAAAACAGTTACTTTCAGCTTATTTAAAGCGTAGAACATTCCGCGGTGAGGGCAGCCGGCACACATAATTGGTGGACGAACAGGAATTTCTGTATCAAGTTTTGTACCTTCTGGAACTTTCTGACCAAAAGCAGCAGCCAAAAGATTCTGACTGAATTCTCCACAAATTGGGAACATATCTTTTCCGTGGATTTCGCATTTAAGTCCAAGAGAACGTACAAAAGTTTCAAAAATTGGATCCAGTTCTTCTACAACAATCAATTTTTCCAAACCAGAAGCAAAATCCTTTATCATATTTGCAGGAAGAGGATTTACCATTCCAAGCTTAAGAATATTTACAGAATCTCCAAGAACTTCCTTTACATACTGGTATGATGTAGATGAAGTGATGATTCCAACCTTAGAATCTGCTTTTTCAATCTTATTAATTCCGCTTGTTTCGCTCCATTTTTCAATATCCTTCATTCTCTGTTCTACAAAAGGATGACGGCGGATTGCATTTGCAGGAGCCATTACATATTTAGAAATATTTTTTTCGTATGATTTGTGTTCTGGAAGCTGACGATCTTTTGTATCTGTAATACTCTGACTGTGAGCTACACGAGTACACATTTTATACAAAACTGGAGTATCAAATTTTTCACTGATTTCAAAGGCAATTTTTACAAACTCGCGGGCTTCATCTGCATCACTTGGTTCAAGCATTGGTATTTTAGATGCAATTGCATGATGACGGCTGTCCTGTTCGTTTTGAGAAGAATGCATTCCAGGATCATCTGCAACACCAATTACAAGACCTGCATTTACACCTGTATAACTCATTGTAAAAAGAGGATCTGCGGCAACGTTCAAACCTACATGCTTCATTCCACAGAAGGCACGACGACCTGCAAGACATGCTCCAAAAGCAGATTCCATTGCCACTTTTTCATTAGGAGCCCATTCACAATAAATTTCCTTAAATTTTGCAGCTTCTTCAGTAATTTCTGTACTTGGAGTTCCAGGATAACTCGAAATAAACTCACATCCTGCTTCGAATAAACCACGGGCTGCAGCTGCATTACCCAACATCAGTTGTTTCATTTTGATTTTTCCAGTTAGTTTGTTAGATTTTAGATTTGTCTTTATAAAAAAATATTCCCGTACACCTAAGTATACGGGAATATACTCTTAAATAATTAAATTATTTCTTTAAAAGTTCTGCAAGTTTTTCTGCTGTGAAACCAAGGTATTCAGCAACTTTCTTTGCAGGACCTGATGTTCCAAAGCGATCGATACAGAAGCAGTTTTCTTTATCTGTAAACTGGAGCCATTCCATAGAAATACCAGCTTCAGTACATACAATACGTTTTGCTTTTCCTGTAATTTTTTCCTGTTCAGCTTTAGAAAGGCCTTCGAATTTCTTCAAATCAGGAACAGAAACTACGCGGATTGATTTTCCACTAACAAGTTTAGCTGCATCCAAAGCCATATTAACTTCTGAACCACTTGCAAGAATTGTGATATCAGGATTTGCAGCACCTTCAAGAACAACATATGCACCTTTTTCTGCCATGTTCTTCTTCCAGTCTTTATCAGCCTTTTCGTAAACTGCAAGTGCCTGGCGTGTAAATGCCATACAAACAGGATGATCTTTTGAAGCATAAGCAATTTTCCATGCTTCCATAGATTCTTCTGGGTCACCTGGACGGATAGCCTGAACACCTGGGATTGCACGCAAAGAAGTCATTGTTTCAATTGGCTGATGAGTTGGACCATCTTCACCAACGTAAATTGAATCGTGTGTGAATACATAAATTACTGGCTGCTTCATCAAAGAAACAACACGGAGAGATGGACGAAGATAATCTGCGAATACTAAGAATGTAGCACAGAATGGACGAAGTCCACCGTGTAAAGAAATACCTGCAGCAACAGCAGACATTGCAAATTCACGAATACCGTATTCAATTGTACGACCCTTGCGGTTAGCTGGGCTGAATGTACCATTATCTGTATCTTTGAAAGCTGTCTTGTTTGGTCCCATAAGATCAGCAGAACCACCAACCAAGTTACCATAACGTGCAGCAATTACGTTCAAAGCTTTTCCAGATGCATCGCGTGTTGCACAAGCATCACCTACTTTGTATTCAACATCTTTTACATCAGGATTTGTTACACCGTCAGTATGGAAAGCATCCCATTCCTTCTTAAGTTCTGGATTTTCCTTAGCCCATGCATCAAATTCTGCCTGCCAGTCAGCTTCTGCTTTTGCAAATGCAGCTTTTTTATCTTCAAAATATTTGTAAGCTTCAGGAACAACATAGAAATCCTTGTCTGTTGGAAGACCAAGAGTTTTCTTTGCTTCAATAATTCCTTCTGCTCCGAGAGGTGCACCGTGAACATCAGCTTTACCCTGTTTTGGAGCACCCTTACCAATGATTGATTTAAGCATGATTAAAGAAGGCTGTTCTTTGTTAGCCTTAGCTTGATTAATCAGTTTTACCATGCCTTCTACATCATACATGTCACCACGCAAAACCTGCCAGCCATAAGCTTCGTAACGTTTTGCAATATCATCAGTGAATGTAATATCTGTACAACCATCAATTGAGATTTTATTTTCATCGTAGAATACGATTAATTTTCCGAGTTTTAAGTTACCAGCCAAAGAAGATGCTTCAGATGCTACACCTTCCTGCAAACAACCTTCACCAACCAAAGAATAAGTATAGTGATCTACGATTGTGTGCTTAGCAGTGTTGAATTTTGCAGCAAGCATGCTTTCTGCAACAGCCATACCAACAGCCATTGAAACACCCTGTCCAAGAGGACCTCCAGTACATTCAACACCGTCTGTATCACCATATTCTGGGTGACCTGGACACTTAGAACCAACCTGACGGAAGTTCTTAATATCATCCATGCTTACTTTGTATCCAGCCAAATGGAGGATTGAATAAAGCAACATAGATCCATGTCCTGCAGAAAGAACAAAACGGTCTCTATCAACCCATTTCGAATCAGCAGGATTATGCTTCATGATTTCACCATAAAGTACAGCAGCTGCTTCTGCTGCACCAAGTGGAAGTCCAGGGTGTCCTGAATTTGCCTTCTGAATTGCGTCCATTGACAAGCTGCGAATTGAAAGTGCAACTGCCTCAACACCTTTTTTGTCCATAGTTTTTACCTCGAAATATTAAATTATGCCAATTCTTTTATTAGAGAAGAAAGAGTTGCTTCATCAGCATGATCTTCCAAAGCTTTTCTGAATTGTGCACTTCTAAAAAGTCCTGCCAAAGTAGAGAGAATCTTTAAATGAATTTGTGAATTATGAGTAAGCAAAATGAACATTACAAAAACATTACGCTCATCTGGAGCTTTCATATCGATTGGTTCTTTAAGATAAACCACACAAATTCTTTGATCTTTTTCGTTCTTCATAATTGGTGCACGAGCATGTGGTAAGGCAATTCCATTACCTACAGCTGTACTAAGAACGTCTTCACGAGCACATAAAGCATTATACACCTGGTCTGAGGTCATTCCATCGGGTAAATCTATCATCTTACTAACTTTAGCGTACACTTCCTTAGGATCACTTCCCTCAACATTTCTAAAAATTCCACCACGATGAATTAACTCTGTAATATTTACTTCATCTTCCATCTCTATCTCCTAATTAGATGTTTTTTAAAATTTCAAAACCTTTATATCTATTTGTATTTAATACTGATTCAAGACTTCCTTTTATATCATCAAAAGTCTCTTCCATCCCGTTCAATGAAAGCTCAACATCTGCAATTGGAAAACGCTCTCTAAGAAACTCAATCTCCAACTCTTCCAGAATATTAACTATATGGCCATACAATTGTGAAAGGACTACTAATTCATGTTGTGGAAATTTTTCAACTTCCACTCCTGAGCAACCAATATCAAAAAACAAAGTATTTACTTGAGAAAATAACTCAAGAACTCTTTTTCTAGTTTCTGCAATTGAATAATCAGAAAAACGATTATATTTTCTTTTAAGTATATCATTACGTTTTTCTATATTCAATAATACAAGCTTTCGTTCAGAAACAGACAGTTCTTTAAGCTGTGGGAAAATATTTCCCAGTAATTCTTCAATATCCTTTGTTTCAACATTTTTTGACTCTTCATAAATTCTGTTTTCCAAGAAGGCATCAATGATATGAGGAGAAAATGTTACTGCAATTTCTGAAAGAATTAAGTCATTTGAAGACATAAGAGAATTCCAAGGTCCGGAATAAGGAATTTCTTCATTCTTCTTCCATATTCTTGATTCTACTCCATAAGAAACAAATCCAATTTTACTTGTATGAGACAAAAATTCTTCAATTGAACCACAATTTCTTATACAAAGATCATCCTGATATTCCAAATACAAGAGCGACAGTTGTTCATCTATAGAATCTGATGGACCATTTTTTTCCATACTTTTTATGATGTCATTTTCAAAATATGAATACCATTCTTCTCTTTCAATAGCATCTTCCGAAACTACCAGGCCCTTGTGATTTACTTTTTGGAGGGAAACTTCAACTATACTCTGCTCCCAATCCAAAACTCTACAAAGAATTCTATCACCATAAATGATTTTTTCGCCCTTTGTAATTTCTTTTAGCGGCCAAGCGGTCAAAGTAATTTCGTTTGGTAAAGAATACTGAATAGATGATAAAGAAAGGCTCTTGTTCCCCTTATCATTAAAAATATAAGGCAGAACATATCCTTCTCCAAACAGAGCAAAGGTGTCCATAGCCAAATTCATAGAAAAAGATTGAGTAGCAGGAGTAATTATTCGACCATCAACAGCTAGAGAAATTGAATCGGGTCCAGTTGAATTATCTACAAAAGGCACACAACGATGCCCCAGTAAAATATACCCCTTTTCAATTTCTTCTTTACTTGGCTTAAAACTAAACCAGCGACCAGTAAAGACTCCTGCTCTAGTTATAAATTCCTGATTTACAAGTGGAAATACATAATTTGAAGAACGCAAAACCCCTTCAGCTTCTGCCTTAGTAATTTTGGCCCCATTACTTTTTAGATATTTATAAAAATCTACAAGAGTAAAAAGTTGATCCTGCTGTTTAAAATAAGAAGTAATAATGTTTGAAGTATTAAAATCCACGATTATATATTAGTAGAATTGCTAAAAACTGTAAATTACTGTTACTTCCTATAAAAAAAGATTATACTAACAATATGAAGCTTACTTTTTTAGGAACAGGTACTAGTCACGGAATTCCAGTTATAGGTTGTGATTGTGATGTCTGCCGTTCAAATGACCCTCATGATAAAAGATATAGAAGTTCTGTTTATATAGAAACAAAAGATAAAAAATATATACAGATTGATACAGGCCCAGAATTTCGTATTCAAGCCATTGAAAATAACATAAAAAAGATTGATGCAGTTCTTATGACCCACGGTCATGCCGACCACCTTTTTGGGCTGGATGATTTACGTATTTTCAGCTGTGATTTGGGCCATATTCCAGAAGACCCTAGAAGTAAAAAAATTGTTGAAGCACCGCCTCTTCCTCTTTATACAAACAAATCTTGTATAAGTGATATTTCAAAACGCTTCGATTATATTTTTTCACCTTCAAAAGAAGGGGGAGGCCACGCAAAAATTGCCCTACACGAAGCAAAAGAAGCCTTTTACATTGGTCAAACCCAAATCATACCAATTCCAATGATGCACGGCCATTTGGAAACTACAGGATGGCTTTTAGTAGAAAAAAATGATGATGGAGAAAAGCAGTCAATTGCTTATCTTACAGATTGCAACTACATAAGCGAACAGTCTATTGAATTAATTAAAAGTAATTGTGGTAAATTAAAACACCTGATTATTGATGGATTAAGAATAAAAGCCCATTCTACTCACTTTAATTTTTTGCAAGCCTTAGAAGTTAGTGAAAAAATTGGAGGGGAAAAAATCTGGTTTACACATTTAACTCACAACGAGTCTCACAAAACAATTACCGAATACCTTACAGAACATAAAAAGGCTTTTCCCTGTCTGGCAAAAGCAGAAAGTATTCTGCCAGCTTACGATAAATTAGTGCTGGAAATATAAAATTACAAAGGTTAAAAAAAATAACCCCGGGAATATATCTCGGGGTTTTTCTTAGACCAAATAAAACTTACTTGTTAGCTTCAGTTGTCTTTGGAACTCTAACTTTCTTATCAACGAATCCTCGGCTAAGACAGTTTGAACAAACTTTAAGTGTTCTTACTTCTCCGTTAGGAAGAGTTGCTTTTACACTGTGAAGATTTGGTCTCCAAGTTCTGCGTGTATGGTTATAAGATTTACTTACTTTATTTCCAGACATAACGCCTTTTCCACAAACATCACACATTCTAGACATTTTCTTTATCCTTCCTTATATAAAACAGTTTTCCCACACAAATTACAATAGTTTAGAAAGGATATACAAATTCAAAAAAAAAGTCAATCGTAAAAGTCTCATTTTCCTTATTAAAGGCTTGTGTAAACTTATTAATTTGACTTTTCATAATTTGCCAAAAACTCTTTTGCAAATCTTCTTCCAAGTTCTATATTCGATGGAGTATCATAATGTGCCATGTCGTCGCCTTTTTTCAAGCCTGTAGAATCAATCAAAAAACATAAATCATCACTTTGAGCAATACGTTCTTTGTTTTCATTTAATAAATCTTGATAACAATCTGGAAGCAATAATACCCAATCTGTTATTTTGGCATCTATAAATAAAAGATTTTCATTAAAATCGTTTCTTAAATAGTTAATTAAAGCTTTTTCTTTTTCGTAATAAGCACTGGCAGAAGTAAAAGAGACGCAATCAGCTTCTCCTTGCATCCAGCATGTAGCCCTAACAATTGGATAATAACCCTTATCTATAAGGTCATTAAGACAAGTTAAAATATAACCTTTCATAAAATCTGAAATATCAATGGAATTACAAAAATAATCAATGCCCATAGAAATTGCTGTATATTTTATGATAACAAGTTTTCTTCCAGCTTTTTGGCATTCAAGTGCAAAACCAACTTCTGGACCAATTTTATCAGCGAATGCCCCATATCCAAAAGTTACTTCAGAATAAGGTAAATAGGTAGGCTGTTCTTCCCTAAATATATAGTCATTACATGCATAAATATAAACACCATCGACACCATCTTTTACTTGTTGATATTCTGAGGTAGATAAATAATTGATGCATTCATCCGAAGAACCAATTCCTGCCATATTTGATTGACCGGCAAGTATAACAACATCTACAGGTTCTAAGTTTGAAACCTTGCGTTGAGACAGTAAATAATCAAGGGTTACTCCATAATAAGAACAAACCTCGATATTATTACAAGAAATGTTTAGACTGATCAAAAAAAGCAAAAATAAACTTATAAAATTTATTTTTACTATTTTTATAAGTAAATTCCGCATCAACAAGATTGTAAGACCAATGTGAACAGAAGGCAAATTTTTTTTATTAAAATTCTTTGTTATTTATTTTCCATAAGTTGTTTCAAGTTCACGAATCTGATCACGGTAAACAGCGGCCTGCTCGTATTCCATTCTTTCAGCACAAGCTTCCATTTCCCGTGTAAGTCTCTTTATCAGTTTTTTGCGGTCTGAAGCCTTGAAAAGATTTACACCCTTCTTCAAAACTTCCAGATCCATTGTAGCCGATTCCTGAGCCTCTTCTTTCTGGCGTTCAAGCATATCGGAAATTGCCTTTTTAACTGTAGTAGGGGTTATTCCATGCTCCTTATTATAGGCTTCCTGCAATTGACGACGGTATTTTGTTTCCTTAATTGCAGATTCCATGGCAGGGGACATACGATCCGCATACATAACAACCTGTCCCTCGGCATTTCGGGCGGCACGTCCAATAATCTGGATAAGAGAAGTTTCGGAACGTAAAAAACCAATCTTATCTGCATCTAAAAGTGCAATAAAACTTACTTCCGGCAGGTCAATTCCTTCTCGAAGCAGGTTAATTCCAATCAAAACATCAATTTCGCCGGTTCTAAGTGATTTTAGAATTTCAACACGCTCAAAGGTATCTATTTCAGAATGTATATATTTTACTTTAAGATTGAGTTCTGTCAGATAATCAGTAAGATCTTCCGACATCTTTTTGGTCAAAGTTAATATAAGGCTTCGTTCGTTTTTTGCAATTCGGGCCTTTACTTCTTTGTAAATATCTTCCATTTGGCCTTCGGTAGGACGAACCTCAATGATTGGATCTAAAAGTCCGGTCGGTCTAATAATCTGTTCAACAACCTGGCTGCTCTCTTTAACCTCTTGAGGGCGCGGAGTTGCTGTTACATAAATTATCTGATTCATTTTAGCGTCGAACTCTGCTTTTTTTAGAGGGCGATTGTCTGCAGCAGAAGGGAGTCGGAATCCAAAGTTTATAAGATTTTGTTTACGACTGCGATCCCCCTCGTACATAGCACCAATTTGTGGAACGGTTACGTGGGCTTCATCTATAAGGCAGAGGAAGTCGTCTGGGAAGTAGTGAAGCAGAGTTGCAGGAGGTTCACCTGGAGCACGTCCTGCAATTGGGGCAGAATAATTTTCAATTCCAGGACAAGTCCCCATTTCCTTGAGCATTTCTATATCATAAGTAGTACGAGTCTTAAGGCGTTCTGCTTCAAGAATTTTCCCTTCTTTCTGGAAGGCTTCCACCTGCTCTTCCATTTCCTTTTGAATTCGGTCACAAGCTGAAATTAATTGATCACGAGGTACAACAAAGTGTTTTGCAGGATAAAATACCGTTTCATCAAGTTCTTCTACCACATTTCGATTCAAAACATCAAATCGGCGAATTTTTACAATCTCATCCCAATCCAGTTCAATTCGGTAAGCTTCATCAGTTTCCATGTATGGTGGAAATACTTCTATTACATCACCTTTTATACGAAAATTACCCCGATCCAAAACATCATCATTTCTTGTGTATTGAAGCGAAATTAACTGTTCGGCAAATTTCTTTGTATCAAGAGTCTGACCATTTTCTACATGAACACGCATGCCCTTGTAAACATCAGGCATACCAAGACCATATATACAAGAAACTGTAGCAACTACAATTACATCACGACGCTCCATAAGACTGTAGGTGGCCTTGAGTCGCAGCTGGTCAATTTCCTTGTTTATATCACAATCTTTTTCAATGTAAAGGTCTCGGGCAGCGACATAGGCTTCTGGCTGGTAATAATCGTAGTAAGAAACAAAATACTCTACTGCATTATTTGGGAAAAACTGTTTAAATTCCCTGTAAAGCTGGGCAGAAAGTGTTTTATTGTGACTAATGATTAAGGTAGGCCTCTGAACTTTTTCAATAATTTTGGCCATTGTAAAAGTCTTTCCGGAACCAGTTACACCTTTAAGAGTCTGGAAACGGTCGCCCCTAAGAAAGCCCTGACTTAACTTTTCGATTGCCTGCCCCTGATCCCCGCTTGGTTCATAAGGAGAAACTACTTCAAATCTTCTCATTCACTTATTTTCACTTATTCGCTTAAGGTAAGTTTTACTGTTAAATCCTTTCTATTTCTATGAATTACAAGTGTAACTGTATCACCTGGTTTTTTAGACTCAAGAGCAGAATAATAATCCGCAATAGAAGTGATATTGATATCATCAATCTTTGTAATTACATCACCACCAATATAAATTATATCTCGGCGAGAACCATAATATGCAGCCTGTGTACCACCCTTAATTCCAGCTTTTTCGGCATTTCCACCTTCTACTACTTCGGAAATCAGAATTCCTTCTGCAATATCAAGACCTGCATACTGGGCAATTCTACGGCTTAACTGAACAATTGTAGCATCAATCTGTCCGCGCTGAACCTTTCCATATTTAAGCAAATCGGCAACCACGCGAATGGCCGTTTCTGAAGGTACCGCAAAACCAACACCAGCAGAACTTCCTGAACTGGACTTAATCATTGTATTTATACCAATCATTCTTCCAGAAGAATCTAAAAGTGGTCCACCTGAGTTTCCTGGATTGATTGCAGCATCTGTCTGAACCATATTTCTAATAATTCTGTTATTAGAATTCTGGATAGGACGACCAAGCCCAGAAACGATTCCTGTTGTCATTGTACGTTCCAAACCGAATGGGTTACCAATTGCAATAACTTTTTGTCCAACCTTAAGAGAAGTTGAATCGCCAAAAGAAATTGTCTTGAGACTCATTCCTTCTGGAGGATTAAACTTAATTACTGCTAAATCAGAATCCAAATCCTGACCTACAACTTCGGCTTCATACTGGGTTCCATCAAAAAGAGAAACATAAATTTTTGTTGCACCCTGAATTACATGTACATTTGTAAGAATATATCCTCTTTTATCTATGATTGAGCCAGAACCAGAACCACCATCCTGAACATAAGGTTCAAGGAACCAGTCGTAGGCTGTGATTTTTGTATTAATGTTTACTACAGCCTCATTACAAAGATTGTAAACATTTATATTTTGACTTTCGTCTTGAGTATAACTTGTGTTTGAAACAGAAAAGGTTGAATCTAAAAGTTGGTTATTTGTCTGTAAAAGAGCCAGATTTGTATCAGACTGAACCTGGACTTCATTTTCTTCCAACTGACCTTCAGTTGTGTCCGACTGAGTTTCCTGACTTACAGATGTTGTAACAAATCCTGAATTATTCTTATTTGATGATTTTTTACCAAGTGAAAAAAATGCAATAGTAGACACCAATAAGGTTGCAGCTATTGTTATTAGAATTATCCTAAATAACTGAGTCTGAGAATATAGTTTCATACCTATAATTTAATGAATGTAAGGGAATAAAACAATAAAATTACTTAAGTTTTATTTTATAGTTTTGTAAAAATGCAGAACGGGCACTTATATAAAATTTTTTAGACTCATATCCTTCCTTTTTAACTTCCAGGATATAGTCAGCAGGCAATAAATCATCAATTCTCAACCTTGTTTTGCCCTGATAAATGCCATTAAGGAAAACGCTAGCCGATTTTAGATTGCAATCAATTATCAGGCTAGAATTTTTTACACCTGTAGAAAGTTCTTTTTTACTAACAGGCTCAAGAAAAGGGAAGTCTTCAAAATTAATTTCAGTCTCTTTATTCTGTTCCACATCAAGCTCTTCATTAAAATTTTGATTAAATCCTTCTACACCTGCACTTCCTTTTTCCACTTGAGGAGACTGCACTTGTAAAACATAATCTTCCTGGGCAAAAATTTTACCTGCACAAAACGACAAAAAAAACAAACTTGTAAAAAGTCCTTTCTTCATAATTTTGATTTTAGCCTAGTCATCATCTGAAAACAAGACATGGTTTTCCACAAAGCTGAAATAGTTTTCACAATCAATAATTACATGATCCAGAAGTACAATTCCAATAATTTGTGAAGCCTGGAGCAAAATTCTTGTTGTTTCTATATCTTCTGTGGAAGGCTGGCAATTTCCAGAAGGATGATTATGGCAGACAATGATTGCGGCAGCATTTTCCTTTATGGCCTGAGAAAAAACTTCACGTGGATGAATAAGAGTTCTGTTTAAAGTTCCAACTGAAACACAATGAATCTGGATAATTTCATGACCTCCATTCAAAGTAATAACCAGAAAATGTTCCTTTTGGCTCACGGCATAATTTCGAACAAAAGGAATTACATCCTGGGGAGTCCGTATAGGAGCCTTTAAATGATTACTTCTTCTTCGCCCAAGTTCAATAGCAGCTGCAATTGCAAGAGCCTTTCCCTCACCTATTCCCTTAATTTTTAGAAGGTTTTCCACTAGTTTATCCTCATCTGAAGAATCAAGAATTTCCATTATCTTACTAGCCATAAGCTCTACAGGCAATTTTTTTGTGCCAGAGCCAAGAATTAGCATTATCAATTCTTCATCAAAAGGAAAAGAAATTCCATGTTCAAGCGTTTTTTCTCGAACATCAGGTTTAGGAATATTCAGTTTTTTCATCACCTATATAATTTCCAAGAAAGTCTAAAAAAGGAAATGAAAACAGAAAAAACTTTAAATAAAGTGATTTTTTTTTAGGCCGAACATCTAAATATGAAGAAAAATCCTAAAATCCATCATCTTTTTATACTTGCGGCACTTATTTTTACTGTAATTACTGCTTTTTCCTGTAAAACTTTACCAAGGGGACAGACCCCTAAACTTTCCCGTAGACTTTTAGATTTGGGACTACTTTCTCCTAATCAGCTGGCAGACTTTTTTATTGCCAATAACCCTGATAAAGATTACGAATACATTTTAACTTTTGCCTCGTATTATGTTGATGAAGCTATGGCAGAAGGAATTAATTCTGACCTGGCATTTGCTCAAATGTGTCTGGAAACCGGTTTTTTACGTTTTGGAGGCTTGGTTCAGGAAGATTTTCACAATTACTGTGGCTTAGGTGCTATGGATTCAGAGCATCCTGGCGAAAAATTTGAAAATGAGGAGATGGGGGTTCGTGCCCACATACAGCATTTGCAGGCCTATGCAACTACAGAAGATGTAAAATTGAATAAGGATTTGATTGACCCAAGATATAACTGGGTTCATAAAACTAAACTTGTAGAAGATTTGTGGGGATTAGCAGGCACTTGGGCCAGCGATCCAGCTTATGGGCAAAAATTAAATGCCTTACTGGAACGCATGGAAACCCAAGAATATTGATTTTAATAATCGTAGTAAAAACTATTTAATAGTTGTTCCAATATAAGTTTTATCGTTTAAGATAGCTTCAATATTTGGAATATTTTTTCCACCGGCACAAATAACTGTCATTCCATTTTCCTGTGCTTTTTTAGAAGCAATTGGATCAAAAGGACAGTTTTTGCCTGGTGTCCATTCATCACCTACGATTTTACGGAAATCTGCCCAAGAGATTTCATCAATTGGTTTTGCATCTGGATTTTTACGTGGGTCGTCTGTATAAACCTTTTCAATATTAGAAAGATTTACAATTGTTTTTGCATCAAATTTTTCGCCCAGGTAAACGGCATCTGTATCTGTAGAAAAGCCTGGTTTCCATCCACTAGCAACAAGAACCTGTCCGTCAAATTTAAGGTTTTCTTCTGTTGGGTTGTAAACTACATCATTTTTACAATAAGAACCAAAAGAAGCCTTTAAAAGCTGAGCATTAATGCGTGTTGCCATAATTCCAATCCAATCGGCAGCATTTGCATCAAAACTTAAACCAGTTTTTTCGCAAACATCTTTATATCCGTTCTGGTATACACGAGCAGGAGCTCCACCTCCAGCAACTAAAATCAAACGGCGAGATTTATCTGCATCAAGCCAGTCTGTACACATTTTTATAAACTTTCCAAGAAATTCTGTATCTGGCTTATCAGGTACAATAATTGATCCACCAACACTTAAAACTTTTGTTGTCATTGTTTACTCCTATTAATCCTATAATTCTAAACATTAGATTTACAACTATTAGTATACACCCTTTACAACTGGTACACCCCAATAGCTGCTGTATTTTACTGTATTCTCACTTGCTTCTTCCCAAATTGACTGGAGAGCAAAGCTTCTAGGGTGCTGTACAATTTTAGAGTCAGCAGAAAAAGGCTTTAACTGGTTCCAACCTCTAGAGAAAGTAACATGATGAGAATCTAAGTTTCCAAAATAATATTGTGCATTATCGCTGATTCCGCTATCAATCCACTGCTTATATGCAAGTCCCTCTCCAAGAGCAGGGTCAACTGGAACCCAGCCAACTTTATCAATATAAACCTCACACCACCAGTGAGACTGGGTAGATAAATCTGAACCAATTAAAATGCCACTGTCTGTAAGAGCAGGAATTTCTGAAGCACGGGCAAGTGCTGTATAAATTACTGCATAATCATAAGCATCTCCCTTGTGTTTTTGCAGCAAATCTAAAGGATCGGCATCATTTTTTCTAAGGCTATTTGTAAGTTCAAAGTTTTCAAGCATGTAATTATAGAGAAGCTGGGCCTTTTTATAAGGATTTACCTCTTTTCCAATAATTGTTTTTGCCAGTTTTACAATTTCTTCATTATCTGAAGGAACAAGATTATCTGGACGCAGGGTTTTTGAAAGTAAATGACTGTTTGTATTCTTGTAATTTCCAACTTTAGCCGCATTTACCTTTGTTTGAATTTCATAAACAGGGAGTACAAAAGTTTGGGTAAATACTGTTTTTGGAGTATTATTCCGGCTCTTTGAAATCTGATGTATTAAATCATTTTGATAATTCATTAAAACTGGAGTTGGATTTGTTTCTGTAATTTCTACTGTAGGCTGGGCACTACTTGTAAAAGGAATTGGACAGCGTAAGGTGATTGTAGAAACGTCTTTTGTAACCAGGTCTGCAATATCTGCTGAATACTGAATAAGATAAATTTTTTTATTGATGAAGGATTTTTTTCCGGCATCATCATTAATTGTAATATTTTTTGGATAGGACTTTTCCTTACCCGTATCAACTAAAACAACACCAGTTGAAGCTCCATCTGGAACCCTTAGTTTGATTTCTGTATTTGACCAGGAAATATAGTCTAAATCGTCCTCATTTCCGCCAATCATATTATCTGTAAGGAGAATGATATTTTTATATTCTGCTTCTGCAATCTTGTTATTGTAATCAATTGTAAATAATACCTTAGATTGATTTTTAGCATCACCAAAATTGTTTCCCTGAATAACAAGCTCATCTCCAATGTTCACTTTTTCTGAAGATAAAGATGTTATGACAGGCTTTGTTACCTGCTGTACAGTAGGAACTGGAACCGGAATATCAACTTCGTTAGCAAAAAGAGCCGGTTTTGAACGAAGATCTTTTGTTCCGACAACAACAAGACCATCCTGAATATTGGCTGGTAAAACTAATTTGATAGAAGTGTCTGACCAGGAAATATAAGAAGAAGCGGTAAGTTTTGCACCGGCAATTTCGACATAACTCATATCGCGAACATCACCAAAATTTTTTCCGCTAATTAAAACAACATCGCCAGGTGAACCAACTGGAGGCGTAATAGAGTCAATTTGAGGAATTGGTTTATTTTTATTTTTGATAAAGAAAACTAGAGCAAATACTAAAACAATAATAAAAACGACAATACCTGCTCTTAAAACTGGGTATCGTCGTATTGAGTAACTAATTTTGCCAGATGAATTCACTAAAATTTACCTGATATTGCGCCCATTGGTAGATTAATTTCTGTTACTACAGGAATCTCTCCAGGCCCTGGGACACTAATCCTTATTGAGATTGTCTCGTCCTCGAGCTCTGGTCGTAATACTTCAACATCTTTTGCTTTTTTAACAAGTGTTTTACCATTGTCGATTCCAGCTTCTGGACGAATGACTGTATCTAACATATTACCCGAAACAAGCACATTTCTTCCACTATTTATTGAAACATTATTTGCAGCAATTGCAGAAGTTGAGTTAGATATTTGTGAAACAGATGAAACTGAAGCCAAAGCAGGTTGTGTTGTAACTGAATTCTTTTTATTTGAGTTTAAAGTAACTGGTATAACTAAGGCAAAAAGGGCGGCAGCGGCAACAGCAGTTAAACCGTATTTTATATTTACATTGCTAGTTCTTCTGGCCTTAGTAACATTATTCTTATAGGCCATTTTAATCTGAAGTCTTTCGTAACTTTTTTCCAGAAAATCATCATCAAGTTTGATTGAATCAGAATCTGCTTTTAAGGCATCATGAATAAGCTTGAGTTTGTTCAGTTCTTTCTGACATGCTGGACAATTTTTTACATGCTCTTCATATTCAAGCTTGTAATTTTCTGGTAATTCCTTATCTAAATAAATAGAATGAATATCTTTACTCGGGCAAAAAGACATTATCTTCTCCTATTATTTTAACAAGCTGCTCCCTGGCTCTGAAGATTCTAACTTTTACGTTTCCTTCAGTAATTCCCAAAACCCGTCCAATTTCCTTATAGTTAAGATCTGCATATTCCCTTAACATAAGTACATCTTGCAGGTTCTGTGGTAGTTTCTTCAAAGCTTCCCTAGCTTTATTAATTGATTCCTGCTTTAATAAATCAGTTTCACCAGAATCTGACTTACTGTGTTCTTCGTAAAGAACTTTTTCGTAAGCTTTACGCTCACGGTCCTTTCTTTTGATGTAATTTAATGAAGCATTCTTTACAACCCGAATTAACCAATATTTCGCATCATTAATTGAAGGAAATACAAGTCCCTTTTCATTAGCCTTGATTAAGGAGTCATGAGCAAGGTCTTCAGCTGCTTCTTCATCATTTACTATTTTAAATGAAATTCTGAAGAGCATTTGCATTGAAGCATCATAAATTTTTCTAAAGTCAGCAGGCTTAGCAGCATCGAGTTGTTCCATTATTGCATTCTGACTCTCATCTACATTATAAAACACAGAAAGATCCTAAAAGTTACGTTAATTTTTATAAAAACTACGAGCGCTTCCAAGTTGGACCGTTCGGTGTATCTATAATAATAACACCACGGGCACTCAAAAGGTTACGGATTTCATCAGCTTTTGCAAAATCTTTATTCTTCTTTGCGTTTGTACGTTCAGCAACCAAAGCGTCAATTTCTGCTGCTTCTGGATCACCGGAATGATCAATTACATTTGCCTGTTCTGCTTTTTCAATTTCAGCAAGAGCTTTAAATCCATTTTCAATTACACTAAGACTTAAAACCTTGTCCATTTTATAGATTGCACTTAAAGCATCAGAAGCCTTTACACCGCCCTTGCCATTTGATTCTTTTTGCATAGCAGCCATGGCGATTGGAGTTGCAAGGTCATTAGAAAGGCCTTCGCGGAATTTTGCAAGATTTTCGTCTTCAAAATCAATTTTTTCAAGAATCTTTGCAAAGTTTTCTGGTGTAAGCCCAAGATTTTCTTCTTTATTTGCTTTTGCAATCAGTTTTGCAATTCTCTGACTTAAAGCGGCACGAGAAGATTTTGCAGAATTAAGTGCATCAAAAGAGAATACCAGCTGCTTGCGGTAATGACCACCCAAAAGGAAGAAACGGTAATCCAGAGGTTCATAGCCCTTGTCTTTAAGAGAGAAACCTTTTTCTGCAGGTAAAGTTGTCTGCAGGGTGATAAAGTGTCCAGAAGATTTAGACATTTTTCCACCTTCCAGAATAAGGAATTCATTGTGGAGCCAGTACTTTACCCAAGGACCTTCTTTTTTGTCTTCTTCGCTGAAAGAACCTTCTGACTGGGCAATTTCGTTTGTATGATGAACTGGAATATGGTCAATTCCACCTGTATGAATATCAATATGTTTTCCAAGATATTTCATACTCATGGCAGAACATTCAATATGCCAGCCAGGATAACCGCGTCCCCATGGTGAATCCCAGGTCATTGCCTGATCTTCAAATTTTGATTTTGTGAACCAGAGTACAAAGTCACCAGGATTACGTTTATTATCATCAACAACAACAACCTTACGCTTTCCTGCACCTGCCTTAAGTTCATCAAGATTAAGGTTTGCAAGTTTTCCATAATCAGGATAAGTAGAAATATCATAATAAAGATTTCCACCAGCCATGTAAGTATGACCATTTGCTTCAATCTTTTTGATAAGTTCTATCATTTCGTTGATATGGTCTGTTGCCTTACAAATTACATCTGGATGACGGATATTCAAGGCATCGATATCTTTCATAAAAGCATCGGTGTAGAACTGGGCAACTTCCAGAACAGACTGATGACGTTCTGCGGCAGACTTCTTCATCTTATCTTCGCCTTCATCATTATCGCCAGTAAGGTGTCCTACATCGGTAATATTCATAACATGCTTGATTTTATAACCAAGCATTGTCAAAGTCTTATCAAGAATATCAAGGAAAACATAAGCTCTTAAGTTTCCAATATGAGCATAATTATATACTGTAGGTCCACAACCATAAAATCCAACAAATCCTTCGTGGATTGGCTTAAACTCTTCCATCTTGTGGCCCATTGTGTTGTACAGTTTCAGACTCATATAACTACCTCTTGTTTATGAAAATTTGTGTAATAGTAACATTTTTTCTAATAATATTCAAAACTTAGAGGCTATTATTAGTAAAGTCTAATCTTGCTAGATTAATTTCTTCTTTCCCCAATTCTGAACAAAATCTTTTGGTTCTTTGCTCAAAAGTGCTTTTACCAACAAAAGATTTGTCTGACTGAATACATTCTGCATAATTTCCTGCTGTTCGGGTGTAAATTTGCTCAAAACCCAGTCTGCTACACCAATATTTTCATTACTTGGACGACCAATTCCAAAACGCAGGCGGAAGAAATCTGGAGTGTTTAAAACAGCCTTGGTTGAACGAAGTCCATTATGACCTCCAAGGCCGCCTGACCATTTCCAGCTTACAAAACCAGGTTCCAGCTCCAGCTCATCGTGAACTACAAGAATTTCTTCCGGTTTAATTTTATAAAAATTTGCAACTTCTATAATTGAATCGCCAGAAAGATTCATATAAGTCATAGGTTTAAGAAAATAAAGGTGGGCGGGAGCCTCCGCTGGAACTAAAACAGGACTTCCATCCTTTTTAGAACAGATTTTTGTGTCGCAGGCCCACTGAGCCAGTTCTGCTGGAGTAAAACTTGCAATTTCTCCTTTGAACTTGCTCTGCCAGCTTAATTTATTTGCGAAAGGAAGGGAATCTTCAAAGTACCAGGAAACATTGTGACGGGTCTTTTCGTATTCCTTTCCGTAATTTCCAAGAAATGCTACTAACTTAATCATTTTTTTACATCTTCTATATTTTTATTGAATTTTTCTGCCATATAAGAAGACAAATCAAAAAGATAAGGACTTTCGCTTGATTTAGCATAGTAGGTATCTTCTTCATCATCACTTTGAGCGGCTTTTTTGTAAATATCAAGGGTTGCAATTTCAAATGTGTGGCCAAGTTTTACAGTAAGGAACAATTCACCTCCCAAAGCATCTGCATTTACATCATCTGCATACCAGTTACTTGCAGTAAGTTTTGCAAGACTTTCAAGGAAACTCTTTGCTTTTTCTGAGTCAACCTCGGTGTCTGGAAGAGAAATTGTCCATGAAGTCTGATCGCCTGAACCAACTCTTGTAAGGCCCCATTCACTTCCATCAGCTTTTTTTATACTGATAGAGCTCAAGGTATTTGCATCGTAAGACCAAACTATATTTGAACGCAAAGACTTTACAGAAGTGTCGAAAGTATTTCTTAAAGAACCTGAAGCTAAGTAGATATTGTTTCCACCATCAATTGTGATATAAGACTGTGATGAAGAACTTGCAGATTTTCCAATTTCAATTGAACGCAAAAGCTTGCCGTCTTTTTTTGCTTCTACAGTAATTTTTTTACCAGCTACCAGTTCATATTTGTTAAGGTTATTTTCATTTACAGAAGCAACTTTATCCAACGCACGAATAGAAGAAATGCTTTCTACAATACTTTCTACACTGTAATCAATTGCAGGATATTTCTGGTCATTTATAAACCATTTTTCATCCTGACAGCTAAGTTTTATTGTTTCTGCAGGAGTTGTAATTGTGATTTCATCAGGACTTTCATCAAATTTGAAATTTTTTACACCATCTCTTGCTTTTGCAATCCCCTGAACAATTACAAGGGCCAGGAGAAGCAAATCTGCAATTATTAATACTAATTTTCTAGCTTTCATTCAAATCTCCTTATTTTGTTGATTTTGTTATTGTTCTTGAATCATTTGGATTGTACTTTTTATTGATAGCACGTCTTCTGAGTGAACGAGAACGCAAAACAAGCAGTCCAACAATAATCAAAATTACTACAAGACCATACTGGCAGAAGAACTTCCAGAAGTTGGCTGCAGCCATTGATTTAATTTCAAGAGTATTAACAGAAAGGCTCTTTGAACGCATTACACAAAGGTCTTCATTTCCATTCAAGTAATCCAAGGTATTCATAAAGAACATGGCAATTGGAGTTGTAGCATTTTCATCAATTACCTGGCGAGTTGTAACAGTTGAAGAACCAATTACAAAAATTTTTCCAGGCATTACGCTTTCTGCAACATGACTTGAAGTTTCAAGTTCGCCCTGAGGAAGAGGATTTCCTTCATCATCTGTCTGACTTGTTTCTGGAGCCTTATCAAATGCTGACTTAAATTTACCTTCAAGCATGAGTGCCAAATCGTAAGACTTAAGCTTAGACTTGTCGCTAGGAGGAGTAAGCATTGTAGGATGAAGCATAATATTTTCAGTTTGAGTCCAGGCTTCATCGGAAGTTTTTGCAAGAACTGTTACTTTTACATTTTTATCTTCTTTAGCCTTAGATGCATCGAGTGCAGAGTTCTGAATCATAATTACATAACCCAAATTGTTTGTAATAGGATTCTTTTTAGCCAGCTGTTCCTTCTGTAAAGTTGGAGCCCAATAAAGATTCATTTTTCCAAAATTCTGGTCCTGGGCAACATAACATTTCTTATCGAATACAAGATTATTTTCTACCTTTACACCATAAGAATCTAAAAGTCTGTTAATATTCAAAACATTTGGAGTAAAGACTTGTCCACCAGTGTACTGGGCTGTTGAATCCATGCTCATTCCATCTATAAAGAAAAGTACGTTTCCACCACGCATAATAAACTGATCGACCTTGTACAATTCTTCTTCGGTGTAATCATTCTGTGGTCCATTTATGATGATTGAGTTCATGCCGGCTGGAATTGATTCTTTATTCAAATCAATATCAACAAGTTCGTACATACCGCTAATCATGGTCTGGAAGTTTTTAGCTCCGTTTTCATCAGACTTATCAAGTTCACCATGACCTGTGATATATCCAATTTTTGTAATATTTGAAAGCAAACTCTGTAAACCTTCTGTAATTGAAGTATCTACAGTTTCGAGGCCTGTTACTATATAACCAAAGAATGACTGTTGAATTTGGAATGGAAGCTGGTAGAAGGAATCTCCATTTTCAAGAATAAGACCAATAGCACCTTTTCTAACATTTCCATTTGCATCTTGGTATTGAATAACTTGAATACCATATTTTTCGGAAAGAATTTCTGCTTCGGAAGCGTTTGGATTTACTACCTGAAATTCCAGGCGATCCATATTCTCTTTATTAATTTTATCAAAAGCGTTTTTTACAATTTCCTGGGCCTGATCAAGTCCGCTAATTCCAAATCTCTTAAGGTCATCACTTAGATAAAGTGTAAGTTTAATTTTTTGACCATTTTTAAGACCTGCAAGAGCATCGGCCATTGTGACCATCTTAGAAATTTTTGAAGTAAGTTTGTATTCGAAACCGTCTGTAGTAGTAATTGGATTCAAAACTTCAATGTTATCACCATAAGTAATTACAAGGCCCATGTAGCCCTGCTTAAAACCTACTTCGTTATTTTTTACTTCCTGAATCTGAATCTGCTGAAGACCTAAATCCTGAGCAAGTTTTACATTTTCTTTTTTGGACATATCCATGTAAGAAACGGTGAAGTTTTTATTACCAGCACCCTTGTATTCAACAAGAATGTCTTTTACATACTGGGCAACATTTTCATAAGTTGCAGGCAGGTTATCATCAAAAAACACTCTAACTGAAAGTGGTTGTTCCAGATTTTTTACAAGTGTCTGACTGCCTTTTGAAAGGGAGTAAGAATTTGGTTTTGTAAGATCAAAACGCACAAATAAATTACTGCTAACTATATTCAACAAAATCAAAAGAGCAATAAACAAAATGAAGTCTGATTTTGGACCTTTTAACCAGTTTAAGATTTTTTTCATTTTTACCGCCTCCCTAGTTCTTTGAAGTCTGCTCAATTTTTACTGTAATAGTAAAGAAGAGGGCTGTAAGAGAAATAAAGTAAATCAAATCTCTTGTGTCTATAATACCGCGGGCAATGGAATTAAAATGTGAATTAGCCGAGATATAACTAAATAAACTTACAATTTGTGCTGGAAGAAAAACCATAAAGGAATCAATCATTGTAAGGGCAATACAAATAATAAAACCTGTAAAGAAAGCGATAATCTGATTCTTGGTGATTGAGGTAGCAAAAATACCGATTGCTGTATAACTTGCACAAAGGAAAATGGCACCTAAATAACCGCCCACGATTGGACCATAATCAGGACTACCAAAAACTTCTGCAGGAATTATATAAAGCAAGGTTGGAGCTATCATAATCAAAGTACTGATAAAAGAAGCAAGGTACTTTCCTGTTACAACCTGAACTTCTGTAACTGGAAGGGTCATTAAAGTTTCAATTGAACCAACTCTTTTTTCTTCTGCAAAAACACGCATGGTCAATGCAGGAACAAAGAAAGATAGTAAAAGTGGTAAATATGTAAAAAGAAGTCTCAACTCTGCCCTGTTGTAAAGGTAGAAGGTCGAAAAGAAAAGGATTCCTGTAATAATTAGGAAAAGGCCTGTTACAATATAAGCTATTGGACTTGTAAAATAAGCAGATAATTCACGCTTCATAATTACAAATGCAGGATTTTTTGATTTATTCTGAGTCATTTATTTGGCCTCCCAAGAATTTTCAGTAAGAGCATGGAATACATCTTCAAGGCTGTTCTTGCTCTGAGCTGTCTCATAGATATCAAATCCAGCTTCTACAAGTTTCTTTATAAGTTGAGGACGGATTTCTACATCACCATTTACTGAAATAACCAGTTCCTCTTTGCCATCATGAATATCATTTAAGCTGACTGCAGAAACTCCTTCAATGGATTTAGCAAGACTGGCAGCTTCATCAGCTGATTTTCCAGAATTTCCACATGCAAAAGTAAGATATACAGAAGAAGAAGTTCCAATGCTATTTTTAAGATTTTCAATAGAAGAGTCGGCAACCAGTTTTCCACCACTAATAATAATTGCACGACTACAGATAGTTTCAACTTCACTCAAAATATGAGTAGAAACTATTACTGTTCGGGTTTTTCCAATTTCACGGATGATGGCACGAACGTCTTCTACCTGATTAGGGTCCAGACCGGAAGTTGGCTCATCCAGAATAAGAATTTCAGGGTCATTCATTAGTGCATGAGCCAAAGAAACTCTCTGACGGTTACCTCTGGAAAGTTCCGAAATGTTTTTGCTCATTACTTCTTTTAAGCCACATTCCTGACAAAGCTTAGGAAGTTTTTCATCAGGATTAACACCCTGCATCTGTGCAATATATTTAAGATAATCTTCAACAATCATGTCTCCATACAAAGGAGCTGATTCAGGCATATAACCGATTTTTCTTTTGCCTGCTACAGGGTTTTCTGCAATATTAATTCCATCGATTGTAATTGTTCCTGATGATGGAGCAAGAAAGCCTGTTATCATACGCATTGTAGTTGTTTTGCCAGCACCGTTTGGTCCAAGAAGGCCTACAATTTGCCCAGTTGGAATAGAAAAGCTGACGTCATTTACCGCACGAAAGTCTCCGAAATTACGGGAAACGTGGGAAACTTCAATCATTTTGAGTCCTCCAGATTTTTTGTTATATAAAGAAAATATAATAATAAAACATTTTTAAGTAAAATTTTGTTACAAAAAAGAGGAGGATAAAGAATTAGAAGGTTGAAATAAAATTAAAACTAAAGACAAAACCATTATCTCTTGGGTAGTAAATAAATTTAAACTCAAATCCCATATTCTGGTCTGATAAAATTGCGACGGTGGCAGAAGCATCTATATTAAGCTTTAGATAAATACTATCGTTTACGTAAGTTGCCTTTAATGTATCAGAAACATAATCCTGGCGTCGAATATCAGGCAGTAAGGTTTCGTAAGTATCATAATCCAGACGGAAATCATAACCAGCTTTTAACCCAATTCGACTGAAATAGGAATAAAGAAATCTAATACCATCATGTGGTTCCCAGGCCAAGAGCAACATTTCTGGATTTACCCTAATAGCCGTTCCTACCCTATTAAAAACTTCAGCTGTAATTTTTGTTGGCAAACTCAAAACAAAATTATTTACCATATGTAAAGGATTAAGACGTGGAATATCAATTTCGCCAAATAGCCCGGCATTCAATTGAGTTACGTGTTGCAGGGCAATATTAATCATTTCATTTCCTGTGGTTTCGGTATTAGGAACTAATTCATCGCCCAATTTATATAATTCCTCCAGCTGAGGAGCAAGAATTCTGTAACTGTAAATATCCCAGAAGAAATAAAGTTTTGCACCAAAAGAAAAACCTCTTGTTTCATATGGACTTATTCCATACTGATGAATATTTGAATAAGAACACTTTACATTTGCTTCAAAATACTCATACGCCTTATTAAAAGCCGGCCAACCCATCCTGCTTCCGTAAAGTTCTGTATTTACGATATAGGTCTGATCATAGTAATCGGTAGACGCCGTAAAATAAGTTCCAATATTAAAATTGAGCTTACCCAAACTAGTCCCTATTGGGCGATTCCAAATTGTACCAGCCAGAGCTTCGAATTTATATTCTCCCAGTAAATTAAATCTAAGAAGAGCACCGGCCTTTATATCAACTGGAGTAGAAGTATTTTCATAGAAAACGGCAGCCGACTTATCTTTACGGGCATCATTACCTACCAACTGCTGTTCAAGGATATAGGCCATTGGAGCATTTATTACCTGGGTTAACTCCAAATTAAAGAAAGTCCATCCAAGCGAAATTGTAAATTCGTTATTCATGAATGGGTCCGAGTTGGTTATAAATGAAGCACCAAGTCCCGGCCACTTACAGGCACCTTCATCCAAAGAAAGCTTTCTTACAGGTAAAAAAAGCTTCATTCCCATAGGGAACATGTATTTTAAAGGCCAGTAACCAGAAAGTTCATGCCCATCTAATTCCGTTGCAGAAAAAGAAATTTGTGGAGTTACATAAGCACATTCCACATTTGGACAAGGCTGAACAATTCCACTTTCAAAAGTCAGCAAATTTTTCTTTATATATGAAAGTTCATTTTGACAGAATTTTTTTGCACTATAATAAAGGGTATCATCTTTAATAACTGGATAATAAACTCCTCCATGTAAATCTTCCTGCATAAGATAAAGTTCATTTGGCTCGTAGTTTTCATCCAGATTGATATAGCCCATTCTTACAAATCCAGCTTCCTTCCTTGAAACATACTGAAAAGTGTATATGGAATTCTGATAATTCAATTCCTGAGTCTTATTACTAACTGTTTTTATAAAACGAAGATTTGTAATATTTAATTCAGATTCAGGATCTTCCTTTAGCTTCCACGATTTTACTGTTTTTTCACTAATATTTTCCTGAACTATAGTTTTTTCGGCATTTTTAGTCAAAATATAGGTAAGTTTTCCATTTCCTGCTGCACAAAGTGATGATGGAATTGCATTTTTTTCGAACTCTTTTTCATAGATTTTTTCTGAATCATCTTCATCTTCTGTAAAAGTAAAAATTTGCAAAACAGGGTGTTTTTTTTCTATATTTATACCAGCAATTAGCATTTCACCCTTTTCTGAAAGAATAATTGTGGAATCACGAAGGAATAATTCATAATCCAAAAAGCTTCTTTCCTTCAAATCATAAATCCATGTTACATTTCTTTCGAATTCCGGACGGCTTTTTACTTTTCTGTAAGATACAACCAGATAACGTCCATCTGGAGAAAGGGTCATACGGTCTATTTTGTCAGCCAAAAAAAGAAGCTGTCTAAGTTTGTGTGCTGAATATGTATCGAATAAATCAACTTCGTGACGAATATCATCATACCAAACATAACCATATTCTGAATAAAGCAGATGTTGATAAAGCCCCTCCAAATCATTTGGAAAAAACTTTTCAACATGTGCTGATAATTCTTCCATCTTATCTAAATTAGCAGGAAGAGGAACCGTTTTTATAAATTCGTTCCAAACATTGTTTAGATGCTCTTTATAAATGGAATAAAAAATTCCTGGCATAAGATAAACATGAAATGCCCCAGATTCTTCCCAGTAAGCCTCAAACATTTCATATCCGTAAGTTTGAATTAAATAAGCGGTAAAAGCGGAAGTTGCGGCATAAAGCAACTCATTACCTGGATAAATATCCAAAGCGGAAGAACATTCATAATAACTTGGAAATTTTCCTTCGTACTTGGCCTGGGACAAAATCTGTAAAAAGTAACCATCGTTATAGCGGCCGTACTTTTCTACATCATCTGAATCGCTTGCCTGACCTTCAAAAAGATAAGCACGTCCTTCTACATAAGAAAAAGGAATATTTGTAATAGAAATTGGTTCAAGAAAATCACCGGCAAGTTTAGAAATTTTCTGAAAAAGAGGATTGCGGATTGCCTGGGAAACAGCCTTATAAATTTCGTGATAAAAGAGTCCTAAAAAATGATCCCTAAAACTCGCAGTATCTTCATCTCCTACGGACTCATAAATAACTATTCGATTGTAAGGAGACTGGGTATAAATTACAGAAAGCCTGTCTGTATCGGGAGAAATTACAACTGGAATGTGCAAGTCTTGAACAAAACCAGTTTTTTCTTTTGCCCTTTCATAAAGTTTGTCTGCTTCCTGTACCAAAAGAGAAGCTGTCTCCTTACAAACTTCTGGAAAAAGGATATCGAAATGCTCTGTCTTAGCAACGTAAACCTTTCTTGGTTTCATCAAAATGCTGTCTTCTGCTGCAAATACTGTAAAAATTGTTGATAGCGAAACTAAAACAGAACAAACGACTTTTTTTATCATTTTTATTTACAAAATTCCTCAAGAACCGATTTGAAAATTGCAAGTCCTTCCTCAATTTCTTTATCAGAAATAACTAAAGGTGGGAGGAATCTTACAACATCGGCACCAGCAGTTGTTGTACAAAGTCCTCTTTCAAGACATTTTACTTCAATATCAAATGGTTTTACTTTAGTATCAATCTGAGTTCCAATCATAAGACCTTTTCCACGAACGTCTTTTACAATTGGCAGATTCCATGAAGATATTTTACCACGAATATAGTCACCTGCGTGATTAACTCTGTCTAAAAATTCAGGATTTGCTACGGTTTCAAGGACAACTTTTCCAGCGGCACATACAAGAGGATTGCCTGCAAATGTTGACTGATGATCTCCTGCAACAAAAACTTTATTTGCCTTGCCGCGGAAGAGACATGCACCCATTGGAAGTCCACCAGCAATGCCTTTTGCAAGGGTAACAACTTCTGGATTTACACCAAGCCAGTCGCTTGCAAGGAAGGTTCCAGTTCTACCAATTCCAGTTTGAACTTCATCACACATAACAATTGCACCAGCGGCACGTGCGGCATCTGCGGCAGCCTTGGCCCATGCAGGATCAAGAAGATTTACACCACCTTCTCCCTGAATACATTCCATCATAAGAGCGGCAGTTGTATCGTCAAAAGCTGTTTTAAGTGCTTCAAAATCGCCAGGTTTGATTGTTTTAAAACCGTCTGGGTATGGAGCAAAACAGTCTGGATGGAATTTAGACTGACCTGTAGCGGTAAGAGTGGCAAGGGTTCTTCCGTGGAAAGAAGATTCCAGAGTTACGATTGTTTTGCGTTTATTGCCGCCATTAAGCTGGCCGTATTTTCTTGCAAGTTTGATTGCAGCTTCGTTTGCTTCTGCTCCAGAGTTTCCAAAATAGGCACCTTCAAAGCCTGTTACTGCCAGCAATTCATCTGCAAATTCAAGACCAATATCAGAAAAATAATAATTGGAAATATGGATTTGTTTCCGAGTCTGTTTTGAAATTGCTTTTACAAGTGGTTTGTAGTTATGACCTAAACAGTTTACTCCAATACCGGCAATAAAATCGATGTACTTTTTGCCGTTTACATCCCACATGGTTGAACCTTTTGCTTTTGCAAAAGTCACATCAAAAGAGCCATAGTTGTTTACAATTTTCTTTTCCATATTTCTAACTCCTGCCCACATCGTTGACTGAGCTTTGTATAAATATGCAAGAATTATGCCAAATCATGAATAAAAATGCAAGGTAAAAAAAAGGGAAGGATTTCTCCTCCCCTATAACCTAGCACCTAACAACTAGCACCTATAATCTAAAAACTATTTGATTAAATCGCGAGCAAGAATCTTAGCGATGTTAGGACGTTTTACTAAATCACCCTTCAAACCATCTTCCCTAGCTTTATTCACGTAATCTGGGCTCTGGAATGAATATTTGAAGTTTGTATGAACATCGTAAGTTCCCTTCATAAGAGCATAAGCATCTTCTGTCATTACCAATTCTTCATCTGTTGGAATAACGAAAATCTTTGTTTTTGAATCATCAGCGTGAATGTAAGTTTCTGCATTGCCTGTGAAAGACCATTCGTTGCGCTGTGCATCAATCTTAATTCCGTAGTTTTCGAGTCCTGAACAAGCCTTAAAACGAGTAATTGGTCCGCGTTCTCCAACACCGGCAGTCCATACGATAGCATCAACATGTCCAAGTTCTGCCATGTACTGTCCAATGTATTTTTTAATGCGGAGAGCTTCCATTTCAATTGAAAGCTGACAGAGTTTATCGCCCTTTGCAGCTTCTACTTCGATATCGCGACGGTCTGAGAAACGTCCTGTAATACCAAGACATCCACACTTCTTGTTCAAAGCTTTATCCATTTCATCAGCAGACATTCCAGTCTTTCTCATGATATAGAAAGGAAGTGCTGGGTCCAAATCTCCTGAACGTGTTCCCATTATAAGACCTTCAAGTGGTGTAATACCCATTGATGTATCATAACAAACACCATTTTTAACAGCACACATTGATGAACCGTTACCAATGTGGCAGATGATGAGGTTTGTATCTTTAGGATCTTTTCCAAGAAGAACTGCTGCACGTTTTGCTGTATAAAGGAATGATGTTCCGTGGAAACCGTAACGGCGGGCTGCATATTTTTCGTACCATTCACGTGGAATTGCGTACTGGAATGTTTCTTCTGGCATTGTCTGGTGCCATGCTGTATCCATGATAGCGGCATGTGGAACATTTGGCATAACTTTCTGAGCTGCTTCAATACCCATGATATTTGCAGGCATGTGGAGTGGTCCAAGATCAATTACTTCGCGGAAACCATCAAGAACTTCTGGAGTAATAAGAACTGATTTTGTGAATTTTTCTCCACCATGAAGTACACGGTGTCCTACAGCTCCAATTTCATCCATTGATTTAATAACACCAACTTCTGGATCTGTGATTTCTTTAATAATTAATTCGATTGCTTCTTTGTGTGTTGGACAAGGAGACTGAATTTCTGTTTTGTTGCCCTTTGCTTTGTGTGTAATTACAGAACCTTCAATACCAATGCGTTCTACTACACCATTGGCCATAACTTCTTTGTTATCCCAATCATAAACCTGATACTTTGCAGATGATGAACCGCAGTTCAAAGTTAAAATTACCATATTTTTTTTCCTGTATGAGTAAAATAATAGAATGTGGGTGTCGCTTGTCGGTGGACATTGCGCTGGCAGGTGGCACTCGAAAAAGATGTTTTAGTATATTCCTATTTTTTTAGATTTTCAATGAGGTAAAATTACTACAGTTTCGCCAGTAATACTTCTTTGCTCAAGTTTTTTGTAAATATACTTCAAAGGATGAATATCAAAAGCATTTGGACTCCATCCTCCTACTTCATTTAGGTCTACTGCATTTAAAGTAATAGGATGATAAATAGGAATGACCATTCCACTATCCAAAAGAATTTCTTCTGCCTGAGCTAAAAGTTCTGGTCTTTCTTTATCTGAAACAAGGGCAGCCTGATCAAGAAGAGCATCAAAATCAGCATTTTTCCAGCCTGAATCATTCATTGTAGAATCGCCGCGGAAGAGTTCCAAAAAGGTCAGAGGATCTGCAAAATCGCCAATCCAAGTATAGGCAAAAAGGTCTGCCTCTGACGAAGAAACACTTTGTATATAAGAATTAGCTGGATATTCTATTGTAACAAGTTCAACGCCCAAAGCTCGTAAGGACTCTCTAAAAAGATCAAGTTTATCTTGGCTCAGGGTGTATTTTGAAACTGCAAAATTTAATTTAATAATTTCTTCGGCAGGAATGTTGTATTTTTCGCGGGCATCTTTCATTATCAAGCTGGCTTCCATTTGGTCTGTGTAAGAAAAACCTTCGACCTGTGGATAGCCTGATAAAGGATAAACCAAAGTTGTTGCAGGAACCATTGCAGTTTTGTGGAATTCGTCCCAAGGGAAGGCTTCTAAAACTGCATTACGGAATTCTGGATAATCCCATACGGATGGAATTCTGGAAGGCTTTTTTGCCGAAGTTTTAAAGAAATAGTAAGAAGTTCCAAAAACAGCATTCAACTGGAGGGCCTTTTTATCAAGTATTTTATCTGAAATAAAATTTGTTGTTACCCAATCTGCCTCACCATTATTGTAAATGAAAGTATTTTCTTCTTCATCATCTGACTGATAAAAAACTATATTTTCCAGGCTTACATTTTTTGCATCCCAGTAGTTTTGATTTTTGGTCAGAATATACATGTTTTCTTTTATATCAGAAAGAATAAATGGGCCGCTAAAAACAAACGGATCCTTGTTTAAAATTGAAAAAGCGGAATGGCACAAAACTCTTGGTAAATAATTTGCAGGTTTTGTAAGATAAATTGACAGGGTATATGGACCTGTTGCATAAATTCCAACATCCTCTGAACTTCCTACTCCGTTTCTAAAGTCTTGGGCACCACGGATTATATCTAAAAGTGATGCATAAGGGGCGTTTGGAGTTGCAAGCAGCATGATAAAGGAATCGCGAACATCTTGGGCTGTAATTGGGTCTCCATTACTAAAACGGGCATCTTCTCGTAAAGTAATAGTCCAGCGTTTTTTATCTCTAGAAATTTTATAAGACTGGGCCAGGGCATATTCTGGTTCAAGTGTTACAGGATGATAAGAGAAAAGGCCTTCGTATAGTCCGTTCAAAATTTGAGAATCAGCTGACCAGGTTGTTATTTGTGGATTAAGTTCATGAATACGAACTGGTTCAACAATCTTAAAAATTTTCTGTAGTTCTTTAGGCTGCCTGTTTTTTTCTTCCTGGTCATTCTGCTCTTCCAAGGCCATCTGAACTTCGGGTTCAAGAGGATTTTCTTCACCAAAATTCTGAGAAAAAATAAAAGTGCTGCTTAAAAATATTGCAAATAAATATACGAGTATTCTTTTTACAGTTTTAGACATTATCGCTTATGCCAAGCTTTTTCATCTGTTCAGATTCTTCTTTAAAGCTTGCATATTCTCCTCTTTTCTTATTAGCATTGATTATGGAATTACGCAAGGCTGAAAGTTCAATCTGCATTCCTTTTACCTTCATCTTTAAACCTTCATCCACATTATTTTTAAAATAAGCATCCAAAGCATTGATAATTGTAAAATCTGATTGAGTTTCAGAAATCTGTTTATTTACAAATACAAGAATTGCATCTTCATTTGCTGATTCAATTTTTGAGTATTCAGGACCTTTTGCTGCAATTCCTGTATAAACATGCTCTTTACGGAAAAGGTTTGCCATAAAATCATTTACATGCAACTTTTGGATTTTTTCAAAATCTGTCTTTGTATCTTTTACGGGAAGATTAATTACCTTTTCTTTTTCCTTCAAGTGGAAGGCCTTTTTTAATAACTCTCCCAATTTTGCAAAAAAACCGGTTTTCTTTGTATACAAAACCTTAAAATTTTCGTCCAATTTAGCTCTAAGCTGGGTCAATGTTGGAGCCATTGCACCGATTGAAAGAACTGTAGCCATGAGCAATTCCTTTCCGTCTGGAGCTGTCTTCTTTTTCTGCTGGGTTTTTACAGATTCTCTTATTTCAAGACGGCTCAAAACGGCAGCCTGGAGTTTTTCTTTATCGGCCCCCTGATCTTCTGCAATAATTTCATTAACTAAATCATTATAAAAAGCTTTTTTTCCAATTACTTTTGGATAAAGACGTTTTATTTCGGCCATTTCTGCTTCAGGTGAAGTCATTGCCTTCTGGCTATTAAAATCTGGATGCTCAAAAAGATCTTTTCTTAATTCACCCTTATAAAGCTCACGCTGAAATATTCCAACCTCATTCAAAATTTTGTTGATTTCGGCAGCACATTTTACACACTTATCGATACTGTCGTTTATCATACTTTGTATTACTGTTGGAGACCCCATTTTTGCAGTTGACATAAGAGCCGCAAAACCTCGGGTATTTGGATTTGAACTGTTGCTGGAAACATTAGCCCAATCAAAAGTCTTATTAAAATCTAAAAGTTTTTTTAAAACTGGAAGTGTAAGTGCATCTGTTGTGAATCTAAAATAGGTACATAAATAATCCAACATTACATCGTAGTCAGAAAATCTGGTTCCCATAACTTTTGCCATATCAGATTCTGAATATGGCCCATTTTCGGGAACAATAATACTGTTAATTCGCTTATCAAGTCTGTAAGGATCTGGAACAATGATATTTTTTTTGGTTAATGTTTCGTACAAATTATGAAAACAAGTATTCATCAATCTGTATTCATTTACCAAATCCTGTAAACGAACAGAATTAAACCATTCCTGTTTTTTACTAAGAGCTTCTTTTACTACCTGATTAAAGTTAGATTCTTCCATATCAATAATTATCGGCAGAAAAGGCTCAAATTATAAAAAATTATTCATTGCATAAAAAAGATTAATTTCTTAATATCCTTGTATGACAGATAATACTGAAAAACAGCCTAAGAAATCCCTTGTAAAGTCAGGACTTCTTCTTTCGCTTATGACATTTGCTTCACGTATCATGGGATTGATTCGTGAAATGACAAAGGCTTCCTTCCTTGGAACTTCAATGCATGCGGATGCTTTTACCACCGCCTTTATGATTCCAAATCTTTTACGACGCCTTTTTGCAGAAAATGCTGTATCGGTTGCCTTTATTCCAACCTTCAAAAAATACTTAGCTAAGGGTGATGATGAAGAAAACCGCTCTGAAACTCAGGAATTTTTAAAAGCAACTTTTACATTGGTTAGTTTTCTTACAGCATGTGTTGTTGTAGTTGGAATAATTATAACACCACTTATAGTTCCTCTTTTTTGTAAAAAACCTGCAGATCCAAATGCTGCCGATTATGCAATGCAGCTTCAGGCCTGGCTATTAAAAAAAGACGAAATTTCAATTCTTACAAGAATTATGTTCCCTTATCTTTTTGTAATTTCTATTGCAGCTTTTTTCCAGGGAATCTTAAATGGTTGTAAGATTTTTGCTCCATCAGGATTTACACCAGTTCTTTTTAATGGAATTGTAATTCTTGCTACCTATCTGCTTTCACCTTTTACTTCAAACCCAGCAAGAGCCATGTCCATTGGTGTAATTGCAGGAGGATGTATTCAGGCCCTCTTCCAATGGCCATTTGTTCATCAAACTGGCTGGAAAATCTGTTTTACAAGTTTAAAAAAGACTTTTTCAAATCCTGGTACAAAACAGGTCATTGCTCTGATTCTTCCTACAATTGTTGGAATGGCCGCTTACCAGCTTAATGATGTAGTTTCTACCGCTTTGGCTAATCGTACTGGAGAAGGAATTGCTTCCAGTTTACAGTACAGCATCCGTCTTCAGGAATTAATTCTTGGTATTTTTGCCGTTTCAATTGGAACTGTAATTCTTCCAGACTTGAGCGGACTTGCCAACTCCCAAAAATGGGACGACTTTAACAAAATGCTTTTACAGGCTATTAAGATTATGACCTTAATTTCAATTCCTGTAACAGCCTACTCTCTGATTAGTGGAAAAGAAATTATTTCTCTCCTATATAAATCTAAAAGTTTTGATGATGAATCTGTAAGACTAACTTTGGGAGCCTTCCGTTTCCACATTGCAGGGCTTCTTTTTATTGCCCTAAACCGTATTATTTCCCCAGCTTTTTATGCCCAGGGTAACACAAAATTGCCAACTTTGGCTGGAATTATCAGTTTTGGAGCAAACATCATCCTTGCACTTATTCTTTCTATTTTTATGAAAGGAAACGGCATTGCCCTGGCCTTAAGCCTTGCAAGTTTACTAAACACCGTCTTCCTCTTTATCTTTATGAAAAAAATGAATTCAATAGAAGTTGGAAAAGTTTTAAAAGGAACCCTGCTTTATACTTTAAGAATTATTATTCTGTCTGTAATAGCGGCAATACCAACTTACTTTATCCACAATCTTTTAGTAAAAGTATTTAGTGATGGTGGACGTCTGCTGGGATTTGGAATGCCTGTTATTTTATCTGCAATTGTCTTTGCAATTATTGGAGTTCTGGAACTTATTATTACCCGAGACGAATTGGTAAAAGTTATTCTAAAAAAAGTTAAACGCTAGACGAGAGTTTTATATTTTATTCATAAATTTTAATTTGAGGTGTTTTAGATGAAAGATTATACAAAAGAAGAAATGATTCAGATTTATAAAAACAGACGCTCTAAGCTGGCAGATTATCTTAGAAAAAATGAAATTGGAGCCTGTGTTTTTATTGATAGTGAAGAGCACCGTGATCCAAACATTGCTTACTACACAAATCAACCAAGCGATGCCGTTTTAATTATTTTTAGCGATGCTTATACCGTTCTTATTGCCTGGGACGAAAATCTGGCAAAACAAAATGCCTGCTACGACCGTCTGGTTCCTTATTCCCGCTACAAAAACAATAAACTTGAAGCGACAAAGGCATTGCTCAACGTCTGCTATACCCACGGAGAAAATGCTAAAGTTGAACTGCCTCCTTATCTTACTTATCCAACTTACCTTAAATTTATAGATTGTCTTGCAAATTACGATTGCCGCTGTAAGGAAGATGGAGCTCATAAATTTGCAGTGGAATGTCGCCAGATAAAGGATGAATACGAAATTGCCTGTACAAAAGAGGCTGCCAGAATTGGTGACTTAATCATTGATGAAATTGAAGAACTTCTTAAACAGGACAAAATTAAAACAGAAAGCGATGTGGCCCTTTTGATTGAAAAAAAACTGCGTGAAAATGGATGTCAAAGAACTGGTTTTGACACTTTGGCTGCCGGCCCTGCAAGAAGTTTTGCAATTCATGCTTTTCCTGGTTATACAGATGGAGAATGGCCTGCTCAGGGGCTTTCAATTCTTGACTTTGGAGTTGTTTACAATGGCTACACTAGTGATACAACTGTTACCGTTGCAAAAGGTCCTTTAAGCCCCGAACAGGAAAAACAGTTAGACCTGGTTCAAAAAGCTTATGATGAAAGTCTTGCTCTCTATCTTCCTGGTCATAAAATTGTTGATGCAGCTAAAAAAACTGATTCTGTGTTTGCAAAAGAAAAAAGAAAGATGCCTCATACTCTTGGTCATGCTATTGGTCTTGAAATTCACGAATCACCTAGAGTTTCTTCTAGAGCAACATCTGATTTAGTATTTAAACCTGGAATGATTTTAACTTGTGAACCAGGCCTTTATGATATGGAAATTGGAGGCTGCCGATTGGAGAATGATGTCCTCATAACCGAAAATGGTCACGAGGTCATCACTCACTCAAGAATTATAAGATTGTAGTTTTTTACTCTTATTTAGTAAAACTTAAATCTTTCAAAGGAAATCTTTCAAAGGCCAGGTCTAGAAGATCTGGCTTTTTGAATTTTCAAGTTCAATCTTTTCCAGAATAGAATCGGCACTAGTACAAAGAGCAGAAGAAAGTGCTGAATCTTCCAGCTGACCGGCAAGTTTCTTCATATATGTAATTACATGCTTAATAAGTTCGTTACTTAAATCTTCATCTGAAGTTTCTTCCAGTTTTGAACTGTATTCCTGGCCTAAAACTCCAGATTCAAGAAGAGCCTCTGCAGTGATGAGAAGGCCTGGTCTTCCTGAAAGCTTGGCAATTAAATATTCAAGCACCATTCTGATTTTGCAGGAGATATAGGAATCTTTCTGGTTGTCTGGCATAAAACTAGCAAGAACTTTAAGGCTCTTGAAAAGCTCAATCTGTTCTGCGTTTGTTTTTGCGGCTTCTGGATCACTGAGTTTTTCTTCTATTTCTTCGATAATCTGCTTATATTCTGATGATGAAGCAGCTGGGTCGGAAGGGCTTTCTTCTGCAGGCTCTTCTACAGCTGGACTTTCTTCCACAGCAGGAGTTTCTTCCACAGCAGCTGTTTCTCCTACAATCGGCTCCTCGTCTGTAGTAAAATCATCAACTATGGCAAATGGTTCGTCAGAAAGACTATCCTCGGCAGGGCTTTCCTCTACGACAGCAGGCTCTTCAAATGCAGGAGTTTCTTCAACTGCAGGCTCTTCAACTGCAGGAGTTTCTTCTACAGCCGGCTCCTCGTCTGTAGCAAAATCATCAACCAAAGCAAATGGATCTTCTGAAAGACTATCCTCGGCAGGGCTTTCCTCTACGGCAGCAGGCTCTTCTACAGCTGGACTTTCTTCTACAACAGGAGTTTCTTCCACAGCGGCAGTTTCTTCTGCAACCGGCTCCTCCTCTGTAGCAAAATCATCAACTAAAGCAAATGGATCTTCTGAAAGACTATCCTCAGCAGGGATTTCCTCTACAACAGAACTATCTTCAACGGCAGGACTTTCTTCTTCCGTCATTTCCATTCCATAGTCTTCGCTCAAATAATCGTCTACAGTGGCAAATGGTT
>OCTW011567664.1_pt1 | contig 77695 bp, 57 predicted proteins | sample 1539671 | NCBI WGS metagenome assembly OCTW01 (sample SAMN02144230, study PRJEB22623) | gut metagenome | biome: sheep rumen | host: Ovis aries | place: New Zealand | reverse complement strand
GAGAACAGACGAACTAGCGACGGAATTAGGCGTTTCGTTAAGGACGATTAAAAGCATTATTGCCGCCTTAAGAAAAGACGGGAAACTAGATCGCGTAGGTGGAAAGAAATATGGTCACTGGGAGGTAAAGCAACTATGACAATTTGCTGGTTGCGTAATGCCCCCGAGCGAGCGACTTTTATTCGCCACTTTCTTCTTGTCCGCGTTTGAGATTAATCGGCGTCAAGATGTATGTCCTCGGAGTGGCCACATACTCCTTAGCCAGAACGATGTCGTATCCTTCCTCCGTTAGGAAGAGGTAATATTCGCTTTGGCCAAATATATTGTTGTCCTTGAAGACGACCACGAGGTCATCGCTGTTTTCGAAATGGCCATAGTTAATGGAGGATACCCCTTCTTTCACTAAGACGGCGTCTTCCTGGGTATAGTCATCGCAAAGCCATTTGGTGAGGCTCACGCTGTATAGGTTGTTATTCTCAACGTACAAATATTGGCCGAAGCCATCCTCGTAGGCGTTGGTGGCGTCGAAATTGGCGATGATCAAGCTCCTGTTTTCTCCTCCTTTTATGTCGTTCCCTCCGAGTTCACCTTTGTAGTGTCCCATGGCTTCAACATAGATGCCACCGAGGGAATAATCATTGGGCGAATATTCATTGAGCGAAATATCAAAGATATCGCCATCCAAATATAAGGTGACGCTTTGGTATCGAATGCTGGAAACGGAATGTACAGCCCCGTAGCTTTGGCTCGCACCGCGAGCGGATCTATATGCATAGTTTTTGCCTTTTTCCGCGAATCGATGCTCGAAGACTTCCCCGTCTTGAAGCGAATAGGGCTCTCGAACGAAATTGTCTCCGTATTTATATAGCCCCTGCTCATCGATCCCCACGGCCTCCATCTCATCGTTTAAATACACGATTTCGCCCGCGAGCGTCTTATGCTCAGGATAAACGACACGCCCCGTAATGCGTTCATCACGATAAACGTAGTATTGGCCATATTTATCGCGCATGTTCGAATACGCGCCAAGCTCTTTGATGACCAAATTATCGTTTTCGATACTCAAAACGAGATCAGTCCTTGCCCAGTAAACGCCGTTCCAGGATTCCTTGACATCATATGTGAAAAGGCTAATCTTATTGGATTGGACTTCGATATATTGATCGGGGGTATCTTCCGCGCGAACCGGAGGTATCGAGCCGAAGCCGTTATAGAAATAAATGAAATCCAGCGAATAGATGTAACCCGTTTCGTTATCGATGACGAAGGATTGGTAGACCTCGTTCGAATAATACCTTGAGTCCGCCGTATAAGTGACTTTGCCGTTTTTCACTCTGATGACGTCTCTGTAATAATTGTCCCCTATACTCGGTTTAATGTCATATTTGGAATAATCGCCCACGTGCTTGCGATCAATGTAGACGCCATAAGTGCCGTCGCTGCCGTCGTATTCCTTTCCCTCGTCGGTATAAAATGTGCAGCTTTCAAACTTCGGGGCATACTTAACAAACGTCAGGTTTTCGTAAACGTTATATTCGACCAAAACCGCCTTAAGGTCATCTTGGGATAGGCTGGTCTTGCGCGGATCGCTTGTCTGCTTACTCGAAGTGGCCGCCGCGGAGCTATCTTCATTGGCGAGCTTTGGCTTTTTCCCTTTTGCTTGTTTGCCTCTAGATTGATAGCTCACCGGATCGAGATTGCCATCGGCATCCGCTTTGATGAATTCTTCCTCGGAACGTCCAATGCCGGTCGCGTCCGTCAGGTCGGCCGCATAATCCTCTAAAAACGAAAGATCGAAATCGTCTGTCGACGTTATTTTCTTGCCGTCGCCGCACCCAGTAAGCGAAACCAGACCGGCGACAAGCGATGTGGCCATCAAGAGATGCGCGCGTATATTTCTAAAAGACTTCATAATTAAATAACCCCAATCTCTAATAGCCTAAATATACCCTTATTGGGGGCTGAATTGCTAGATGCGCTTTGACGATTGACTCGCCGACCTCCTCGTTGCGATGTTTCATTATGTTTCAATTATTGATTGAGCGCATATTAAAGAGTATAAAACATATAATGTAGTATATTAAATTTGTAAAAATATATACACAAATTATAATATAAATGTATGGATAGAATCATTTATCACGGAAGCGAATTTATCATCGAGAAACCAGAATATTTAAGAGGAAACGTCCACAATGATTATGGATTAGGCTTTTATTGTTGCTCAAATAAGAGATTAGCTATGGAATGGGCGGCGAAAAGAAGTGGCCATGGATATGTGAATAGATATCGGATTAGGGATGATCGGCTGAAAATTTTGGATTTAACAAAGACACCACATAATGATGTTTTGTATTGGGTAGCTCTTCTTATGCATAATCGCGAGTTATCAACTGATTTACGCGACAACCACCCTAGAGAACTTAAATATCTCGAAGAAAAATATCTTATTGATTTGACCGCATATGATATCGTGATTGGTTTTAGAGCGGACGATAGTTACTTTAGATTTCCGGAAGCGTTTGTTAGGAGCGAGATTACTTTGGAATCTTTAAACAGAATCTTTCAGGCCGGAGAGCTAGGGAAACAATATGTTGTGATTTCTGAACGTGCGTTCAATCTCGTCCATTTTCTAGATTATGAAGAAGCGGCTGAACAAAGTCGCACAGACTATTATTTGAGAAAAAGCGGAGCCGATAAAGTCTTTGCCGATTTGCTACATGCCGATAGGTACGCAAAAGGGGTGAGGATGAGAGATTTGGTGGCTAATTATGAATAACACAAAAGAGCTCTTTGCACGCCTGTTCGTCATCGCGTTTCAAAACAAGGCGAACCTATCTTCATTTTCCTATGAACTAGCAAGAAGCGAATTTGTGAGGAAAGTAGAAGCCAATAAATATGACGATTATTTTAACAAACCGTTACTAGACATCTTCTTTGATATTATGGGGAAATGCGTAAACGAGGACCTTAGTTTCGGCGTTTATAACGACGCTTATTGGTGTGGTTATTCATATTTTGAATTGCATTTAAGAACTCAAAAACCATTTTCCTATATTTTCCTTAAACTTCCATTAACCAAAATGGTAGATATTTACTCTGTTTACCATGAAATGGATATCTCATCGCTTTTAGAATATTTTGCTAGGCTAAGCAAAGAAAAAACCATATTGAGAGCTCTTTGTGAGGAACACAACATATCATTACCAAGGTTAAGCTTTTCGACCGGAATTAGTTTAGCCACGCTTGCGAAATATAACGCGGACGACGGGGCCTTATATAAAGCATCTTTCCAAAATGCCTTCAGAATTGCGGAGTTTTTCGATTTTCCGATCAGTTTGTTTGTCCAAAGGATAAGACAAAGGAAGCTCGATAAAGGTTTTATCGAAATATATGGCGATAACTACATGGATTATTTTTCAAACACCAGAGTTGCTTGTCGGGGGATCGTCATTAATGGTGGCAGTATCCTTTTGGTATATGCCAAGAACAACGATGTATGGATGATTCCAGGCGGCGGAGCGGAGAACGAGGAAGAGGAGACAAACTGTGTCAGGCGCGAAATATCCGAAGAAACCGGATATGTCGTCGATCCAACTAAATGTATACTAGAAATAGACGAATATTACGAAAACGAAAAATACATCAGTAAGTATTTTCTTTGCAATATCGTTGGGCAAAGCAAGGCCCAGTTAACCGAGCAAGAAGCAAAAGCCGGACTAGAACCTAAATGGATACCCATCGAAGACGCGATTGAGATTTTTGGTAAGCATCAGCAATACGCAATCGAAGACGAGATGAAACGCGGGATCTATTTAAGGGAATATTTGGCACTTCGCAGAATCATCCAAGGCAAATAAGCTTTAAGGGCTCGAAAATGACGAGTTGTACGACAAAATAGTGGATCGTACCCATCGCATGAAGTCGACGACGGAATAGGTGTCTATGTTTTTTTCGACAAGTTGCACCTTCTCGTTGGAAGTAGCAGCGGGGGCGGAACAACTGATTAAAGCGACGGTAGAAAGAAGAGTCAACAAGGCATTTTCTTCTTAATGCGCATCTCCTTTATGGCTAAAAAAATAACCGAAATCGGATTTTAGAAAACGGGAAGATAAGGCTTCTTGGAAAAAATAAGCGAGTTTTGCAGGGAAAATGTCATTTATTGAATTAAAAGAAAGCATGAATGATTCCTAGCCGAACGGATGAGTATGTGCATCTGCCTGTTGCCTCGAACCCTCAATCGTTTCTCCTTTTGATGTCTATCACGTCAAAAATACATATAATATAGGCATGACAGTAGCTATCATTTTGCTTTGCTTGGGGGCGTTGGCTTCGATTGTTTTCATCGTCAGCAAAGTCATCAACTATTCCGCCAAAACTATTGTCTTTAAAACGATTGCTTCTTTGTTCTTCGTTGCTTTAGGTATCTATTGCGCGGTGATTACGCCCGGTTCGGCCCCGTTTAAAGTACTTTTGATACTCGGCCTATTCTTCGGAATGCTTGGCGATTTGCTACTTGGCTTCAAATACATCGTCACAAAAACCAAAAACATCTGGATTTTGGCGGGGATGTTCGCGTTTGCCTTTGGCCACATCTTCTATGTGATCGCTTTATTCGTTGGCTATTATGTGCCTGGGAATGGGTGGTTCATCGCCTTGCCATTCCTCACCGCGATCGTTATTTCCTCTTTGTATATGGTTGTTTCGCGTAAGGCGGGCGTTCGTTTTGGCAAGCTCTTGCCGTTTGGTTTATTCTATCTTTTCTGCTTGACCTCGATGGTGTCCACCTCGCTTTATATGAACATCTTGCATGGCTTTGGGCTCACCAATCTTGTGATGTTCTTTGTCGCCGCCGTGTGCTTTGGCACCAGCGACTTCATGCTGACGGGCGCCTATTTCAAAGCCGGAAAACGGTCGAAAGCCTATATGGCGACCTATTCGGTGTTCTATTATGTGGCGCAGTTCGTCATCGCGTTATCATTGATGTTTTTGTGATAAAACAGTTCGCTTTCGTGGCTATGCCAAGCAGTGGGCTTTGTTTAGCGAAAGCTCTCATTTGGTTTCACACTTCCAAATATAACTGCGATTCCTATAATATTTGCAATAAATACAAAAACATCGAAAGGACTCAAAACGATGAAAAACAAAGCTGCTACGATTGTTATGGGATTAGTTAGCCTTGCTGCTCTCGCTTCTTGCGGAGGGACGAATGCTCCTGCATCAACTACCGCAGCCACCTATGTTCCTGATGCGACGACCCAAGCGTCCGAGCCTGCTGTTACCGATATCTTCGCTGATACCTATACCGATATCGATTCCCTTGATTTAGCTTCCGGCAATTATATGGTCGCCAATGTCATCTATGCCTTTGACAAAGAGAACAAGAAAATCAGCTCCACCAAATACGAAGATTATGATGCTTATAAGAACAAGCAGGGGACCGCTCTTTATGATGGCAGTGTACGCTTCGTGAAAGTCACCTCCGTTTTGCTTGGCAACTTTAATGCGGCTTATTTTGAAGTGAACGGAACCGTTTATCTCTTATATGAAAAACCCACTGGCTCTTTCAGGCTCTCCACTCGCCCTCGCGGCGGTTGGTCAACCTCTTCCGCCGTCCTTCTTGGTGAGATTTCAACCTTCTCCATGGGAAATTACGTCTCGGATAAACAATCCCAGAACAAAGTCAACGAAGAAGGAAATTACGTTTACGATTCCCAAGGCTTCACGATTCGTGAGGAATACTATTTGTTCCTTGAACTCACCGAGACCAAAGCTTCCGTTTTCCTTGGCGATAACCCGACCATCCATGCTGAGAATCCATTGCATTCAGTAGAGAACTATAAGATTCGCTTCATCAGCGGGAAACTTCACATCGATATTCCACATAAAGATGGGGATTTCGCATGCACCCTTACCTCGCAATCTGAGACCGAAATCAAATTTGTGAACGCCATGGAAAGAAAAGGCGACTATTCTTGTTCCGGCACGTTCACAAAAATCGCCTAAACGAACAAACCCTAGACTCTATCGGCTGGGCCAGTTTATAACTGGGTGTTTTCTCCTAGAGGAGAGAATACGTTTTTTGTAATAACGATGTGAAATATAATTAAACTGATATGAACGCTGAAATTGATGTTACTGGAATAATATTAGACACCAAACGCCTTGTTCTAAGACCTTGGGAAAAGGGAGACCTTGATGATCTTTTCGAATACGCTTCCGTTCCTGGCGTAGGCGAGATGGCAGGATGGCCATATCACAAAAACAAGGAAGAAAGCGAATATCGGCTCAACCGTTTTATCGAGGAAAAGAAAACGTTCGCCATCGTCTATAAGGAAAACGGCAAAGTCATCGGGTCATTAGGCGTTGAAGAATATGACTTAGAGGATAAGCTCAGCGAATTCTTTGATTATAGAGGTAGGTCCATTGGCTTCGTGCTTAGCAAAGACTACTGGGGCATGGGATTAATGCCGGAAGCGACCAAAGCCGTGGTTGATTATTTGTTCAATGTGTTAGATTACGATTTCTTATTATGTGGCCACTTCGATTTCAACGATCGGTCTAAAAGAGTCCAGGAGAAATGCGACTTCGTCCCATATCGCAAAATAGTGATGGACACGAAGCTTGGGCATCCTGAACCAGGGGTCATCAATCTGCTTAAGAACCCAAAGAAAGATATTCATTTTGTCTTCTCTCACCCGGAAACCCTAATCATAAAAGAGTAATTTACGTTCTCGAGATCTGCCTCAACTCGTTCATTTAAATATTGTTTTCCTTTGCTGACTTCTGCCACCGAAAGCGCAACCAAACATTAATAAACAGCTGAATCTTCACGTCGCTAGGCTTTCGTGTCTAGCGGATTTTCATATAAAAAAAGCGTGATTAGCAGCGATTTCCGAGATTTTTAAAAACAAGAAGAAAAGCATCGTTTTGTTTTTTGATCCCCCGAATGGACGTGTCGGTTCCAAGTGTTTGTTCTTGCTAGAACAACAAATACCTCTAAAAATTTCAGGGTCTGTTATAAAATGACACTACAATGAAAAGAATCTGGGTGATTATAACCAATGTGTTCATCACGGTCGCGATGCTCTCTTTCGTCATCGTTTATGCGACGTTAGAAAACCGCGATACGATCCGTAGGCAGGTGGAACACTTTGAGAGCACGACCATCACCATGGAACAGGTCACCGAGAATTATTTTGAAGGTGAACAACGTGTCTGCGATGTCTGGGCTCATTACATCAACAGTGAGAATATGACGGTTGAAGAAGCGGTGGAGTTCGTTCGAATCTCCCACGTTCTTCCTAGTGCCTCCGCTCATATCGTCTATGCTGATACGCTTACTGGATTATCCACTAGGGCAAGACTAGATGACCCAAACAATTACGCGGTTAGCTATGAAAGAATCGAGCTGTTGGACGACGTAAGCTGGATTGAAGAAATCGGCACCTCCATCAACATCTCTCGCGCCTATACCAACCCAGTCAACGGAGCGCAATCGATTGCTTTCTGTAACTTTGTCTCCCTCCGAGACGGCGGAACCGGCCAGCCAAGAAAGGGTATTTTGCTCCGCGTCTTGCCGGCCGCGGAGCTTACCGATAAATGGGCTGTCCCTCTGGAAGAATTCCAAGATGCCGAACTCTCGATCATTGACACCAACGGGGATTACATCATCAAAGGACATTCCTTCAAGAACTCCAGCTTCTTCGAATTCTATCGTTCTTACAATTCAATCAATGCTTCTGAAACCCAGGCATTTTTCAAGAAAATCACGTCAGAAACCGGCTCTTTCACCATGATGAATTCCCATAACGAGGAGTGCATCGTTGCCTATACCCCATTTAACGCAGCCGGTGGCTTGACGCTTTTAAATATGATTCCGACGGCGCGTCTAAGCACCAGCACCCAGAACTGGTTGCTCATCGGCGTCGTTTCCACTGGCTTATTGATGCTCTTCTTATTCGACATGATCTTTATGCTCTATTTCAATAAGAGACTCAAACTCGTTGCCAAAGAAGCTGAATCTGCGAACAAAGCAAAGACCGTCTTCCTCTCCACCATGTCGCATGATATCCGCACCCCAATGAATGCGATCATTGGTCTTACCGCGATCACCGAAAAGAATCTTGATGACAAGAAGTCGGTGAAAGAAAACCTCCGCAAAGTATCTCTTGCTAGTAATCACCTTCTTACGTTAATCAATGACATTTTGGATATTTCAAAGGTCGAAAGCGGTAAGCTAAACCTTTCCCCGCAGAACTTCTCCATCGTTGAAACAGTAGATAACCTCATGAACTTGTCTCAACCGATGGTCAAAGAAAAGAACATCGACTTCAGCTTCCGCACCAGCGGCATGGAAAAAGAATATCTTTATGCCGATCAACTGCGTTTGAATCAAATCTACATCAACCTTCTTTCTAATGCGATCAAGTACACCGAACCTGGCGGCTCCGTCAGCGTGGATATGAAAGAAGGAGAAAGCCAAAAGCCAGGCTGCGTCAAATTAACCTTTACTGTTTCGGATACTGGCATGGGCATGTCGCCTGAATTCATGGCCAATATGTACCAGCCGTTCTCTCGCCAAACCGATAGCCGCGTCAATTCTATCCAAGGAACTGGCTTAGGGCTTACCATCACCAAGAAGATGGTTGATTTGATGGAAGGGACCATCGATTGTCAAAGCGAACTCGGGAAGGGCACGACCTTCACCGTCGTCTTAGATATCCCAGTTGCAGAACAGCAACGTGCAGAGATGAAATTTGAGCCGATGGATGTTTTGATTGCAGATGGCGATGAGATCTTCCTTGAAACCGCGGTTGATACCTTGAAATCTCTTGGCCTCACCGTCGACCAAGCTAGAACCGGGCTAGAAGCGCTTGAGATGATCAAGCACAGACACGAAGCAGGCAACGACTACCGCATTGTCATCGTTGATCTGAAGATGCCAGATGTCGACGGCATTGAAACCATTCGCCGCATCCACGCTGAGATCAGTTCCAATATCCCAGCCATGTTGATCTCTGCTTATGATTGGTCGGATATTGAAAAGCAAGCCAAGGAAGCCGGTGTCAATGGGTTCCTCCGCAAACCACTTTTCCGTTCTACTCTTTATGAAAAAATTAACGAAATTCTTGGGAACAAATCCGCATCGACCGAGATGGAGAATGACTATTCCGATCTCGAAGGTCTCAGTGTTCTCGTTGCAGAAGACAATGAAATCAACTGGGAAATCATCTCCACGTTGTTGGATTCGTTTGGTATCAAGACCGAGCGCGCGGAGAACGGACGCATCTGCGTAGAAAAGATAAAATCCGCTGCAAAAGGCCAATATTTACTTGTCTTCATGGATATCCAGATGCCAGAGATGAATGGCCTTGATGCAACCAAAGCCATCCGAGCGTTAGATGATCCATGGGCCTCGTCTATCCCGATCGTCGCCATGACCGCGGACGCATTCTCAGAGAACATCACCGAATGCTTGAATGCTGGCATGAATGGTCATATCGCCAAGCCAATCGATATTAAATTAGTTATCAAAGAGATTCGAAGAATAAAAGAGGAATCGAAGCTATGAAGAAGTTCATTCGCATCGCAGCAGCCATTCTCTCGGCTGCTCTTGTCGCCTCTTGCGGCAATTCAGGCAACAATGAAGAGGCATTCGTTCCCGCCTTACCAAAAGATACCGCGTGCACGATCAAAATCGCCGGCAGCTACAGCAACTTTGAAGCGCTGGAAATGGAATTTGACCGATTCAAAACCTTTTACAACAAAGATCTCGCTTTGGAGTACGTCAAGCCGGATGACTACGACAATAATTTGGGCACCATTTTAAGCGGGGAGGATAAGCCAAACATTTTCTTTGCCGAGCCAAGGATGCTTGATAACGAGAAATATTCGGCGGTCGTGCCCCATATGGAAGATTTATCCGATCCGAATCTGAAGTTGAATCTAGATTGTATTCGTCCGAACCTGATTAACCGCGATAAAGACGGAAAGGTTCGCATGGTTCCGATTTTCTCTAGAACCTACGGTGCTTTAGTTAACGTTGATCTATTTAAAAAAGAAGGCATTGAAATACCGACCACATGGTCAGGATTGGTCTCTGCTTGCGAAGCGTTCCTTGCCAAAAACTACAAGAGCCCGATCATGGGATATAGCAAAGACAAAAAGTCTTCCAGCGGCTTGATGAACGTCATCGCCTACCCGTTGTTCATTGCTGATCTTGCAAAGAACCCAGAGGCATTACGTCTTGCAAATGACTTAGACCCAGCCGCCGGCGCTTACATGCGTCCTGCGCTTGAAAAGATCAAAACCCTCATTGATAAAGGCTGCATCAACATCCAAGAATGCGACCAAATCGGAGATAACTACACCAAAACGTTGCTGCGTTTCCTTGCAGGTGATGTTCCGATGATGGTTTGCAATGGCGATACGGTTTCTGGCGCGAAAAAACGTGAAAAAGAATCGCCGGAATACAAAGTCAATCCGTTTAATTATCAGTTCTATCCGATTCCTGTGACGGAACAAGGCGGATACTTCGTCGACAGCGTCTCTCTCCAATTCGCAGTGAACAAGGATTGCGATAATTTGGATATGACCAACGAGTTCATGCGCTTCTTGCTGAGATCGAACGAACTCAACGATATGGCCGCATCGAAAGGGCTTATCTCGACGAGCAAATCCAAATCGTCCAACGCCGTGTACGCTCCATTCAATAATGTTCCGGCAGAGCGCACCATCTCCCCAGAGGATATTGGTGTCAAAGATACCCTTGTCACTCAAATCAGAATCGCTTCTTATGAAGTCGGAAAAGGCATGGATATCGATACTGCGGTTTCAAAATACGGCCAGTTCAACTAATTCGGTTAACGATCGATTGGCTTAAACGAAAGATCTTCACGATGAACCAAAAAGAAAAGCTTCAATTAGGCCAACAGCTTTGAGATGAGGTTGTTCCCAAACGCTCCACTTGGAAGACCCCGCTTATAATGGGCGTTACGTTGCAGTAAGCATCAGGGTGAAAAGGGACACGGAGATGCTGAAGGATGTCATCAGAATCATCAAAAACAACTCTTTCATTCCCGTTGATATGATGGATATCGTGACGACCATTGTCGTTGCAAATGATGCAGACCGCTCATCCATCTCTAGGAAAAACGCAACACACGCCAAAGTCGTTACTTATCCTGAATTTGTCGGTGCGAGCGACGACAGATTAAACGTAACTGCTATGCTTCATTGACAAGCCGAGTTCATTGCTGGGCTTTTTTAGTTATTTGAAAATTAAATGGGTTTTGTCAGGATTTTTTTGATTTTTCGAACCTTTTCCATACGAATGGGCCGTCCCTTTTCAAGGAAACGATGCAACGCCTTAAATGCATATATGCATAGAAAGGCATGTTTTTATAGCGGCATTCAGCCTAAGCCCGTATCATTTAAATAGAAAACACAAAACAAAGGACTACATTATGAAAAATACACGCCAATCTGCCCTTTTCATGTTATCGGTTTTGGTTTTAGCCGGCTGTGGAGGCGGCCAGCCTCAGCAAGCCTCCTCTTCCTTGACCCCGAGCGCAGATTCATCAACTTCTTCTGCCGCCGCTTCCGGCCCTAAGGAAAGCCCACGCGTTACCTTAGCCAACAACTTCATCGCAGAAAACAAAGACTCTGTTGATAACTCGTTAAAACCAACCTTCCATGTTTCGCCTCTTGTTGGCTGGATGAATGACCCGAACGGATTCTCCGAGTATAACGATAAGTTCCATCTTTTCTACCAGTATTATCCTTATGATTCGGTTTGGGGTTCCATGCACTGGGATCACCAAACCACCAAAGATTTCGTTAAGTGGGAGCACGAAAGTGTCGCCTTGGCCCCAGACCAAGAATATGACCGCGATGGCTGCTTCTCAGGCACTGCGATCGTAGAAGGGGATACCCATTACCTTGTCTATACCTCTGTTATCCCGGGCGCCCAAAATCAATCGGTCGCCTATTCTAAAGACGGGATCATCTATGAGAAGAACCCGGAAAAGAACCCAATCCTCACTGGAAAGGATCTGCCTTCTGGATTCTCTAATGCAGATTTTAGAGACCCATCCATTTTCAAACGGGGCGACGATTATTATTTGTTGGCGGGGAACGCTGACAACGCCGGCAACAAGCAAATCATCTGCTTCACTTCCAAGAGCATTACCGAAGGCTGGAAATATCTCGGTGTTACTTTGTCTCGCACCAATGTCGGCGGGATCTTTGAATGCCCTGACCTCATCACCATCGGTGAAGATGACGTCTTAATTGCTTCTCCTCAACGTATTGCTAGGGCTAGCGAATATGAGTACCAAAACTCAGACTCTTGCGTTTATAAGATTGGCATGTTCAATCAGCGCAGCGGACGTTTCTTGTATCAAGGCGGCAACACCCTTGAGGAATTCGATAAAGGATTCTCCTTCTATGCCCCTCAAACCATGACCACCAGTGATGGAAGAGCGATTCTTACTGCTTGGATGAAGTCTTGGGGCGAAGCTAACGTCACCAAAGCGGATGGATGGGCAGGTTCCATGGTTTTGCCTAGAGAATTGACCATCAAAGACGGCCATATCTATCAAGCTCCGGTCAGAGAGCTTTCTAACTACTTTGTTTCGAACGTTCCAAGCGATGACCTTGTTCTTGAAAACACGGGCAAAGAGATGACAAACATGGCGGGCCGTTCCGCTTCCATCTCACTTGAAATCGATGTGAAAGACGCAAAAAAAGCAGGCATCGAAGTGTTCAAGAAAGGCAACGAGAGCACCAAGATTTATTATGACGCCGAAAAAGGCGTTGTCGTCTTCGACCGTAATCGCTGCGGATCTTTGATGGATGGGGTAAGAAAAGCGAAAGTGGATCCCATCGACAACAAAATCAAGCTGCAGATCATCCTCGACGTCTCTAGTTGCGAAGTCTTCATCAATGATGGTTATTACACGATGACCGGCAATATCTTTGCAGATGCAACCTATAACGGGGTGTCCTTATACGCCGATGGCAAAGCTGGATTCACCAACGTGATGTTCCACGAGATCAAAGTCAGCTAATCCCCGTTTCAAGCCCAAACATAGAACCTCCAGACCCTTCGCCCGGAGGTTTTCTTTTTCGTCGCATCGCTTTTTCAATAACAAAATGGAAAGGGTATCGTGCTACGATATAATTACGAGCAAGAAAAAAAGAAACCCGTTCCATCAGTGAAGACACGACTATGAGCGAAGAGCAAAGAAAGAACAACGCACAGCAAAGCCTCTTCTCCGTCAAGAAGACCGTTTTGGTGGTTGATGACGAGGAGATCAATCGCGAGATCATGTCCGCGATTCTTGCCGACGATTTTAATGTTCTCTGCGCTAGCGATGGCAAAGAAGCCTTGAAGATTCTCCAAGACGGCGAGCACAAAATCGATATGGTGTTGCTCGATATCTTCATGCCGACAGATGGACGCGAGGTTTTGAAGGTCAGGCAAAAAGATAAATCCTTGAAGAATGTTCCTTTTATTGTCTGCACGAGCGATAAAAACATTGAAGAGGAATGCTTCCATTTAGGCGTTAACGACTTTATCAAAAAGCCTTATGAGAATCCCGATATCATCGTCGCGCGAATCAAGAGGATGATTGAGCTTTACGAAGACCGTTCCATCTTGAAAGAAGTGGAAAGAGAGAAACTCACCGATCTTTATAACATGGAGTTCTTCAAGAAGTACGCGAAGCAGTTTGATGCGCTTTACCCAGATGTCCAGAAGGACATGGTCACCATCTCCGTCAATCGCTTCCTTCTTATCAATGAGCTATTTGGCAAAGGCTTCGGCGACCAAATCTTGTTGACCGTCACCAACTTCTTGAAGCAATACATCGTTTCTAACATCGGCATCGTCGGCAAAGATTCCGGCAGCCATTTCATGCTTTATTGCGTGCATAACGAAAACTACGACAAATTCGAAGATTTCTTGATCGATGAACTTCATCGCCTTAGACAAGACACCAATATCTCCTTGCGTATTGGCGTCTATCCTAACGTGAGTCCTGAACTCGATAAGAACACCGTGATCGATCGCACCAAGGCAGTCGCGTCTACATTAGTGGATGACTATTCCAAAACCATCGCGTTCTATAGCGAGGAAATCCAAGCCCAAACACTTCACAAAGAAGAGTTGATTGATGCCTTCCCGACAGCGTTACAAGAAGAGCAATTCAAACTCTATTTCCAACCCAAATATAACGTTCAAGGGAAAGAGCCAAAGCTAACGAGCGCCGAAGTCCTCATCCGTTGGATCAGTCCGAAATACGGTTTCATCTCTCCCGGAGAGTTCATTCCTTTGTTCGAAGAGAACGGTTTGATTGCTCAACTTGACGATTACATTCTTCGCAAAGCCGCGGAATATATGCGGATTTGGCAGGAAAAATACGGTTTTTGCATCCCCCTTTCCATCAATTTATCCCGCGTTGATATCTATAAGCCGAGCCTTTTAGAGGACATTGTTTCCTATGTGGATAAGAACCATATTCCACACGAATGTGTCTATTTAGAGATTACCGAGTCGGCTTTCGTGACCGACTCCATCGCGATGAATCCATTCCTCTCAAAGATCAGGGAATACGGCTTCAAGGTTGAAATCGATGACTTCGGCAGCGGTTATTCCTCCTTCGGTGCGCTCGCGGACTTGCCATTCGATGTTGTGAAAATCGATATGCAGTTTATCCGTAGCATGGACTCTAACCCCAAAGTCAAAGACATCATCAAGATGATTATCAACTTGTCTAAGATGTTGAATGCAACGACCGTCGCAGAAGGCGTTGAAACGGAAGGACAATATCTTTTCCTTAAGGAAAACGGATGTGATGTGATCCAAGGATACTATTTCTCCAAGCCTCTTCCGTTTGATGAATACGAAGCTTTGATTGATAAGGAGATGAAGCGGCATGGATGTTAAACGGTTCTACCAAGAAATAAAGGGCAATTATCAAAACGCCGTGTCGATCATGATGAATGATGCTTTGATTGCTCGCATGCTTACCAAATTCATGGCCAACAATGACTATGAAAAGATCATCTCCGCTTACGAAGCGAAAGACTTTCAAAGTCTATTCGCCGCCGTCCATGCCTTTAAAGGCGTCACCGGCAATCTGGCGTTGACCCCGTTATATGAACTTTCCTGCGTGATCACCGAGGCTACAAGAAATAACCCTAATCCGGTGATCGACCAAGAAATCTCGCAGCTAAAAGAGGTTTACGCTTGCGTCAAATCCAACTACGAAAAATACATCGGCTAAGATAAATCTTTATTCGTTTAGACGAGTTTTGCAGCTTTTTTTCATTTTTCTGAAATTAAAGATAAAAACAACATCATCTAAGATGATTGCTGTGACACATTTGTTGCGACCTATCTAGTATGATAATGCTAGATATTTCAGGAGGAACGATTATGCCAGACTATGAACCCCTTACCCAACAAGAAAAACAGGCCATCATTGACCGTCATCATTTCTTGGTCGACAAGATGAATGTGACGCTCGGCGGCGTTCTCAAATATGAAGATGAAGCCATCTTACAAAAACTCGAAGACCCCAAGCAGGTCGCGGCGTATCGCATGTTCCAAGAGCAGGAAAGAAGGAACGCTAAGCGGGAAGCCTTGATGGACTCTTTAAAAAAGAAATATGGTCCTAACACGATCGCGTCCAATCCGGCTTCTAGAACCTTTAAGTTCATGCTTAGACTCGGCGACGACCCCAAGGACGTTGCCTATAATGAAAAGATCTATCAAGAATATATCAGTCATCCAGAAAAGCTTGTCTATCGTTCCTACAGCAAACTTTTAAACCTCAACCCCAAGCAAATCTATGACCTTGGTAACGACAAGCAAGCCATGGCCGAGTTCTATATGGAAAACACCGAACTATGCGAAAGCGCCTATTCGTTCGCTCCTGTTTTGAACGCACAAGATTCCCAGACGACGCGGCCCTTGAAACAGGCGCTCGTTTCGATGGCGAAACCATTTGAGACGCTGAATGAATTAGGCAACGTGGTCAAAACCAGCGGCATTGAATACCTTGCCTTCCCAACCATGACCCAAGAGCAGACCGCGATGTCGATGATGACTAGAGAACTATTCCAAGGCAATCCTTATCCGGATTTGACGGAAGTCGTAAACCAAAAACTCGGTGCGCAGATCCTTGAGAAACCTCACGATTATTATCAGCACTTTATTGACGAAGGCATTGACATCAATGAACCTGACTTCTTCGTCAAATACAAAGCCATGAGAAGAGACCCTGAAACGGGTAAGAGAACGGAAGTCAGCTTCGATACGATTTTCGTTCAGCATGATCATAACGCCTACATTGATACCAGGTCTCCCGAAGAGATGTTCCAGATTAAGTGCGTCAATAAGGTATTCCAAGATCAATACGCTCAGAAATTCCAATCTCGCATCGCCACCAAACTGAATCAGATGATCTTCAATGTGAATCAACTCGAAGAAGAACATAAAGGCGGTTGGTTCGAACGCAACATCCTCCATTCCACCTCCCGCGAATGGACCGAATTCATCGAAGCGTTCAAACAATTTAACGATCCCGAGCATCCAAATTATTTGAGAAAAGACATTCTTCGTCCCAAAGCGCAGGCCTATATCGATCATAAGCACGATCAAGGCTATGAAACCCTTGCTGATATGAAAGGCACCTCTTTAAAAAGAGGCACCTTCTGCCAATCCGTTATCGATGTCTGCGATGAGTTAGATGAACAGGAAGCTGCGATCAAAGAAGACATTGATATCCAGATCAACACTGGACTCAACGGCAAAGTCGGCCTTATCATCAACGCAGATCAAGTCGATATTTTCGGTGATACGAATGTTCAATCTAATGAAGCTCAACCAGATCAATCCATGGAGATTGATGATGCTGAACTCAACGAAAGCGCCGATTTGACCCGTTAATCAACATGAAACGAAAAAACGCTGCAAAAACCCGATGGATGATTCCTCTTTTGGTAGCGCTTTTGGTATCCTCATGTAATCAAGGAACCATGAAAAAGAACATTTATGTCGCTTGGAGCAACAAGCAAGATAGCTATAGCTTCATCTCCACGATCAAAACAATCGAGGCCATTGGCTGTAAGCCGGTTGTTTTGGATATGGTCAAATCTACTGACGTCTCTTATGACGCTAGCAACGCATTGGTGGACGCCGTCGATGAGCATGGGATTCTATTGCCTCGTTATGCTGAAGAGGTTAAAAAGAACAACTGGAAGCATTCTAATGTAACCGAAATCGCCAAAGACATTGACTGCATCATCTTCCCAGGCGGATCAGATATCTGCCCATCTTTATACAAAGAAGCGGGGACGTGGCACGGAATTGAAGCGGATACGGATTATGCGGCGGTAAGAGATATCTCGGATTATGCCTTGATGTCCTATTGCCTAGAAAAGAACATCGCCATCCTTGCCATTTGTCGTGGCATGCAGATGCTTTCGGTTGTCTCTGGTGCAACGATGATCGCTGATATCCCTACCTACTTCCATTCTCAAGGGGCGGATGACAATGAAACCCATCGCGATAAGGAGAAACAGGTCTTTGCTTCTCATGATGTAGACGTGACCGACACTTCCTCCTTGCTTTATAAGATCAGCAAGAAAGCCAAGTTGACCAAAGTTCCTTCTTGGCATCATCAAGGTGTTTTGTCGTTGGAAGGCACTGGGCTTGTGATGACGGGAGAAAACGTCACCAACGGAATTAAGATGATTGAAGCGGTTGAACGGAAGGATTTATCCTTCTGCCTCGGCGTGCAGTTTCATCCTGAAGTCGCAGCAAGAAAACACGTGCTTCATGAAGAAGACGCAGATCAATATATGACATACGAAGATGCGACATGCTTCTTTGAATCGTTATCCGCTTCTCGTTTAGACAAGTCATAAGAATTTGAAATTATCCCAATCTGCCACATCCAAAAACCTTTTTCTGCGATATACTTTCTATCCGATGAACGACTTTTTAGAATATTTTTTGCAAAACTGGGCGCTGATTCTCATTCTGTTAGCCTTTGCGATCATGTTGAGAATTACGGTTTTCTTAGATAAGAAGACCGTTTCGCGCATGTATGTTTTGATTGTTGCCGTTTTTTTGCTTTCCATCTGCGTTTATACCGAGTTCCACTTGGCGGAAATCAATCAGTACAAAGAAGTGCGGATTGTTATGACCGCGATACGATATAGCGCGACCCCGGTTATCTTGTCCCTCATTCTTTTCACCCTGGTCAAAAGAGCGCGTTGGTATGTCTTGCTTCCTGCTATCGGAATAGCCATCTTGAATGTGGTGTCCATCTTCACTGGAATCGTTTTCTCTATCAACGAACTCGGCGAGCTTCAACGCGGCGTCCTTGGTTACATTCCTTATGTTGGGGTAGGGGTCTATAGTTTTTTCCTCGTCTTTATCCTGATTAAGCAAAGCAATAAGCAGGTCTCTGAAATCATCCCGATTGTCTTCCTAGCCTTCTGTTTTGCCACCGGCTTAGTATTCCCGTTTATTATGGGCAAGGATTACTCCAAAATCTTCTGCACGACTATCGCGATTGGCTTATTCGTTTATTACGTCTTCCTGATTCTCCAACTAACCAAGAAAGACGCCTTGACTGGGTTATTGAACCGTCAAGCCTACTATGCCTTCGTTAGAGAAAACAACAAAGACATCACCGCCTTCGTGTCCATCGACATGAACGGATTAAAAGCCATCAATGATAAGCAAGGCCATTTGGCAGGCGACGAAGCGTTAACAACCCTTTCTCTTTGCTTCACCAAGGCCGTGACTTCTAAGCAATTCATCTACCGCATCGGTGGCGATGAATTCATCATCGTCTGCCGCAAAACGAGCGAAGATGAATTGATGACGATGATCGAAAACATCAAAGACAATGTCGCCGAAACCAAATACGCTTGCTCCATCGGTTATTGCTATGCCCCGAATAATTCAAAGCCCCTTGAACAGATGGTCAAGGAATCAGACGAGATGATGTACGCCGATAAAGCGGCCTATTATTCCGCCAACGGAAATAATAGAAGAACGAACTAAAATATCTTCGTTTTGCAGCGTTTCTTCGTTTTTAGAAATAAAAAAGCGTGCAGAACACGCCTTCATAAGCAACAAGAGAATCTTATTTTTTCTCGATTACTTTCTTATAGATGATGCCAATGAAGAAGATGACGATCGAAATTGCTAAGAAGACCAAAACGAAATAATTGATCTCTTCTTCCCATCTTAATCCTAGTAATGGGACATCAATCAAAACAAGGATGAGAATCGGGTAGAAGCGAATGAGATCTTCGCGATCACGGAAGACCATAACCATAAGGCAGGTGAATAAGCTCACCAACACGAGGACCGCTAAGACTTCCATGATGTGAAACAAGGAATAAAGTTCGATGTTCGTGCGATACATCACAGGGATTGCCATGGAAAGAGAAACCAAGAAGAGGAAGGAAACCCACGCCATAGCCTTCTTTTCCGATGCCCTGCTAAGAAGCATTGTCTTGAACAAGATTCCCAAAATGAGAATTCCATAAGAGACGAATTGGATTGCTGGGATGGTGTATTCGGTGTGGACCATGCCGCCGGTGAGCAATATGCCCGAAGCGATCACGATATACATGAAATCGAGGTCTTCATCGAACTTCCAAAGGGCTTTTATGTTTTTCCTGCAGAAGACAATTAAGAATACCAGCCAGCCCACAATGGAAATAAAGGTGAGGGTATATACGGACCCATTAAAGAAATCACCATAGATGTCCACATCGTTAGCAAAGGAAAGCGCGATGCTGATGGAACGCTCCACTAGCAAAATGATGAAATACAGAAAAAACGATAGATTTATTAAATAAGTTAATATACGCGAGGTTTTATCCATTCCTTTTCCCCAATTTCATGATAAATGCGCGATGTTTTAAAGTCAAAGAAGACTATTCTTTGAACCCGATTGATTTTGATCTTGGACCGCCAAGAGATTTCTCTTGGAAATAATGCTGTTTAATCTATATGATAAAGGTAATCGCTACGAGGTACCGTGATGAATTTCTATGATGCCGCGACCTTAATCATCTCTATTTTGATGATCGCCATGTGCATTCATGTTTTAAATTACTCTGGTTTCGATAAACATCAAAAAGGTTGGTTCGTCGCCACTTTCTCCGCGATCATTTTCTGTGCCTTGGCTGAGTATGCGATTCATTGCGGCTATTATTCGGTTATCTTCCGAATTCCATTAACGATTCTTACCGTTCTTCAATTTGCGACTGCCCCTTGCTTTGCGATGCTTTTTGCCGGTGCTCTTGGCATGAAGCACCAACTCAAAATCGCTTTAGCGGCATTCGCTTTCTGTCTTACCATCGGCATCATCTGCGCTCCGTTTGGCTGGGTATTCTATTTCGACGAAGCGGGCTATCATCGCGGACCTGCCTTCTTGATTTATGAAATCACCTATTTTGCTAGCCTTGCCTACATCGTTGTCGTTTTGATCCTTACTGGTAAGAAGTTCCGTCACCGCGATATCGCGACCATCGTCATGGTGCTTATCACCTTAGCGGCTGGCATCATCCCGATGACCGTTTTCTCGATTCATATCGCTTATGTTGCTGTCGGCATCGTCGCAGTTCTTTGCTACGTGTTCTATAACGACTTGGTGCAGCAAGATACCAGTGCGGAACTATTAAAAAAGCAAGCCGAGATTTCGGAGATGCAAGCTCAGATTATCTCGCGTTTGGCTAACTTGATTGAAAGTCGCGACACCGAAACCGGGCAACACGTCGCCAGAACAAGCGCCTACGTCAAGATTTTGGCGGAAGACGCCTACAAAGAAGGACTATATCCTGAAATCATCGATGAGGATTTCATTAAACTGTGTTCTCTTCTGGCTCCGATGCATGACGTTGGCAAGGTTTTGGTTCCAGACTACATTCTCCGTAAGCCTGGCAAACTCACGCCTGAGGAATTTGAAGAAATCAAAAAGCACGCTTCTAGCGGTGGAGATATCGTTAAGCAAATCCTTAAAGACATCGCTGATGAAAAACAGGTCAAATTCGCTTGCGACATCGCCTCTTACCATCACGAGCGGTGGGATGGCAAAGGATATCCATTCAAACTGAAAGAAGGCGATATCCCAGTCTCTGCTCGCATCATGGCGATTGCAGACGTTTTCGATGCCTTGGTCTCGAAACGCTGCTACAAGAACCCGATCCCGGTCGAAGAAGCATTTGAGATTATTAAGAGCGAATCCGGCACGCACTTTGATCCAAAGCTTGTTGCCGTGTTCTTAAAGCACAAAGAAAAATACAGCGAGATCAACGCTGCAATCGGTGATAAAGCCGAATAATAAAATCAAAACAAAAAAGAGGGACGCAATCCCTTCTTTTTTCTAATCCGACAGGCTTTTGCAGCGTTTTTTGATTTTCAAACGATTGCAAATAGGACCAATAATGCGGTGGCTAACGTTGGCATGGAGACAACGACGCCGTATTTCACAAACTTCAAAAATGTAAAGCGGACCTCATGCTTCATGAGTAGACTTGAGAACATGATTCCTGCTAGCGCTCCTAGTGGCGTTAAGAAGGCTCCGATGTTGCTTCCAATGATGGTGGCGTACACTGCTTGGATATATTGAGTGCCGGTATAACCGGACATCAAATTGGAGAACAAGATACTCATCGGAATGTTGTTGATCGCATTAGAAGCGAGGTAGGAAGTTGCCCCATAAACAAAGACGGTTGGCCCTTGGCTCAAATACTGAGAAACGGTGGAAGATAGTCCCTGCGCATTCCAGGCAACAACGATGACAAACATCGAAAGGAAGAAAGGAATAAGTTGATATGGGAGGCGCTTTAAAGAATCGCCGATATAGTTCCAGTGCCGTTTTGTTACTAACCGCATAATCAAGATGAAAATCATTAAGGAGACAGCACAAGAAAGTGATACTGCCCACATCTCGATGTGCAGATAAGAAGAGATGGAAAGAAAGATCAAGCACACTGCTAGATGGGCGATACCAACCCATAGATCGACTTTGCTCTCAACGTGGAAATCATCTTCAACAATCGTCATCGGCGACATCAGTTTCTTCCTGGACAAAAGGAAAATGATGAGCAGTTCAACACCTCCAGCGGCAAGCGTAGGCAATATCATGACCTTGATATAAGAGAAAAAGTTAATGTGAGCAGAAGTGCCTAAATAGATGTTCGTGGGGTTGCCGATGATCAACGCCATCGACCATGTGTTCGCCGCGGCAAACTCAGCAATCAAAAAAGGGAGAGGATCAATCTTTGTGTTCTTGCAGAAGAAGCAGATAAACGGCGTCAAGGTAAGAATGACGACGTCGTTAGAAGTAAATGCTGTCAAAGCAGAAGCCAGCAGATAGAAGATGAAGAACAAAGACAATTGGCTGTCTTTCGCCTCTTTAGCAGCAAGCTTCGCGAGCACTCTGAATAGGCCTGTCTCATCTAAAAAGACGGAAAGAAACGTCATCGAGAAAAACAAGACGATGATCTTAAGTGGATTCACTTCATTTGGGCTTGTTAATTGACTCCACACTTCTTGAATAGGGGCTAAGGAAGTGGCAATGAGTAAGATTGCCCCGATTAACGCGATAGCCCAATAGGTATCTAATCGGAAACGCCCGATTCGAATATGTGGGAAAAGCAAAATCGATAGAGTTATCCCAACGAAGGTAACGATGGAGATAATCAGGGTGGCAATCATAAAAGAACCAAGGCGGGATTAAACGCTTATTTTTTCGAAAAGCAAGAAAAAACATCATTTTGATAAAGAAAAAATGCAAAACAAGAAGCTGCCCATCTTTTTCCGTCGTAGTCCATTGAGCGGAATTCGTCGCATATTTAGAAAAATGAAGCGGGATTTGCAGGGATAATTAAAAACAGCGGGTTTTGAAGCCCGCTGCTAAGAGTGATGATGGATTAGATTTTCATCGCGACCTCATAGGCTCTCCAAATGACGCTGCGGAGGTTGCCTACTTGCAAGCAATCGCCAACGAGATAGACATTTTTGCCGCTTTCAACAAGCGGGGTTGGGATATACCCTGCAGAGGAGATAACGGAATCAACCGCGATCTCTTGGCTCTCACCCTTGTCGTTGCAAACAACAATTGACTTGTCTTTGACTTCGGCGAGCTTGGTGCTTAGATAAACCGGGACCTTCTTATATTCGAAGTACTCTCTTAAATAAGAGGAGTTGGCCAGGCAGACGCCCTTTTGTGCGATCAAGTCTTCCTTCATTTCAACGATGACTGGCTTCTTGCCTTGCAGTTCGAGTTCGTAGGCGATTTCACAACCAGTAAGGCCTCCGCCGATAACGGCAACGGTTTCACCAACTGGCGCACCATTTAAGTAATCGCAGGCTTCGATCATCTTCTCTTTGCCTGGAACGTTGAGAATACGTGGCTTGCTTCCGGTTGCGATAACCACTGGCTCGCCGTTAAACATCTCAAGCCCTTTGACTTCGGTGTTATATTTCACTTCGACGCCGAGCAATTCCATCTGGCGGCGGTACCAAGCGAGCAAATCTCTGAGTTTGCCTTTATAGGATTCAGAGCTGGCAGGGATGAATGTGCCACCGAGTTTATCGCTTCTTTCATAGATGACCGGCTTATGACCACGAAGCTTCAAAACTCTGGCCACTTCCATGCCACCGATGCCGCCACCGACGATGTGAACGGTCTTTGGGGCATTCGTCTTTACGATGTGATGCTTCTTCCATTGCATCATTTCCGCGTTGACTGCGCAGCGGGCAAGGTGGAGAGAGTCGCTGAGATCTTGGTCGTTTGGAACGCCTTTGTAGTGGCACATATTGAAGCAACCGTTATGGCAAAGGATGCATGGCCTGATATCTTGCTCTTGGTCATTCAATACCTTGGTGAACCATTCTGGATCGGCGAGGAATTGACGAGCAAAACCAACGCCATCGATCTTTCCTTCTTTGACGCTTTTTGCCCCGGCTTCTAATGTCATTCTGCCAGCTGACACAACTGGAATATCAACATGAGGCTTGAGTGCTTCCACTAAGGACAAGTTGCAGTTCTCTGGCATATAAATCGGCGGATGGGCCCAATACCAGGCATCATAGGTTCCGTTATCGCAGTTGAGCATATCGTATCCTGCATCTTGCAATAACTTCGCAGCTTTAATGGATTCTTCTAAATCACGTCCAGCCTCCTCATATTCTTCACCAGGAAGGGCGCCTTGACGGAAGCCTTTCGTCTTACTGACGACGGAATAACGGAGAGAAACAGGGAAATCGTCTCCGCATTCTTTCTTAATCGCTTTGACGATCTCAATCGCGAAGCGATAACGGTTCTCTAAACTGCCGCCGTATTCATCGGTGCGCTTATTGACATACTTCAAGGTGAATTGGTCTAAGAGATAGCCTTCGTGAACTGCATGAACTTCCACGCCGTCAACGCCTGCTTCTTGGCAGAGCTTCGCGCTTTTAGCAAAGGCTTGGATGAATTCTTCAATCTCTTGCTTGGTCATCTCACGAGATGGCAAACGATCAGACCAACGGTTCGGTGATGGGGAAGGCGCGGCCGTGATCTTGGAGAGGTTCATGACTGGTCTAGACAAAACGTTCAAAACTTTATTGTTATAAAGCTTTTCCATCATGCTGGAGACGGTGAAACTACGTCCGAATCCTGCGGTCAATTGGATGAACAACTTCGCTCCGGTTTTATGGAACTCAGGCATCCATTTCTTCAAATCTTCGAACATCTTTTTCTTGCGGAAAAGCCATTGTCCGAACATGGGGTTATAAACAGGCTGGCAGCCAGGAAGGACAAGGCCGCAGTTGTTTTTAGCGACTTCCAAGATGAACTTCGCCCCATCTTTATCGAAATGGTTCACTTCCATCCATCCCAAAAGGTTTGTGCCGCCCATGGATGTCAAAACGATGCGGTTTTTGATTTCGACATTGCCGATTTTCCAGGGCGTTAGTAATGGTTCTAATTCTTTTCTCATATTTATGCTCCGATGGTGACGGTTCCGTCTTCTTTGACTTCAACGATGTCCCCGGTTTTCACGGTTTCTAAGAACTCTTTGCCTAAGCGATCGACGGCGATGACCGGAGAATTCTCCCAGATCTTCGCCAAGACGATGCCGGAGGCTGCTAAAGAATCGATGGATTCGGAGAAGAGGAAGCAAGCGGGGGCGATGCCCATTTGGCAAACCGTCTGGATAACAAGACCGCCGGTGGTGCTTCCGATGGTAATCGGTAAGCAAAGTGCTTTGCCGGTGATATTGACACCGAAGAGATCTTTGTTGTTCTGGTCAGATACATAGACCTCTTTGGCGTTCTTCAACGCGCTTTTTTGAAAAGAGGCGAGGGTGTTGAATCCTTGATGGGAAACCGCGGCTTCACCTTTCCAGTTGCCGCCGGCGATAACACGGCCTTTGAATGTTTTCATACTATTTCCCTTCCTTTCCGACGACGAAATCTAAGATTTCTTGGTCTTTGGCATATCGAGCGAAGGAATAGGTTCTCAGTTTGTTGGAACTGGTGTAGATACGTCTAGATTTTGTAAGCGGGTTATTGGTGTACATCAACGGGCAAATCGTGGTCAATTTGACACCGGTTGAGAGCAATTCGGCGTATTTTGGCGTTTTCTTGAACTTTTCAACAATATCTGGAGCGGTGGTCATAATGGTTCTGACAACCACTTTCTTGCGGCCTGTTTCTTTCAAACCGTTGACGATGCGATCGGTCCAGCGGTTGAGTTGCTCGAAGGTAAGGTGTGGGCAGCCGATAAAGACCAAGTTTCCTTTTTTGTCGGGATGCTTCCACATGATGGGGTAGGAGCGATAGACACGTTCGATTTCCTCATCGTCGATGACATATTCTTTGGCATCTTCGCGGATTAGCTTCTCACCGTACTTTTTGGCTTCTGGTGTAAGCCCATCGATATGATAAAGGCCAACGGCTCCGTTAGAGGCTGTGGCAGCACCAAAGTCTTTGAGATAGCCGATCGTCTTATCATCGAGTTCGTTGCCGATGAGTTTATCTAGCCCAACGACGTAAGGCACATCTTCCATGACCTTCATGCCGATGGCGGAGCCTAAAATCTGGGCTTCAGGAATCTTCTTGCATTTGACGATGACTTTCCATTTGGCTTTTCTGCCTTCATCGGTGAGCAATCCGAATTCAGGAACCAAGCCGAGGATGGAGCCGAATAATTCGATCATGCCGGAGTTACGGTTGCATCGAGCTCCCAAAACGGAGTTTGCGAAAACGACCGCGCTGGATTCGGCCCAAGAAAGAATGTCTCCTTCTTTCGGAGTGTTGCCGATTTCTGGAAGATAAGCGGCACAAGAAAACGCGTTGCTATCTTTCAAGCCTACCTTTTTGAGTTGTTCTTCATACATATCTTGTTTGGCGTACATGATTTTGGAGAAGACCAACTTCTCTAAAAGGTTGCATTTGACATTCTCATAGTCGATGGGGCGAGGGTCGACGGTGAAATGGCCTTTGGCTTTGATGCCAGCTTCTATCAACTGATCCATCGTCGAGAACAAAGGCTTCAGCAACTTAATGCCAAAGCTGGTCACCAAATGACCATCATGATGCGTCACCTCTACGAGCCTCGGCGCGCCGAAAATATCACCGAACATCACGACCGTTTCCATGATTTTCGCCATGACCGGTCCTTGTTTGCCGTTTAGGATATCTCGTTGCTCCAAGGTTAATTCCATCTTGGGTTCATACATACGGAATTCTCCTTTTTGTTGTTACTTCATTTTACATCGTAAAATAGCTCATATTCTACTGTTTATGGATGATAGGCGATTAATGGCTAACGTCTCATTTTCTCTTTCTCTTATCGATGATTCGTGATGACGAGAAAAGAAAAAGAGATACACTATTGCAGGTATGAAAAAGCTGATTTTGGTAAATGGAGACATCGCGACTGGGAAATCCCATCTAGCGGGTCTTTTACATGCGCGCTTTCATCTAACCCTATTTACCAAAGACGAATTCAAAGAACGTCTTGCTGAAACCAATCCTTACTCAACATACGAAGAGAATCATCGTCTTTCCATTCTTGCGATGGAAATGCTAGTGGGCGCTTTCACCAAGGTTGCAAGCACAGGGGAAGACTTGATTCTAGAGGCGAACTTTCATAAAGAGCATCTTGATAAAATCGCAAAAATCGCTGCAAAACATGGATATTTTATCTTGAATTTGAATCTTTTCGGCTCTCCGGAGGTTCTCTTCCAACGTTACGTTCATCGTCGCGATCACGAGGAAAGGCATCCCGTTCATGCGATCAATCGATTAAATGATTTTGAGTCATTCAAGCAATACACCTTGAATAGGCAGAAAGAAGAAATGATCGGGGTGACACTTTCCATCAACGCGGATGATTTCGCTTATCAAAGCGATGAATCTTTGTTATCAAAGATTGAAGCCTTCTTGAATACAAAACCGATTCTAGAAACGGACCGTCTAATGCTGCGGGAAATGACTGATGTTGACTACGATAGTCTTGCTCAAGTGATCACTGATCCAATCAACATGAAATATTATTCGAAACCATATGACGAAGAGGGCGTCTTACGGTGGCTAAATTGGTGCAAATCAAGCTACAAAAAGTATGGGTTCGGGCTCTGGTCGGTCATTTTGAAGGAAAATGGAATGATGATCGGCGACTGCGGCGTCTCCATACAGCCGATCGATGATGGCTGGAAACCTGAGATTGGTTATCACCTCAATCGAGCCTATCATCAGCGGGGCATTGGCAAAGAAATGACCCAAGCGGTAAAAGATTACTTCTTCACTCGTTTCGATTTTGATGAAGTCTACTCTTATATGAACCAAGAAAACCTACCGTCATATAAGACCGCAGAGGCGAACGGAATGACATTCCTCCATCTATATAAAACGTCAGATGGCGAGACCTGTCGCGTCTATCGAATCACCAGGCAGGAGTGGGGCAAACAAAAGAAATAACGAATACACGTATCGCGTGTTTTGATAAAAAGAGGAAGGACATGTATGGGAAAAAGATTTAGAAACGATTATTGCGAACTCGCGCATCCTTTCATTCTAAAAGCCTTGATGGAGCATAGCGGCGAGCAAAATGAAGCCTATGGTTTAGACGTTCATTCTCGTAAGGCTGCCCAGTATATCAAAGATGCTTTTGGGGCACCCAGCGCGGAGGTCCATTTCTTAGCCGGTGGAACACAGACCAACCTTCTCTTGATCTCCAAAGCGTTACGCCACTTTGAAGGCGTGATCTCTGCCGATACTGGGCATATCAATGTCCATGAAACGGCAGCGGTTGAAGGCAGCGGTTACAAGATCATCACCATCCCCAACATCAATGGGAAAATCACCGCAAAGCAAATTGAGGAGAAGGTGGCGTCCTTTAACGATGATGAACATATGGTTCGCCCAAGGATGGTTTATATTTCCGATTCCACCGAGTTAGGAACGATCTATAAGGAAAGCGAATTAGCCGAGATTTGCGGCGTTTGCAAGAAATTGAATCTTTATTTCTTCATCGATGGAGCAAGGCTAGGAAGCGCCTTAACGAGCAGTGAAAATGATTTGAAACCATCTGCGTTAGGAAAGCTTTGCGATGCCTTCTATGTCGGTGGAACCAAAAACGGACTGCTTTTTGGCGAGGCGCTTGTCATCAATAATCCTGAATTAGCGAAAGACTTCCGTCGGCACATCAAGAACAAAGGCGCGATGCTGGCCAAAGGATATGCAGTTGGCATTCAGTTCGAGGCCGCTTTTGAGAATGGGCTCTATTTTGAGCTGGCGAAGAAAGCCAATGTCATGGCGGACCTTATCAAAAAAGGATTCAAAGAGTTTGGAATTGATACCCTTCCTTCTCCTACCAATCAGATTTTTGCCACCTTCGAAAAAGAAACCGCCTTGCTTTATATCAAGACTTTTGGATGTGAACTTTGGGAAGACCACGGAGAAAAACTGACCATTCGCTTTGTTACGAGCTTCTTAACCGAAAAGCCCGATGTGAATGAGTTGCTTGAGTTCGCTTCTTCTCATCGTAAGTAATAAGGCCTTTTGGCTACATGCTTTCTTTATTTCTGATGTTTTTAAATGTAAAATCGAATTACTGTTATGGAAAAATTTGCGATTGTTTCAACCGCCCAATCTCATAGAACGAGATATCTCAAGGACGTGTTGGCTGACCAGTGCAAGCTTTTGGAATGCCATGGTTTTGACGATGCGATGGGGACTTTGAAGAGCTCTTTCAACGAAATTGCGATCGTGATCATTGATAATCCGTCGGCGCATCCAGCGAAAGTCAAAGAATTAACCTCTTACGTCTCGGCGAGAAACAATCATCTATTCTCACTTCCCATTATTATTCTTACCGACCCTGAGAATATGGTGGGCGATGATGAGTTCATTCAACCGCCCGTTGTCGCAATTATTTCGACTGCCGACAGCGAGAAAACCGTCCTCTCAAGAATCAAAAACGCGAAGCAGTTTTCCAATTCCACGACATTTGATACCTTCGCAGATATGCTTAAAGTCTTGCCTTCTTTGATTTACCTGAAAGACAAAGAAGGTAGATATGCTTTCTGCTCCCATCATTGGCATCACCTTGTCGTAGACAATGCTTTGATTCGCGGCAAGACTGACTTTGATATCCGCAAAGACAAAGAAAACGCCCGCATCGCCAGGGAAACTGACCTTGAAATCATAAAGACAGGCGTTGGCAAGAACTATGTCATCAAAGAAGAAGATGATGAAGACATCGATTACCTTCAAATCATCAAAGAACCTTTGAAAAATGAAAAAGGCGAGGTCAATGGAATTATCGCCATTATCAACAATGTAACGGACGAGGAAATTCTTCGTCAGGAATTAAGAAGAAAATCCATCACCGACCAATTGACCGGGCTATATAACCGCGTTTATTTTGATGAGCTTGTTCGTACCAAAGCGGACACACTTCAATTCCCAGTGACTTTTGTATCTGCTGACTGCGATGGCTTGAAAGACATCAATGATCAATATGGTCATGCAGCAGGGGATACCTATATCCGTTTCGCTAGAAGCGCATTGAAGAAATCTCTTCCTAAGAGAGCGTTACTGTTCAGAATGGGCGGCGATGAATTCTTAGCCGTGATTCCAAAAACCAACGCAACCCAAGCGGAAGCCATCGTGAATCGGATTCAAAAGGTATCTCAGACATTCCAGAATAAGATCTTCAGGCTGCAGTTATCTTCTGGTAGCTATACGATGACCGATCCAAAAGGGAACGTTGAAGCCGCGGTTGCCTATAGCGATCAAGCGATGTACAAGGCGAAAAACGAACGTAAGAGAAAAGGATGCTCCAAGAAGTAAAAGGCCCTCTAGCAATAGTCGGTTTTTGCTTTGAATTTTTGAAAAACGTGGCAAAAACCCGTTCTTTTTAAAGGTATTTCAAATTAGCAAAGTTACCGTTCGATATAATCGAATGTTCACATCGGTGTTTTTCGTATAAGATAATGGTCAGGAAATTATTATGGTTCTTGGTTTCTATTTCGCGATGTTTGCGATCTCGCTTGTCTTAGTTGTCGTCTATTCTTTCGTCTTCCATAAGCACTTCGACGCGAACCTCACCATCTTGGTTGTCCTCGTCCCTGTTATCAACCTTGGCTTCTTGCTCATGGGCTATTCCAAAATCATCGAAGAAGCTTTGATTGGACTAAGACTAACCTATATCGGCGGCTGCTACCTTTTAGTGACCGCGATGTTTTTGATTTTCAAGATCTGCGACATCAATTTAAAGCCTTGGATGCGCGCTTTGATATTGACGATTTCCACGGCTATCTACGCTACAACCTTAACCATCAGCCATAATGACCTCTTCTATAAAGGGATGCCGACTCTCGCTTTCTATGGGGGAGCCGCCTATATCACCAACAAACACTATGGCCCATTCCATACGATTTTCTATGTAATGGTAGGGGTCTATTACGCGATGACCATCGCAGCAATCGTCTATGCCTTCATCCGGAAAAAGCAGGTTCCAAGAAAAATCCTCATCTTAATCTCCGTCGCAGTATCGGTCGCGGTTATCGGTTTCTTTGGGAGCCGATTCATCGGGCAAGCAATTGAGATTCTTCCAGCCACATATAATCTCGGCATGATCATCTATTTGATCATCGCTTCTAGATTAAGACTGTATGATGCTTCTGACTCGGTTACAGATTCCATCGTTGAAAAAGGCGATACTGGCTTCGTTTCGTTTGATAACAAGATGCGTTATCTCGATAGCAACGAAACCGCCCAAAGAATGTTGCCTGAGCTAAAGACGCTGATCGTGGACCGTCAAAACGATTGGGCTAACGAGGTTTTCATGCCATTCGTTCATGCATTTGAAGAAAACGCGGAGCATGATAAACAGTTCATTAAGCGCGATGGCAAAACCTATTTGGTCACGACCAATCATTTGCTTGCCGGCTCCATTATTCGCTCGAAAAAAGGTTATCAATTCTTTATTACTGATGACACTGCGAATCAGCAATACATCGAATTGATTAAGAAATATAACAGCCAGTTGGAAGCCGAAGTTGAAGCCAAAACCAAGAACGTCATCGAGATGCATGAAAAGCTTGTTCTTGGCATGGCAACCATGGTTGAAAGTCGCGATAACTCCACCGGTGGTCACATTAAAAGAACAAGCGACTGTATCCGCATTTTGATTGATGAAATCAAAAAAGATGGATCTTTGAATTTAAGTGATAAGTTCTGCGCTGATTTGGTGAAAGCCGCTCCAATGCATGACTTAGGGAAGATCGCGGTCGATGACGCTATCTTGAGGAAGCCTGGAAAATATACGCCCGAAGAATTCGAGGTCATGAAGAGCCATGCCGCAGAGGGCGCGCGCATCGTTGCTCAAATCTTAGAGGGAACCGATGATAAAGAGTTCGCGAAGATCGCAGTCAACGTTGCCCATTATCACCATGAGCGGTGGGACGGCTCTGGTTATCCTAAAGGCCTAAAAGGCGAGGAGATTCCGCTTGAAGCCCGCATCATGGCAATCGCCGACGTCTATGATGCCCTGGTGTCCAAACGCGTCTACAAAGAGAAGATGTCTTTCGAACAAGCCAACCAAATCATCATGGATGGCATGGGCAAGCATTTTGATAAGAGGCTAGAAGTCTTCTATGTAGCGGCTAGAGAAAAACTAGAAGATTATTATCGCAACATCGACTGCTAAAAGTGAAAATCCCCAACAAAAACCCCATATTTTGATTTTAGAAAAGGTCATATCAATGAATTCTTCATTGAAATAAAAGTACGTTTCCCCTAGAATTTTTCCTGCTGTTTTTGAAGGGCTATTTTATGAGGAAATATATTGGAACTATCATCACCAGCGTCGTTGTAATCACGCTTTCGATATTTGGCTTTGTTTTCGCTCCGCCGATACTAAATGACACGCAAAAAGAGACGCTCATCATCTTGGTTATCGTCTGCGGCTGCGCTGCTTTATATTGCTTCGTGGTCGGAGAACTCACACGCAATAATTCTCAAATGGATAAGCTTTGGAGCATCCTCCCGATCGCTTATACGTGGATTATCGCTGCCAAAGGCAACATGAATCCCCGCCTTGTGATTTATGCGCTTCTTGTCACCCTTTGGGGAATCCGCTTGACAATCAACTTCGGTAGAAAAGGCGCTTATCGTTTGAAGTTCTGGCAAGGCGAAGAAGACTATCGCTGGCAAGTGCTCCGCCAGAAAAAGGTTCTTGGCAAAAGACCGGTTTGGGCTTTATTCAATCTCTTCTTCATCTCCATTTATCAAAACGTTCTCGTTTTGGCAATCTGCTTGCCGGCCCTTGCTTGCATTGGAAGCAACGATCCATTAGGCGCTTGGGATTATGTCGCGATCATTACTTCTATCGGTTTCTTGCTGATTGAAACCGCGGCTGACGAACAGCAAATGTCCTTCCATACGACGAAGAAGAAACTCCTCGCCGAAGGAAAAACCTTAGAAGAACTCCCCGCTCCATATAACAAAGGATTCAACACCACCGGTTTATGGGCCTATGCCCGTCATCCTAACTATTTAGGGGAACAAGGATTCTGGCTTTGCCTCTATTTCTTCTGCTTAGGAGCAGGAGCTGCTCAATATGGTATCTTCAACTGGACGATGATTGGGCCGCTCTTCCTCATCTTCTTGTTCTTAGGAAGCTCGATGTTCGGGGAAAGCGTCTCCTCTTCCAAATATCCTGAATACCCCTTGTACTGCAAACATGTCTCCAAATATTTCCCGTTTGTGAAATATAACCCCGAGAAGTACAAAGACTAGCAATAACGACAAAACAGGCAGTTTGGTTACCCAACTGCCTGTTTTCATGAAAACATCTTGCAAAAACGACACACGGCCGTATCGTAATGAATCGTGAGAATAAAAGGAACGAAACTATGAAAGCAAAACTACTTCTGACTCTTGCATTTGCAGCGTTGCCTCTTGCTGCGTGCAACAACAACCAACCTGCGTCGACTACTTCTGACGCCTCCGCTGGAACCTCGGTCATTAGCCAAGGCTCCCAAAGCAGTGGAGGGGCTGTTTCTAATTCCTCTGCTAAGGAAGAAAGCCAGCCTGGAGAAGAAAGCCAAGGAGGGGAAGCTAGCATTCCAGCGACCACCAGCGTCCAAACTGAGGGAAGCGTCCCTGCCGAAGGAAGCGTTCCGACTGAAGAAAGCATTCCTGAAGAAGGAAGCGATCCAGCGGGCAGCTCGGAAGCTGACTCTGAGGAAGAGGAATCGTACGAAGTTACTTTGGTTTTCAAAAACATTTACAATGACGGCGAAACGCCGGCTAACTTGGCTCTTGGCGGCGTCAAACTCTCCATGGCCAAAGGAAGTGGTTCTAATGAACCAAAATATTATAGTAACGGGGAGGATCTCCGTTTCTACGCCAACAACAAGCTTACGGTTGAAGGCATCGGAATCACTAAGATTGAGTTCATTTTGAGCGATAAAGCAGGAGTTTTCTCTGCCGACAGCGGCTCAATCGATTCCGACTCTTCCTCCTTGGTTGATACTTGGACTGGCGAAGCCAAAGATAAAATTGAATTTACTGTCACCTCTGGCCAACGTCGTATCAAGTCGATGATTATCACCTGCGCCGATCTTCTTGATACCCCAGAAGTGCCTGGAGAGGAAGAAGAACTCGAAGGCGAAACGGTAGCAGAGCTCGTTATCAATTTCTTTGCTGTCCGCGGCATTAATATTAACTATGCTCCAGGACTTACTGGCATCCCTGAAGATGATCTCGCTTACGTTGAGTATGAATTAGATTTCTATTTGGAAGACGAAATTTGGTACAGCCCATATTTCTATGTTGAATACGATGTGGATATCTCAGAACAGCTCTTTGCAAATCTCACTAGCGAAGGGTTTGAAATCCCCGACGAAGTCGATCCTGAATGGGGGTATGAATGCATCAATGAAAATGATGGCATTGAAGTCGATGTAATAATTGACGATGCCGGCACCTATATTACCTTCTATGCTTTGGACGATATCTCCGGAGAATAAAGACTTTTAGTTCGACATAAAATAAAACACCCCGTGCGAACCAGGTTGCATACCTAGGGACGAAAGGGGTGTTTTGCTTTATTTAATGTCTTTTTTGACGAACAAACCGAGCCCAACGAAGATGAAAGCGAGGGAGAAAACAATTAAGGAAATGGTGCCTTCGATGAAGATCACATCTGAGATGCCCGCTTGGAATTGGCCGTTAGCAAACGTCGGAATGAGATAGACGAGATACTTGAAAGATGAATAATCAATCAAGGATATCAAAGAAGAAATCAAACCAAACCCCATTCCAATAAGAACAGAGATAAGAATGGTAGGAGCAGGGGTCTTAAAGATAAGGGCAAAGGCATTGATGACGGAAGAAAGGAAAACATAGGATAGCAATCCCGTAACGAAGAAGTAGACGAGGTTTTTCACTTCTTCTGGAGTTAATTCCACTCCATATTGAAAGAACACCAAGGCAAAGCCAAGTGTAACCAAGGCATACAAAGTGACGGTCACGATACCGAAGACGATGGTGACGATAAGGTGTGAGAAGTAAATCTTGGCTTTTGAATGGCCGATGATCACTTTGTTTCTCAAAGTTCCGTTGGTCATATCCGCTCCGATGATGATACCGGCGAAGATGGGGAAGATAATTCCAATGTTGCCGGTTAATGAAAACACACCTGAAAGGATTCCTCTAACAGAGAATAGACCTCCAACAGGGGGCATCCCTTCTTCAGCAGTCTGTTCCACAATGAAGCGAAGGCCAACATAAACCAATACGACAAATAAAGGTATCGTCACCGCGATGATGAGCATCACGAATGACAATTTGCTTTTGCGGAGACAATAGAAGTCCGCATCTAAAAGGCGTCTCATCGTTTCATCTCCTTAATCATAAGCGAGGCGTAATAGTCTTCGATGCTTTCTTCAATGACGTTGATGGAGTCAATGACGATCCCGTTTTTCACAAGCGCCTTCATGACTTCGTTGACATCAAATTCATTGTAAAGAACAAGGCTGTTATTTTCCTCTTCAATGCTGCTATTTGAAAACTGTTTTTCTAAAAAACTCTTCAGTTCCTGCTTATTTGCAGAAGAAATGACGAGTTTTCTGCGAGATTTATGATGCAATTCTTCCATGCTTAATTCTTCTAGAAGCTTGCCGTGAGAGATGAATCCGACCTTGTTGCAGATTTTCTCTAGCTCGGAAAGGATGTGGCTAGAAATCAAGAACGTGACGCCTTCAGAATGGAGGCGGAGAATGGTTTCTCTCATGTCGATGAAACCCTGTGGGTCTAGCCCGTTCATTGGTTCATCCAAAAGAATGAATTCGGGTTTTGAAAGGAGTGCGGTTGCTATGCCTAAGCGTTGACGCATACCCAAAGAGAATTGCCCGGCTTTCTTCTTCGCGATTGCTTTGGTGTCTAGTCCGACTTTCTCTAGCAAGGCGGTAAGCTCTTCGTCAGTCTTTTTAATCCCGCAGATGCGACACTGAAGTTTTAAGTTCTCCATTGCAGTCATCGTCTTGCTTAGAGAGACCGCTTCAACGATTCCCCCGGTTTTGCTTTTGGCTTGTCCGATCTTAGGATCGGTATTGGGAACGCCGAAAAGCTCGAAGCTGCCTTTCGTCGGCCTTGCTAACCCAGTGATCAAGCGGATGATCGTGGTCTTTCCAGCCCCGTTTTCACCGACGAATCCATAAATATCGCCTTTTTCGATATGCATGTTTACGTTACAGACGGCATCGACTCCAGCGTAGGTTTTGCATAAGTCATGCGTTTGAAGTATGAAATTGCTTTCCATGGAAACCTCCGCCCAAGATTATGCCACAGCAGCCCTTTATTTCCTAAATAATCCAAAGTAGAAAAAGAGATTTGCGAGCACGGAAAAAAATCGATTTTTTATCATTTTCCCTCTCCGTGCAGATGCCATTTCCATTTTATAATTGTTTAAGGGAGCCATATGTCTTTCTACCAATACCTTCAAATCAACTGGGCCTTGGTCCTTGTCCTCATCGCTATGGTGGTCATGGCGATCACTACCGTACAATTCAATAAAAAAGAAATCAAAGTCATGTTAATCGCAGCGGCTTTGATTTTAGTTTTATCGGTTGCTGACTATATCGAAGTCTATACTGCTTCTTTGGCGCAATATACGATTTGGAGAAGTGTTCTTTCGGCTGTGAAATATGCGATTCCAAGCTGGTTAATGGCGATGATCGCCTTTGGCTTCCTAAAAGCGAAATGGTATGTCTTCATTCCTGCTGCGGTTTTCACGATTCTCTGCGTGATTTCCATTTGGACCGGCCTTATCTTTGGTTTCCACACGGATTCCAATACCTTCTACCGTGGTGTCCTAGGTTATCTCCCATTTATTATTTCAGGGCTATATCTTGTCTATCTCCCATTCTGCATCCTTCGCCATGGAAGAAGGACTGTCGGGGATATTGTTTCGGTAGTCTTCTTGATCCTTGCGGTCACCGCGACCATCATCATGCCGATCGTGTTCTCTGGAGACTTCGACCACTGGCTATCGACCGCGATCGCAATCAGCATCTTGGTGTACTACGTCTTCAACTTACAGCAACTCTCTAACCGTGATGCTTTAACAGGTTTATTGAATCGTATCTCCTTCTATAAAGAAATTCGCTCGAATCGCAATCATATCAATGCGGTCATCATCATCGATTTGAATAGCCTGAAGACCATCAATGAAAAAGAAGGCCAAGAGGCTGGCGATAAAGCCCTCCAGTCTATTTCCCATTGCTTATTGACCTCCATCAGCGTTGGTCAACGTGCCTTCCGCTTGGGCGGCGACGAGTTTGTCATCATCTGCCGCAACGCTCGCGAAAGCGATGTGAAGCACCTTTTGGAGCGTATCGAACGCCGCGTGAAAAACACCCCGTATACCATTTCTCTTGGGCTATCCACCAAGCGCGATGGAGTCACCTTGGATGATATGCTCAAAGAAGCCGATCATAAGATGCGCGAGGACAAAAGAAATTACTATTTGAATCAAACCAAGCGAAATTCGTAGAGATTTTTTGAAATTTTAATCTGCTTTCATTGAAAAAGTTGCCCTCTTTGAAAGGACAACTTTTTGCAATAAGGTTTCTGCCAACTCTTCTATATGCGTGCTTGAGACAAGTATGGATCTTATTCGACTTCGACTTCCTTGATGAGGAGCTCGTTACCTTGTTTAAGAACCGTATGCTCGCTCTGGCATTTCGGGCATATCTTAGCGAATTGGATTGTGTCATAGACTTCGCCACAATCTAAACATGTCGAGTAAGCGTGGATGAACTCAATCTTCAACTCGCTGTCTTTGAATAGCTCATCTTCTTTGACAAACCATTTCCAGGCATCGGTTAAATAATGAGGAACAATACCTGAAACAGTGCCGACGCTTAAAGTGACGGAACGCACCTTGCGCACCGGCTGTTTCTCGAATGTATCGTAAAGGGTGTCTACGACATTATGGATGAGGGATAACTCATGCATTATTCAGCGGCTTTCTTTGCCTTTGCTTTAGCCTCTTTCTTCAGCTGACGGCTATGTTTCTTGATCGCGAAAGTTCTCTTGATCATATATGGAAGAACCTTCTTCATCGTTTGTTCGCATGGAACGAGGTCGCTCGCCTCAGGAATATCACGGCTAAGATGGATCGCATCGAAAGCGCAGTGAGTGGTGCAGATACCGCAGCCAATGCACTTGTTCGGGTCAACGATGGAAGCACCGCAGCTTAAGCAACGTGCAGTCTCAATCTTAACCTGCTCTTCGGTGAGAGTAAGTCTAGCATCACGGAAGCTCTTCTTCTGGTCAATCGTGCCATCTAAGCCTTCTTCCTGACGTTGAGAATGATCATAGGAATCTGGGTCGATGTAGATATCGTCTTTGTTGAGGGCGATGAATTCCATTTTGTTCATGCCTTCGCTGCGATCGGTGCCTGGGTGGGCAATGCGGTGGAGCGCATCAGCCGCCATTTTGCCAGCTGCGATAGCGTCGATAACGAACTTCGGACCAGTATAGACATCGCCACCGACAACAATCTGAGGATCATCGGTGCGATAGGTGTATTTCTCAGCAAGAGGCGCGCCGTTAGGAGCGGTCTTGACTCCGGTTCCTTTCAGTAAGTCACCCCATACGATGGATTGGCCAATCGCGAAGATGACTTTAGAAGCTGGAACCTCAACCGTCTCATTTTCATCATAAAGCGGGCTGAATTTTCCGGTTTCTGGGTCAATGGTTCTGGTGCAGCGTTTGAAGACGACGCCAGTGACTTTGCCTTTCGCGTCGACTTTGACTTCTTTTGGCCCCCAAGCAGCGTTGATAATGACGCCTTCTTCCTCGGCTTCTTCTTGCTCGAGCTTAGAAGCGGGCATGGTGTCACGCGTCTCAAGACAATACATCGATACTTTGGATGCGTCGAAACGAGTTGCAACTCTAGCGCAGTCAATCGCGACGTTTCCGCCGCCAACAACGACGACGTCGCCTATTATCTTTTGCTTTTGGTCTTCGCAGGCTTTGGCCAAGAAGTCTACCGCGATTTCGGTACCTTCAGCGGTATCGTTAGCAACGCCAGGACGTCTGCCGCCTTGGCAGCCAATCGCAATATAGAAGGCGCAGTAGCCTTGCTTCTTGAGCTCATCAATCGTGATGTCTTTGCCAACTTCAACGCCGCATTTGATCTCGACGCCGAGCTCTTTCATAACCTCGATTTCTGCATCGATGACGGCACGTTCGAGTTTATAGGATGGAATGCCATAACGGAGCATACCGCCAGGTTCGTTGTGTCTTTCGAAGACGGTCGGGCGATAGCCCTTGATAGCAAGGTAATAGGCCGCGCTTAAACCAGCTGGACCAGCGCCGATGATGGCGATCTTCTCTTTGAATTCGAATCCTTTGACGCAGGATGGGATTTCCTTTAATGGGATGAAACGGGTCTTTGGATCGAGATCGCGCTCGGCCAAGAATTTCTTGACCGCGTCGATGGCGATCGCTTTATCGATGTTGCCTCTGGTGCAGGCTTCTTCGCAGCGTTTGTTGCAAATACGTCCGCAGACGGCTGGGAATGGGTTATTCTTCTTGATTAACGCCAAAGCTTCTTCATAACGTCCTTGTGCGGCTAGTTTGAGATAACCTTGGATAGCAATATGAGCAGGGCAAGCGGTTTTGCAAGGCGCGGTGCCGGTAGGATAGCAATTGACGCGGTTCGCGTTATTGTAATCTTCCGTCCATTTGTCACGTCCCCATTTGTTGAGGAAGGGGTCTTCCATCCTTGGGTATTGGACTTCGGTTTTGTCTTTCTTACAAAGCTTTTGACCAAGTCTGACCGCGCCAGCTGGGCAATATTCCACGCAGCGGCCGCAGGCAACACATTTGGATTTCTCCACGTGAGCGACGAAAGATGAACGAGAAAGGTTCGGGGTATTGAATAATTGAGAGGTGCGAAGCGCGTGGCAAATCTTCGGATCGCAGTTGCAGATGGCGATGATTTTGGACTTGCCATCGTTATTGGTGATTTGATGAACATAGCCGTTTTCTTCGGCTTTCTTCAAGATATACATCGCCTCATCGCGAGTGATGTAACGGGCTTTCTGGGTCTCAACGCAGTAATCGGCCATATCGCCGACAGCAAGACACCAGTCCTCCGCGTCACGGGCGCTTCCAACGCCTAATAATTCTTCGCACATCGTGCAAGAGCAAGGAGATGCGGCAATATGTCCTTCATATTTATCAAGCCAATAGGAAATCTTCTCGATATCGATAGCCTGGGATTCGTGCTCGATGGCCTTTTCAACTGGAATGACATGCATGCCGATGCCGGCTCCTCCAGGAGGAATCATCGGGGTAAGACCGTTTAACGGGTCAAAGGTCATACGTTCAAAGAAACGCGCGATTTCAGGATGCGCTTCGATTTGGTCACGTCTCATGTTGGAGAATTCGGCGCTGCCCATGATGAAACGAGGCAAAACATAAGCGCGTTTTCTCGAACCGTCTGGTTGTTTTGGATAATGCCACTCAATCAAACCGGTGTAGCCCATATGATAGAGGGTGTCTTCAAGCTCTTTGTCGGTGAGACCGAGTTTCTTCGTCTTTTTCTTCATTTCCTCGAAGGTGTACTCGTGACGAAGTTCCATCGTCATCGCGATTTCGGCTTCTTGATCGGAAACGAAAGCCGCCAAACCATAATATTCTGGGTCTTCGTAATTGATCTTTCTGAACTTGCGGTCGGTAATCTTCTGACCAAGTTTTAAAATAATCGGTCTTTTCTCGCGTTTCTTGATCTCGTCAAAATTAGGTGGATCAACATGAACGACGTCCTTATAAATCATAAGCGCTCCTTAGTCTTGCCGATGCTAGACAAAAATCTTTAGGACACTATACAGGAGCGTGCCGTGTGCGCGCAAGAAAAGAAAAGCGACGATCATTCGTCGTCGCCAGTTGGATTGATGATGGAGTAGCCGATGTTGGTGAGGTGATCGGCGATACGTTCCAGCTCAACGATGAGCTGAGAAATGTATGGGGTCATCTTCGGTGAGCACTCATCCTTGATGACGCGTTCATAATGATTGCCATAGAAATCTTGCTTTAATTTATCGGTCTTTTCTTCTTGATCATGCAGGAAATGCAGAGATTTCACGTCTTTTTTAGCAAAAATCTCTTCCGCCATATCAAACATGGAGCAAAGGATTTTATCCAGTTCGCCGATCTCTTCCACCGCGGCAGGGGAGAAGAACAACTCTTCGTTATTCATGTTGTCTGCGGCTTCATGGAAGTTGAAAGCGTGGTCACCGATACGCTCGATGTCATTAATGACGTGGAAGAAGGCACCGACTCTCTTTTCATCTTCGGCCGAGACTTTGTTAGCGAGTTTGATCAAGAAGTCTGTGATGCGGGTGTTGAGATAGTCGCATTCATCTTCAAGCTGAATGATCTTGGCGGTGTTCTCATTGCTGTATTTCACGATTTTTGCCAAGCCCAATCGATAATTCTCATAAGCGATATCGAACATGTGGATGATTTCTTTTTCAACCTGTTCCAGAGCGATTTCAGGAGTGCGGAGAAGTTTGTCATCGATATATTTGACGACACCCGCCATCTTCTTCTCGGATTTATCTTTGATGAGCTTGGTGAAGAGCTTGATCAGCGGCTTCAGCAAAGGAATCATCAACGGCATGAAGATGATGTTGTAGATGACGGTGAACATCGCAAGTGGGAATTGATCACTGCCTTCGATGGCCATCGCATGCAAGCCGGTGGCAATCGGCTGTTCTAAAATCATGATGATGAGCAACGCAACCAAAGATGTCATTGCACGAATCGCAAAGCAAATCCACGCGGTGCGCTTGCCATCAACGGATCCATTTAAGGAAGTGAGCAAGGTATTCGCGACCGTGCCTAACGTTGCGCCTAATGCGATATACAAAGCGGAATTCAGACCTAACGCGCCGCCGCCGACCATGGCGATGACGATGCCGGTGATTGCAGAACTAGACTGGGCTAAAGCGGCCAAAATCACGCCGAGCAAATATAAGACGATCGGGAAATTCAAATTGGTGAACAACGTTTTGCAAGCGTTATTGATATCCGTGTTCTGGAATGAACTCTTCATGACCGCTAAGCCGAAGAAGAGCAAACCGAAGCCGCAGAGAATTTCGCCGATGTTTTTGATCAGTGGCTTATTGAAGAATGTCATCGCGATGCCGATAAAGGCAAAGGCGAGGAGATAAACGGAGATCGATAGGTCAGAGAAAGAAGCGAGGACGCCGGTGATCGTCGTGCCGATATAGCCACCGAGGATGATAGACAACCCTTGATAAACGGTCATGACGCCGGCGTTGATGAAACCGATGACCAGCGCCGCGGTCGCGTCTGATGATTGGATGAGCATAGTGATGGATGCGCCCATCCCCATTCCAACGATTGGGTTGTTCTGTGTCTTGCGGAAGAATCTGCGCAAGCCTTTGCCTGCGATTTTCTTCAACCCGCCGGACATCAAACGCATGCCGACCAGCAAGACGGCGATGCCCACGAACAAATACATGATTGCGGTGAGTAATTCTGAGTTCATAGCCTAATCATTGTATCGGTGCGTGCGATAATTGCTAGCAAAACCAAAAAGAAATGGAAAACATTTGAAGCGTTGATAGACAAAATGAACCGAGTTTTGCAGGAATTTTTAAATTAATTGTTCAAGGAATAATCATCGAATTGATTTCAAAAAGCTCGCCTTTACCGCTTTTAGATTCTCGCCGCCATGGCGATGTTGCGATAATCGGGATCGCCGGTGATTTCCTTGATGACTTTGAAATCGGACGGGATAACAAGGGGCTCGTTCTCATCGCGCACGGCGATCAAGAGGACGGCCTGGTCTTTCCAGAACGGGAAGATATCGACTTCGGCGTATTGGATGCCATAGGCAAGACAATAACGTGTTTTGCGGATCTGTTTCATTGATGTATCTGCATCCATAAGCATCTTGAGATATTCATCTTTATCAAGACGGCGTTCGATTTCAATTTTCTCTTTTCCACTTGGGTCGCGTTCCATTTTCTGGAAGTAGATGTAGTGGCCATCCTTGCCTCTTTGACGGATGCGGATTTCCTTGCCGCTCGCGGATTTGAGGTAGGTTTGGATGATTTCGACACGTTCGCAGTTTGGCATTTTGCGGAGCTTTTCGACATCCGGATATTCGATTAAAAACTTGCGTTTCGTGCGGTATGGGGCTGGCTCCCCTAAGATAAGTGAGATCTCAACAAGAAGCCTTCTCATCTTCTCCCCGAAGTCTGTCTCATTGTTGATGATGCGGAAGTGGGGGTGGCCTGTCCAGGCGGCGATGAGCTTATCATCCAACTCTCTTGCTTGTTCGATGGTTTCAGTGCGGGCGACATTATTTGCAGTTGTATAAAACTGCTCGGCTCCTTTTGCTGCGGAGACCAGATGGAAAACCGCATCATAAGAATCTCTTAATTCAACTTCGTTGGAACCGACATAATCTAGGACTTCTTTAAATTCCTCATCGGTCATATAAGCGCGATTATCCAAGGCACCGCGATCGCAGACGAGAAGAACCTTTTCCGCTTTCATGCCTTTCGCGGCTTGTTCAAAGAGTCTCTCTTTCTCAATTTGCAGCTTCATTTGGCATTTCTGATATTCGGTATTGCTCCCGCATGTCCATGGTGCGACGCCGCCGCGGATGAATTCAGTCGCGGTCTCGCCGATGAAAAGGACGGTATACCCTTTTTGAGTAAAAGCGTTTTGTATCCAGCTCATCGCGGTTGTTTTACCAGCGCAAGGTCCACCGGTGATGACGATTTTCGAAATATCCATAGACGAGATTCCTTATTGGGCCTACGGATTATATCACGTGTTCTATTTCCTGCATGAATAATCGAAGTCTATTTCAGAGAAGGGGTTTATTTTACCAACTGAATTTGTTCAAAACACCGAAAAGGATTTGTTCAAAACACCGAAACGAATCTATTCAAAACACCGAATCGTTTTTGTTCAAAACACCGAAAATGGTTCAGAGAGGGTCCTTTAAGCCCGATTTTTGTCCGCTTTCACCGAAGCAGTGTTTTCCTATGCTGTTGACTGCACATCTTGAATCAAAACTAGTTCTAAAATTTGTGCAAATTAAACGCGTTCTGCAGGAATTATTTGATTTTTGCAAGCCTAATTCTTTCCTACATTTTTTCCCTAATATGAAGAATATAAAACGTCGTTGTGTTATTATCTCTTCATGAAATCCATTACCAAATCTTTATTTGCTTTAAGTATTGTCTCGCTGCTAGCTTCATGCACTAGTGCCGTTCCGGCTTCTTCTTCGTCTTCAAATCAAACAACGACGCCGGCTATAACATCGACATCAAAAGAAGAATCCTCTTCTGTTGTTACCTCTATCTCAAGCGAAGTCTCATCTTCTTCGACGGGAGTGGTCGCTTCTTCGGGAGAGACTATTACGCCCACGTTGTCGAAGTATCGCACGTTCTATCAGCTGCTAGTGTATTCCTTTGCTGACGGCAACAACGATGGAGTCGGTGATTTCAAAGGCATCATCGATCATCTCGATTACCTTCAAAACCTAGGTATTAGGGGATTATATCTTTCCCCGATTCATCAATCTGCGAGTTATCACGGCTATGACATCATCGATTTCTATTCCGTTCATGACAAATTCGAAGTGACCGTCAATAACGTCAAATATGACCTGGCCAAACTTATTTCAGAATGCCATAAGCGAGATATCAACGTTGTTTTGGATATGGTGTTGAACCACTCCCATTGGACCTGCCCTTGGAAGAACCAGCATCCGAATTGGTATAAGACCCCGAACGCATTCTATGGGATGGAAGATTTCAACTTCGATAACCAAGAACTTAGAAACGAAATCAAAAATGTCGGTAAGTATTGGCTAGAGAAAGGTGTAGACGGATTCAGACTCGACGCCGCGAAATGGATTTATAACAAAGGCGACACCAACGCCGGCGTCGATCACGAAAAGAATTATCAGTGGTGGCAAGAATTCTATTCCTATTGTCAAGGAGTGAAATCCGACGTCTATATGATTGGAGAAGTTCTCTCTGATCAAAGCGAAGTCATCAGCTATTACAACACGAAGATGGACTCCACTTTCAATTTTGGAATGAGAGGCAAAATCGAATCCGCGTTAGGGGGCAATGCAACAGAATACGTGACCCATGTAGTTGATTTTCAACAAAAAATACGTGAAATCAATCCGCTTGGCATTGAATCCTCTTTGATCTCCAACCACGATATTGGTAGATATAACCAAGCGCAACGGCTCGCTAAGGATAAGACCATTTTTGCTGGATTCCTTAATGTCTTAGCCCCTGGCAATTCTTATGTCTATTATGGCGATGAACTTGGTATGACCGGGGACTGTGAAGGCGCTCGCCCAGACTATTGGTTCGATCTTTGCCATCGCACCCCAATGCCGTTTGATAATGGGAAAACCTCTTCTCAGAACTATATGTATGGACCAGCCGCCTTCCCATCGAAGAACATGACCTCAACTACGATTTCTGGCGCTTCGGCTGAAACCGATGCGGCCAATAAGAACTCTATTTATGCAAGCTACGCCAAAGCGATCAAAGCCAAGAACGCAGCTGATGTTCTCTATCATGGTAAGGTCAGCAAGAAAGAAACCAAAAACAACGCTATTGGCGCATTCGTTTCTAGCGATGGTGATAAAAAGGCGATGGTCATTGTGAATGCCGCCCCCTCTTCTAAAGAAGTTACGTTGAACAAAGCGCCTAATGTTATTGGAGAAGGAGCTGCTAGAGGCGAGAACATCACTGAAAATAACGCCTTAACGATGATGCCGAATTCCTTCTTCGTCCTAAATGGCGATTATGAGATCAACGAAGTGAAAGATTCATCGGTCAATCCACCAGAAGAGAGTGGCGAAAGCGTCATCGTTCCGGATGCCTTTGGCAGCGAAGTCACCGAAGAAAAAGACGGCCAATTGATTCTTCATGCTTATGACACCAACAAGTGGGGCAAAATCAGTTGTTATGCTTGGGTTGGTAATAAACAATACCTTGGCGGTTGGCCAGGAACGGCCATGACCAAAAATGGCGATTGGTATACCATCACGATCCCTAAAGGCGCCTCTAACGTCATCTTCAATAACGGCTCTGGCCAAAAGCAAACCGTCAATCTCTTCCGTCAAAGAGAAGGGGAATTCTATTTCTTGATGGAAGAAGGCAGCGGAAAAGTTTCTGGCGATTGGTACACTCAAAATCCGTTAGGGTAACGAAAATATTGGGTTTTTGCAGAGATATTTAGAAAATGCGTGGGAAAAACCGCGCCTTTTCTTTCCTTGTGATTTTTTGCCTTTTTATATTGGTTAACAAAACCAATAAAAAAGCCATTTTTATCCGGCCAACGCTTGATTTAAAGCTATGAAAATTGTTAACTAAAAATATGGGTAAAGACAAACCTTCCATTTATGACATCGCGAAAAAATGTGGCGTCTCTCCGGCCGCGGTTTCCTATGTCATCAATGGCAAAAACAAAGTCTCCGAAAAGACCAAGAAGAAAATTCTGAAGGCCATGGAGGAGATGGGTTATGTTACCGACTATGCCGCGGTTTCTTTATCTCGTGGGAAAAGTTCCCTCATCGGCATTTGTTTCCCGCTTCGCTCAGCCGAGGAAGCTTTTGCAGATAACCCATTCTATTCAGAATTCTTAGCTAGCTTTGAACGCGAGACATCGGCCAGTGGATATGATGTCATCATCGGTTATATTAAGACCCCCGAGGAATTCGAGCGGTGGATCATTTCCCGTGGGATCAGCGGTCTAGCGTTGTTCGGACTTTATCCACCTGAAATCTATCGCATCATCTCATCTCGAAAAATCCCGATGGTGCTCACTGACGTCTATGACCCGATGACACCCGCGATCAACATTCGCGTCGACGATGAAAAAGGCGGGTATCTCGCAGGGAAGTATCTCATCGAGCAAGGACACAAGAATATCGCCTTTGTCGGCGGTAATCTCAGTGTTTCTCGCGTTGACCAGCATCGTTATGAAGGTCTTAGGAAATCCATGGACGAGGCAGGCATTGCTTTTGACCGTTGGTTCGAGACGCTTACCACTTTCGATGGCGGCTATGAAGTCGCGGATAAAATCGCCTCAGAAAAAGACATCACCGCCGTCTTCTGCGGCTCAGATATCGTGGCCATTGGATTGATGAGACGCCTTCAGGAATTAGGCAAGAAAATCCCAGATGAGATTTCGGTCATCGGATTCGACGATTTGAAAGCCTGCACCTACGTTTATCCTGCTTTAACTAGCATCCGTCAGGACATTTCATTAAAAGGGAAAATCGCCGCGCAAAGTCTGCTGAAAACCATGAGCGACCCGAACTTAGATCCGATCACTCAAACAATCGATCCTGTCCTCATCATCAGAAATTCAGTGAAGTCTCTATAAAGTATCGCGCTATCTTGTAAGCGCTTACTTTTTTCATAAAAAATATCGTCAAGAACAAATACAAAGTATTTGTCTTATGAATTTAGTTTACCGGTTAACAAAAAAGTGTTGTTTTTTTCTTTTGCGGGATGATAATGGAACAAAAGATAGAGGGTCTTCTATGCGCAAAAATAGATTTCGTGTATTCGGATTGCTAGCCATCATTGGCTTGTTTGGTTTGGCTTCTTGCGGCGGCAATTCCCCTCAGCAAGAATCCACGCAACAGCAAACCACGCAGCAGGCAACTTCGAATACTTCTCAAGTTTCCGAGCAAAGCGCTTCTCAGCCACAAGCGTCTTCCGCACAGGCAATCATCGATCCTGAGGTTGTCATCACTCCTGAGAACGAAGTGACCGAGACCAAACTCGTTACTTACAATGGCCCCTCCCTTTTGAAGACCAGCGAAAAGGTGCGTGTCAAAGTCTGCAACAAAGAGCTTTTCGTCTTTGAAACATTAGTCAACCACGGCCGCGTCTTCTCTTGGATTGCGCCTACCACCGTGACGCAGGTCGTCAATTTCTCGTTTGAGGGCAAAGTCCATGTAGAAGTGGAAATTCTCGAGGATGTGACCATCGCTTCTTCTATTGTTCGTCCTGCCGCTTATGCGATTGAAACAAGCAATGTTGGTAAGAAGATTGGCTTTGATTTAACCCATCCTGGCAACTATGTGGTCGAATATAACGATGATCCAACGACCGCGATTCATATCTTTGCCAATCCGATTGAAACCGATCTCCCAGATTTTAATGACACTGATTTGATTTATGTCGGTCCTGGCGTCTATAACGCGAATGCCTTCCCAATTAAAGACAATACGAAAATCTATCTTTCCGGCGGAGCCTATGTCTTTGGCCAGTTCTCTTGCGAGGATTGCAAGAACGTCAAAATCTTCGGCCGCGGCATCATTTCCGGTTCCATCTATTCCAGAAACAGCGCCAACGAATACAAAATCCCCGTCGTCATGAGACGCGTGAACAACCTCGTGATCAAAGACGTCATCTTTCTTGATCCAGCCGGTTGGACCCTTCACCTTTGGAAATGCGACCAAGTCCTCGTTGAGAACGTCAAAATCATCACTGCTCGCGGCAATGGCGATGGCATCTCCATCCAAAGCTGCAGCAACGTTGAAGTCAAAGGTGGCTACGTCCGTTGCTGGGACGACGCTCTTGTCGTTAAGAACGCGGACTTAGGTTCTACTGCTCACATCCACATCCATGATGTCGTCGTTTGGAGCGATCTTGCTCAATGCATGGAAGTCGGCTATGAGACCTATGGCCCAACGATGGATGACATCGTCTTTGAAGATATCACCGTCGTTCATGCATTCCACAAAGCCGTTATCTCCATCCATAACTGTGACCAAGCCATCATCACCAACGTAGCTTATAAGAACATCACCGTCGAAGACGCTCAGATGCTTGGCGACAATAGGGGAGACGGCGAGAACGATTTCCTCATCGACTTCACCATCGCCTATAACCAAGAATGGACCAAGTCCGGCGGTGCTCGCGGCGCCATCAAAGGCGTCACCATCGAAAACGTCAAAGTCGAGAAAATGGCCCCAACCATCACCTCTAGAATTTTAGGTGATGAAGAGGGCACCGATGTCCAAGATGTCACCATCAAAGGCGTCAATATTGAAGGAAAACAAGCGGGTTCTGCAGAGGAATTGAAAATTGCGATGAACGATCACGTCAAAAACGTGACGGTTTCCGCCTTGGAAAAAGCCAAAGGCGCGCACATCCATCTTCCTTATAAACTTGCTTTGACTAGCGAAGAAATCGAATCCAACGCTATACCTGCTATCGTTCAAGACGGTCTCCTCGTTCCACTCTTCGCTCGCTATAGCGGTGAACGCCCATTCATCGGCGTCAAATCAAATGTCGGCATCACCGAGAAAGCCACCCACGGGGCAGGCAGCAAAACCTCAACCCCAGCCGATGGGCTTGGCCAAGACTTCTATGCCGAAGGCTCTTCTGCCGAGTATGCCTGCGATAACAATGACGAAACGCTTTATATCTCCGGGCAGTGGGACAACGTCGAAAACGAATTCGCTGCGCTTACCTTCGATTTCGCAGACGTCACCAACGTCGGCTCACTTCGCATTGTCGGAGATCAAACCAACAAATATTCCTATTCGTATTCCATCCAAATTTGGGCCCGCCGCTACAAACAAGACGGCACCATGAACGCGAACTATACCCGTTTGCTCACCACCAAGGAATATGAGATGAGCCCCGCTAGCGGCAACATCATCGACATCAATCTCCCGGCCCAGGATTTCGGCGGACTCCAGTTACGCCTTGCCCGTACCGACGGATCTTTCGCTCCAAAGGATTATCGCATCGCCGAAGTCGAATTCTATCCACCATCCTTGACTTTCCAGAAAGCCATCTATGATGCGACCGAGCATAACGATGTCTACCCAATCTCCAAAGTCGTCGACGGCGACCCAACTGGTACGTCCTACTATGAATCCAAGACGCTTCCAGCGCAGTTTGTCATCGATTTGGCGGACGTCTATCGCTTATCGAAATTGGTTCTTTGCTTGCCGCCGATCCTTACCTGGACTACCCGCGTGCAAAACATCGAAATCCAGACCTCGAGCAGCAACCTTGCCTACAATTCGAGCGCCACGGAATTCGTGACCTCCGTACCGGCCACCGATTACACCTTCGATCCGACGACTGGCAACCGCGTCATCATCGATTTGAATGATGTGCCATGCCGCTTCTTAAAAGTGATTATTCGTTCCAATAGCGCCTCTGGAGGCTATGGTGGACAGCTCTCCGAAGTCAGCGCCTATGGAACCAAATAAAAATAGTTTTCATGTTTATTCAATAAGCTTTGAAAGGAGGAATTTAGCATGAAAAAGAATCTTGCTTGGGCAGTTCTAGCCGCGGCGTCACTCCTTGTGGCCTGCGGTGGAAATCAACCCCAGACAACCACATCCCAAGGCACGTCTAGCCAAGCTACGACAAGTGCCCCTGCTACCACAAGCACCCCAGCCACATCAAGCACCCCGGCAACCTCGAGCACCCCGGCCACATCAAGCACTCCAGCAACCTCGAGCACCCCAGCCACCACAAGCACCCCAGCAGCAACTTCTGAAGCCTCTGAGCCTGAAGGATCTACCCCGACTTCTATTCCAGACGAAAGCGTTCCGGGCGAAGTGGTGGAACACCTTGAAAACTTCAACCCAGTGAACCCAGATGCTGGCTATAAACTCCGCAAATTCGACGAGCGCTTCGACGAATATGTCGAGGATTTCACCGGCGCCACTGTCAACGGTGAATTCCCAAGCAAAATCCATAATGGATTCTTGCGCGCCATGGTCGATAATCAACTTGGCAATTTCCCAGATAGCGCTGACGGCGCAATCTATAAATGCGCTTCTGGCAATTATGAAGCGATGAATCTAGGCAATAACGGCATCGGTTTCCGTATCCGTGTCGCTGCTGGCAAGATCGGCTTAAAGAATCTCCGCCTCGAACTCCGTGGCGATGATGCCTTCAAAACCTATCCTATCCAACTCGCTGATGCCCTTGATGGCGATGGCGAAGCTCTCCCAGAACTTACGGGCGAATATCAAGATATCATCGTCAATCCGGGTCAAACCATCGATGATGAAAACACCGTCTATGTGAATAAAGATGGAACCGCATCCACAACCACCGTTTTAGGCAAAATCATTGGTTTCCACCTTGTCGCGAACGATATCGAAGTCGGCGCGATGGTTGAAATCGACCAAGTCTTCACCTTTGCCGGTACTGAACGCATTGTCTTAGATGAGTTCAACCGCGAAGATCTCAGCAAACCTGCACCAGATGCTTGGTGGACAGGCAGTGCCTCTGGCATCATCGTCAGAAAAGGTATCCGTGTCGAAAAGGATAAATCCTATACCACTCCGAACCTTGCTGGAAAAGAGTATGGCAATGTCGTTATTGCCGCTCTTGGTAAGACTGATGATGCGAAAGTCGTCGCCTATAAAGGGGCGGATGTCGTCAAAGAAACCCCATGGGCTGACCTTGCGGTCAAAGAGGGCGTTGTTGGCTCTGCCGTTAACGGTGGCTACCAAAACATCGCCTTCCAAGTCGAAGGCCTTGGCACCGCGGTTGATCGCGTTGAAATCGTTGGCACTGATCTTGAGATCGCCAGCGTCTTCCTCACCAACTTCCAAGAACCAAATCTCAATTTGGTCTATCCACACCTCGATATCGCCAAAGCGGTCACCTTCGATAACTTCAACCGCACGATTTCTTCCTTGAACTCTGACTGGGATGCTTCTGCCGCTCTCCCAGCAAACGTCGAAGCTGGCATCAACGGCTTTGTCTCTTATGCTCACGGCGACCAAATCTCTACCGATGGCCAATATCTCAGAATGCCAGGCAGTGTCGCCGAACCTGATTATGCGGAAGTCACCATCGGTTCTACCCATGTCTTAAGTGGCGCAAAATATATGGTGCTCGTCATGAAGACGGAAGATACTCTCCAAGGATTCCGTCTTTTGTTCGGTACCACCGAAGTGCCTCTTAGAAGTGCCGTAGCAGCAGAAGGCGTTCCAACCATGGGCGATGCCACAGTCGCGAACCCATACGTTGATGCAAATGGCTTCACTCATTATGTCATCGACTTGGCGCATGCCGGCGTTGAGGCAACCGACCTTCTCCACATCTATTACACCGGCGCTTCTGAGCTCTTGATCGACGCGATCTACTACGCGAATGAAGAAAGACCGTTCTTCAAAGGCAACGGCCATGAGCTTCTTCCTGATCAAGGACACGGCGAAGCGTCAAACTATGTCTATTGCGGTTCGCTGGATAATTTTGAAGCCCCTTACTTTGGCTTTATGATTTATGGTGATTCAACGGTTACTCTTGATACCTTCCGCGTTGCCTATAATGGTGTTATAAACTATTTCAAAGAGGGTAAAGTTAAAGCCTATTATGTCGATGGCACCGAAATTAAAGTCGGTGAGATCCTCAGACCAGGCTGGAACGAAGTCTACATCGATTTGCTGAACTCTGGCTATACCCTTGCCAAAGGCACTGCTCAACTCGACGCTGGATGCGAAGGCTACGCGGGTGAAATCGAAGTTCCTGAAATCTTCGAAGGCTATCCGCTTTCTGAGCGCAAGTTGATTGATGCACCAAAAGAAAAGGAAGTATCTGCAGCCGAAGTTTATACCTGGCTTTGCAATTTCTATGTTGATGCCGCTTATGATTCCATCAAGCTCTCGGTGAAAGGCGATGGCATTGCTACCTATGAAACCTTCCGCGTCGATTATTCCAATATTGATGGCCCGCATGCAAAATACATGGGCAAGGGCCTTGTTGCGAAACGCATCGATGGAAGTGTCGTCAATGCGACCGATGTGATCCCGGCCGAAGGTGAAACCTTCTTTGTCGGCCTCGTTGAATCTGGCTTTGAACCTGCAGCAAGCTGGTTTAGCCTCCACTTCAACGGACCTGAGGTCACCACTGACTTCACCTTCGTTCTCGAAGATGCTTCCGGCGTTGCTGCTGGCACCCCATACAGCGTCATCCTCAACGGTTATAATCAGGAATTCTTACCCTTATAACCGGACTATTATTTCCTAGGGGGATCATTTGGTCCCCCTAGGACCCTTAAGGAGTATCGTTATGAAAAAATCCATGTTCCGTGCGACTTTATTGCTCGCCCCTTTGCTTGCTGCCTGTGGCGGCGGCGGAAACGAAAAAATCGTGCTGAAGATTGGTTTTTGGCCGGAAGCCAGCGATACCCAAGATGTCGCGATGTATCAAGCATGGGCCGATCGCTTCATGCAAGATAACCCTCAATATGAAATCAAGGGTATGCCTTATACCTATTCTACTGAAACGGTAGGGCAGAAATATTCCACCGGAAGTCTTCCTGATGTTTGGCAGACTTGGTTCACCGAGCCATCCAAATTGATGGAGAAAAAGATCATCCGTTCCATCACCCCTCAAGTGAAAGCTCTTGGCTGGGACGCCAAGATGGATGATGAAATGAAAGCCGCGTTGACCTTCGACAATGAGCTGTATGGCATCCCTCGCGATGGCTATGGCTTAGGCTTGTTGATGAACAAGCGCATCCTCGGCGACAATGATATATTGCCTGAAATCAATGGCCAATATTCTATTTATGATGAAGCGGGCAAACCTCTATATCCGACGACTTTTGCAGAGATTTTTGAAATTTCAGAGACTTTGGTGGACCAAGATAACGTGAAAGGTTTCATGATGTATTCCGCCAATAAAAACGGTGGCTGGGTCTTCTCCAACATGGCTTGGAATTTTGGAGCCGAACTTGAGAAACAAGAAGGCGGCAAGTGGGTCGCAAACCTCGATGATCCTGGCGCGGTCTCGGCTTTAGAATGGGTTAAGGAAATGAAAGTCAACGGACTTCTCCAAGATGCCGTTTCTTGTGTCTATAACGATTGGTATGCCCACATCGGCGAGCGTGTCGCTTTCGCGATCGTCGGCTCTGACGTTTTGCAAAACGCCAAGCTATTAGGCGATGTCAACATGGATGATCTTGCCTTCCTTCCGATGCCTTCTGGAGATGGCACCCATCATTATTCTCTTTATGGCGGCACCCCGTTTGTCTTCACCAAAGGCGTCAGCGACGCCAAAGTCGAAGGCATCTTGAAATTCTTCTCCTATATCGGACGTTCTCCTGATACTAGTGAGCTTAACTTCAACGCCAAAAAAGAAGGATACGAAGTCGCTAAACGCAAGAATCAGCCGATTCTTCCTTCGATCATGCCTTGGAAAGATGAGGCCTTCCTTACCAAAGCAAAAGCCTTAGAAAACGAATATGTGAATGTGAAGATGGAAGATTATCGCCCGTTCTTCGATTCTATTGGAGCGAATAAACACGCTGAAGTCCCTTACTATGCTCAAGAGATGTATGAAAGCTTAGATACCGCGATTCAAACGGTTTTCTCTCAGAAAGAAACCGCGAATTGCGCCTCCTTGCTTGCAACCGCCTCCTCGGTCTTACAAGGAAAACTTGATGCCGGTGTGAATAAATAAAACAATCAAGAATCTTTATGGAACGTGCCAGTACGAGAAAAAAACGTTGGCGTAGCGCTTTGAAACGCAACCTTTTCGGTTGGGCGTTGATGATCGTCCCGCTTCTGCTTTTCGTTTTCTTCATCTGGTACCCGATGATTCGAAACTTCATCCTCAGCTTCCAAGAAAACTACTTTGAGCCGAACTTCGTTGGCTTTAGCAACTATACTGCAATCTTTAAAGATCCGGTGTTTTTGAAGGCCTTATCCAACACCTTCCTTTATATCCTTTGGTCCTTGGTCATTGGCTATTTGGTGCCGGTTTTGCTGGGATTTTTGCTTTCTGAGGTTTTTCATCTCAGCGGTGTGTTCCGCGTTTTGCTCTATCTCCCATGCATGATCAGCGGCATTGCGGTGGTGTTCCTTTTCTCGACGATGTATGGTGATTCCTCCACCGATTTGTTTAATGTCATCATCCAAGCGTTCGGCGGCCAGACGCAGCCTTGGAAAGGGTCAACCGCATTAATCATTCCTTTGATTGTCTTGGCCATGACTTGGAGAGGAGCCGGCTCCACCGCCTTGATTTATTTGTCCGCTTTCCAATCGGTCGATGAATCGATGTATGAAGCCGCTCGTATCGACGGGGCCACCCCATGGCAACGTTTCACCCGCATTACCATCCCTAGCTTAAAAGCCACCTTATTAACGTTGTTCGTCTTGCAGATCATCTCGGTCTTTCAGGTTTTCTATGAACCACTTGTCATCGGGCCAAAAGGCGGCCCATTAGATTCTTCGATGTCTTTGCTCCTTCTGAGCTATCTATATGCATTTGAAGATTTCGAGCATGGCAAATCCGCAGCGGCTGCCGTCATCTTGGTTTTAATCATTGGTATCTTCACTGTTTTGTATCGCACGATCTCCTATCTTTTAGATGGAGGGAATAAAAAGAAGAGGAGGACGAAAGCGTGAGCTCTCAAAAGAACAAGCAACGTCCCATCCTCCGTTTCAAAGATAAGCGTGGTGGATTCCTTAATTTTGCTGATTACCGCAAGACCAGCAACAAGGTTTGGTATTTCTTAATCATCCTCATTCTTGTTTTCTTCGCCTTCGTCGCGATTTTCCCAATGGTGTTCCTCTTCGCCTCAGCGATGAAAAGCGTTCAGGAAATCAATTCCACGACCTATACCTTCTGGCCACAGATGTGGGATTTTGGGAAAATCGGCCGTCTTTGGGAACGATTCGACTTCGGCCGTTATTACCTCAACACCCTGATTTATGTGGCTGGTGCGATGGTCTGCTCGGTTGTCTTCAATAGTTTGCTCGCCTATGCGGTCGCGGTTGTAAAACCCGTCGGCTATAAAGTCATCAATACGTTGATTTTCCTAGGCTATATGGTCCCAACGATTCTGAACATCTTCCCATTGCTTCAAGAAATCAAAGACTTTGGTTTCCTCGATCCGGACCATCAATCCTATCTAACCTTCTTGCCACTTTGGCTAGGGTTTGGGGCTAACGCATATTATTACATGCTGTTTAGGGATTATTTCTCCCGCCTGCCGAAGTCTTTGGTCGAGGCTTCTAAGATGGACGGGGCAAATCAATTTGATGTCTTCGTGCGTGTAATCCTGCCTTTATCCCGCCCAATCATCGGTATCGTCGCAATCTTTGCGATGACGGCAAGCTACAGTGATTTCTTGCTCCCATATTGCGTCCTTCAAAGCAACAATCTCCAAACCGTTGTCGTCGGTATCTATAACATCTCCAACGTCAATCCGCCTCTGCAAACCCCGGATTTCCTGTTGCTGATTCTCTTATCAATCATTCCTCAAATCATCATTTTCCTCATTTTCCAGCGCCAGATCATGAATGTCGGCGCAGGCAAAGGAAGCAAGGAGTAGTCTTATGGCAAAAGTCGGCTCACCATATCTAGAAATCGATCCCTATCGCCTAGTCGAGAAAGGCTTTCATAAAGAGAAGAACATGGTCTCAGAATCCTTGTTCTCTTTGGGCAATGAATATTGCGGCGTTCGTGGCTTCTTCGAAGAAGGCTCTTCTTTGCCTAGCTTAGTAGGCACTTACTATAACGGCATTTATGAGAATGCCTTGGAAGACGCTCCTAACGCTTACAAAGGCATCGTGAAGAGAACGCATTTCACGATCAACTCCACCAACTTCTTAAAGATTACATTGGAAATTGACGGCAATAAATTAGACCTCGCGGATGCAACGATTGAAGATTTTGAGCGCGTTCTTGATATGAGAAACGGCCTGCTCACCCGTCATTTTGTTTGGCGTGTTGGAAATAAGTCCATTACCTTGAACTTCTCTCGTCTCATCTCAATGGTGAACCATAAACAAGCGGTTCAATCCATCGAAATTAAGTCAAACGAGAATGCAAATCTTACCATCGCCTTCACCTTGGACGGACATCCTCTTCATTTCGGGAAGCATTGCTTTTGGGAAGAAGGGAAATCCATTCATCAAGACGGCATCTATGGCTTATATGAAACGACCCCAACGACCCATCAAAGTTTATTGACCTTGATGAAAGTCGATCACGAAGGATTCGCTGAAAACCTTGTGGAGAAAAAACAAGAAATCAGCCTTGTCTTATCAGGCGCCCTGAAGAAGGATCAAAAGGTAACATTCACCCGTTATGTGGTTCATGATGCAAGCAAGTCTGGCGCATCTTTCGAATCGTTATTTTCATGCGATGGAGCAGAACTTCGTAAGTTAAAAGAACTTGGTTTTGCTGGGTTATTGCACAAAAATGTTGAGTTTTTTGAAAATTATTATGCCCATTCTGACATCGTGATCGATGGCAATGACGAAGACCAACAGGGCATTCGATTCTGTCAGTTCCAAATGGTTCAGGCCTATCACGGCTATGAAGAAGATAACAATATCGGAGCGAAAGGATTGACCGGAGAAGCTTATTCCGGACACGCTTTCTGGGACTCCGAAACCTATTGTTTGCCTTACTTCCTTTTCAATGATCAAATTGCCGCTCGCAACCTTTTGATGTTCCGTTATCACACGTTAGAAGAAGCCAAAGAACGGGCCAAAGATTTGGACTGCGAAGGGGCTTGTTATCCAATCGCTACTCGTAATGGCAAAGAAGCTTGCACCTTATGGCAACACGCTTCCACTCAACTTCAGCCAACCTCTGCAGTAGGCTTTGCAATCTACCATTACATGAATCTTTATCATGATGAAGCGTTCATGAACCAATACGGCAAATCCATGCTGGCAGAGATCATGAAGTTCTTATTCACGAGGGGGCAATGGAACGCCAAGCACACGCACTTTGGCTATTATGGCGTCATGGGTCCGGATGAATTCCAGATGATGGTGGCCCATAACACCTACACCAATTTCATGAACAAAAAGATCATGGAATATGCGTTAGAGATTCTAAGAGATCCTCGTTACTCTTCTACGACTTTCCTACAAGAACACGGGCTAGATGAAGCCTATCTGAAGAATGTCCAAGAAGCCTGCGACAACATGCTCATTCTTTATGATCCGAAGACTAAATTATTCGAGCAACACCAAGGCTATTATGATTTGCCACATATCGATGTGGACTCCATCCCAATGGAAGAATTCCCGTTATATTCCCATTGGACTTATGATCGCATCTACCGTAACGACATGATCAAGCAACCCGATGTTTTGATGTTCATGTTCTTATATAACCAAGACTTCACGGACGAGCAGCTCAAAGCGAATTACGAGTTCTATGAGCCACGCACCATCCACGAGTCCTCGCTTTCCCCATCCATTCATTCCATCCTCGCTTCTCAGATCGGGAAGAGCAAAGAAGCTGAAGAATTCTTTGGTTTTGCGACTCGCCTTGATTTAGATGACTATAACCGCAACACCTGCGAAGGGCTTCATATGACCTCGGTCGCTGCGGCCTGGATGAATATCGTCTACGGCTTCTTAGGAATGCGCAGCGAGCGCCCAGAACTAAAGATCGCACCGTCTTTGCCATCAAAATGGAAGCATTACGGCGTTTCCATCTCCTACCATGGCAAGCGTTTTAAATTCGACGTTTATCCAGATCGTCTTGAAATTGAAAATAACGGCCCAAAAGAAGAAATCTTTGTTTATGACAAACCAGTCACGATTGACGGAAAGGTGGTTTTGAAACGGTGAAACACTCCTTTGATGTTCATAGCTACAGAAAAGAAGACATTGTCCTAGATGGCAATCGTTTTCTGCTTGGAAATGGACATCTAGGATATCGCGGAACCTTAGAGGAATATGGTCCTAACGAACTTACCGGATTAATTCTTGCTGGTGTTTACGATCAGTTTGAAGATAAGTGGAGAGAGAACCTCGCTCTACCCAATCCATTCTCATTCCATACCTGCGTTGGGGAGAAGGAAGCATCCGTTTTAACGCAAGAACCTATCAAACATCATGTAGGGCTTGATATCGAAGATGCCCTTTACCAACGCGAAAGCGAATTCGAAGGCGTTATCCTTCGCTCAACTCGTTTTGTTTCTCATGATGATGACCGTCTTCTTGGCGAGCGTTATACCGTTGAGGCAACCAAAGATGGAGACGTCTCAATCGCCTTTGGGATGGAACGTGAAATCTATGAGATCAACGGCCCTCATTTTCAACGTAAATCATATAAAAGAAGCGACACGTGTATCTGTTTTGAAGGTGTAACGAATGAAGAAAAGACATTATACGTGCATGCGTATTTCGCTTCTGAAACCCCATTTTCACCACTGGATGAAACCCACTTCGTTTTAAAGAAATCTTTGAAAGCCGGCGAGTCTATCACGATTGACGTTTTCGCCTTTGTGGATGAGAACAAGCCATCTCAACATGTTGTCCGTGGCTTTGAAGAGTCCCTTAAATCTTCTATTGATGCATTCCATGAGAAGAAGAGGAATGCCGAAATCCACCTCATCGGCGATGACGAGGCTGATTTTGAGCTGAATTATTCTATTTATCATCTTTTGATTCTTGGTGATGAGACGAGATCTCGTTCCATCTCGGCTAGAGGTATCTCGGGACAAACCTATAAAGGGGCAGTTTTCTGGGATACCGAGATCTTCTTGCTCCCATTCTTCGTCTTGACCAATCCGGCGGTGGCAAGAAACTTGCTTCGTTATCGTATCCAAACGCTAGAAGGGGCGAAAGCAAAAGCTAAGTCACTAGGATATGAAGGCGCTTATTATGCCTGGGAATCCCAAGATAGCGGTCTTGAGGCCTGCCGAAGCGATAACGTTACCGACCCAGTGACTGGAGAAATCGTCGAAACATTCTTCGGCACGAAACAAATTCATATTTCTGCCGACATCGTTTATGCCTTTGATAATTACATCAAAGCTACCGGCGATGCTTCCATCCTTTATGAAGGCGGATTCGATGTCTTATTAGAAGTCGCAAAGTTCTTCTTGTCCTACGCCAAGAAAGAAAACGGCTTCTACCGAATTGATGATGTCATCGGTCCTGATGAATACCATGAGCGGGTCAATTTGGAGGCGTTTACCTCTTATATGGCCTTATATGCAATAAAAACATTTATTCATTATTTCAATCTCTATCAAAGCGAAAGAAACGAAAAAACTCTGCAAATCCTCGATGAATGCCGTTATGCAGCCACGCATTGGATTCTTCCAAAAGCCAATGAGAAAGGAATCATTCCCCAGTTCGACGGTTATCTTGATTTAGAAGATGTTGATGTTGAAACCGTACGGAGCAGGCTAAAGAATCCTCAAGATTATTGGGGTGGGAAATACGGCGTTGCTACTCCAACGCAGATCATCAAGCAGGCTGATGTCGTCTGCTTGCTCGCCCTTTTCAACGGGTCGTTCGATTTAGATACCAAGCGAAAGAATTACGACTATTACAAGCAACGTACCGAGCATGGAAGCTCCTTGAGTGCATCGATGCATGCGTTGCTTGCTTGTGAACTTGGCTACCTTGATGATGCCTATATGTTCTTCCGTCAAACCTCTTGCATCGATATCAAAGGCGCGACCAAGCAATTTGCCGGTGGCGTCTATATCGGGGGAACGCATCCTGCTGCAAATGCAGGCGCATATCTATGTGTTGTTTATGGTTTTTTAGGCTTGCAGCAAATCGGCGGAAAAATCACCTTGCATCCCCGCTTGCCAAAACAAATTAAGGAAGTAACATTCCGTTTCCACGTTAAAGGGAAGAAATATTATGGAAAAGCGTCTCAAGATGGGACTTACACGTTAGAGGAGGAAATTGAATCATGATCAAAGGTATCGTATTCGATTTAGACGGGGTTCTGGTTTTTACCGATAAACTCCATTACCAAGCTTGGAAAAGACTATGCGACGAAGAAGGTTACCAATTCGACGAGGACGTGAACCTGAAGCTTCGCGGTGTTTCCCGCATGGATTCTCTCCGCATCATTTTGAAACACAATAACGTTACATTAGACGAAGCCAAAGAAGTCGAACTTGCCGAACGCAAGAACGGTTATTATGTTGAATTACTCCAGAGTTTCTCACCCAAAGACGTCAAGGAAGAAGACGTCCAAGCTCTCCGTGCTTTAAAAGCCAAAGGCATCCTTTTGGGCGTTGGCTCTTCTAGCAAAAACGCCCCATTCATCTTAAAAAGAACAGGATTGGACAAAGAATTTGATGTGATTGTCGATGGCTCGATGATCAGTAAAACGAAACCTGACCCAGAAGTATTTTTGAAAGCCGCTGAACTATTGGGATTAGAGCCAAGCGAGTGCATGGTAGTTGAAGACGCCGAAGCAGGCATCGAAGCCGCGAATAACGGTAATTTCTATTCCGTTGCGATTGGCCCCGCCACTTCCTTGGATACCCCAAACAACAAGATCGAGCGTATTTCTGATTTGCTTAATATCCTTGAAGAATATAGCAAGCCAGTGATGCAAATTCATAACCTCAAAAAGATTTATCCTAATGGTTATGAAGCCATTCACGATTTCTCTTTGGATATCGCAAATGAGGAGTTCGTAGTCTTTGTCGGTCCTTCTGGATGTGGCAAATCAACGGTGCTCCGCATGATCGCCGGACTTGAAGATGTCAGCGATGGCGAAATCATCCTTAACGGCGAAGATATCACGGATAAAGACTCGAAAGACCGCAATATTGCAATGGTTTTTCAAAATTACGCACTTTATCCGCATCTTACCGTCTATAAAAATATCTCCTTCCCACTAGACCTTGAACGCGTTCCATTGAAGCATTTCTTTGACTTCAAATACCGCAAGCAAAGGAAGATGAAAATCGACGAAGCCGTTCGCAAGGCAGCCGAGCGAATCGGGCTCACGGATTATCTAGATACCAAACCTGCAAATCTCTCCGGCGGCCAACGTCAACGTGTCGCCTTAGGCAGAGCCATTGTGCGCAATCCAAAGATTTTCCTTCTTGATGAACCGTTATCCAATTTGGACGCGAAGATGCGCGTTCAAATGAGAAGCGAAATCACTAGACTTCACGACAAACTCAAAACCATCTTTATCTATGTCACTCATGACCAAGTGGAAGCTATGACAATGGGTTCTAAGATTGTCATCCTCAAAGATGGCGATATCCAGCAAGTCGGTACCCCAGAAGACGTCTTCATCCATCCAGTCAATAAATTCGTCGCTGGATTTATCGGAACCCCTCAAATGAACTTTTTGTCCGCAGTTATCAGCAAAGATAAAAACGGATATGCGGCGACATTTGCCGGCAAAACCATTCCTCTTCCAAAAGAAAGAATGGCGGGATTTGATGATGCCAACCTAGGCAAAGAAGTGATTCTCGGCGTGCGTCCAAAAGCCATCATGGTCGAAGGCGATCCTGGCTTTGCAAAGCAAGGCTATGAAGCGCGTATCTCTTTGTTCGAGCAATTAGGCGAAGAGACTCTTGTGTACGCAAACTTCGAAGGCATGAGCAACGACCTAATCATTTCTAGCGAAGGCTTAGGACGATTCAAGAAAGGTCAAACAATCAGCATCTCCTTTAAAATGGAACATGTCTGCCTGTTTGACAAAACAAGCGAGGCATCGTTGCTTTGAAAAACTTTCGCTCCAAAATCATTTTGTTAGCAGCCTTCCTGTTGCTTTCTTGCACCTCTTCTGGTCCAAGCCAAACGCAAAGCACAACCCAGGGAGGAACATCGATTTCTTCTGAGGAAGATGTTTCCTCTACGCAGTCTTCTAGCGAGACGATTCTTTCTTCCGCCCAATCATCTGAAGAAGTTCAGCCTTCCCTAGAAAGCGAAATAGAAGAAACTGATATCAGCGAAGACATATCGAGTTTCCAAAGCAGTGAGCCAGTAACGTCGGTTGAAAAAGACGAAAAAGGATTCCCGATACTGTCTGATTCTTATCTAAAAGAAGAAACTTCAAACTATTCTTTTGGAGCCAAAGTAAATGAAATGCCAATCTATGATTCCATGCGACTTTATGTTGGCAAGCAGGCATTGCCCGTATACCGCGTTTATGTAAACAATACTCATTCTTGGGATCCAGCCGCCTCTCATCGTGATGAAAACGGAGTGTCTGAGATATCCATTTCCACGGCCACTGAGCTAACCCTTCAAGTACCATGGGCCATCAATGGCCGGGTGAAAGTATCGCCTTTGAGCAAACAAATTAATCCCACCATCGATGAGAATTATCGAACGGTTCGTTTTACGGTTTCTACTCCAGGCGATTATGCGATTGAATTCCGAAACAACCGCGTGTTACACCTCTTCGTTTATCCTTACGAGGCCTCTTCCCAATATAACGAACACAATTGCATCTATTTTGGTCCAGGCATCCATGATAAGAACAATGACCCTAGATTAAAAAGTAACTCGACCCTAAACCTCAGTTCCAATCAAACGGTTTATCTTGCGGAAGGTGCGGTGGTGCGCGGTGCTTTCGTCGCGAATAACTCGAGCAACATCAAAATTCTTGGCAAGGGATTTGTCGATGGCTCAACCTTTGATAGGAACGCCACAACGGGAACGAGACTGATCCCTTACGATTTTAATTACTGCACGAATCTCACGTTTGATGGGATTGCTACGTTAGACCCAGCAGGGTGGACGTATAACCTTTATTTCTGCGAGAACCTAACCTTAAGAAATCTTAAGATCATCTCTTCTCGCAGCAATGGCGACGGCATTAGCTTGCAAAGCTGCAAGCACGCTCTCGTCGATGGCGGTTTCGTTCGCACTTATGATGACTCTATTGTGGTTAAGAATTATCCGCAGTGGGGCAATAGGGCTATTGAAGGCACAACGGAAGACATCGAAGTGAAGAATTGCTTGATTTGGACTGACCTTGCCCAATGCTTAGAAGTGGGTTATGAAACGGTTGGGGTGAAGATGGAAGACATCCGCTTCCATGATATTGAAATCCTTAGAGCGAGACACAAATCCCCGCTTTCGATTCATAATGCGAATAACGCGGATATCAAAAACGTCTCCTTTGAGAATATCGTGATCGAAGAACTCCGTACCGGACAAGGCGACGGGACGCCTCATCTGATTGATTTCACGGTCGCATATTCTCCGACTTGGAGCGATCAACACAAGGTTACTGCCTTAGGCTCAACGACTGGCGTAAAAGTAAAAAATATTGAGGTTTTGCAGGGAATTTCAAATCCCTTGATTCATATTAAAGGGAGTATGGAAGCACGTTCTTCCTATCCTAAAGTGGCCCATTACGTGAAAGACGTTGCATTAGAAAACATCGTTTTACTAGGCCAAAAGATTGATCAAAGCTATTCTGATTATTCGATTGAATATGCATCGAACATCACCGTCGACGGTGCCATTCTATCTTAATTTATTAAAGAGCTTTTTTATTGGTGTTTAGATACTCGCAGAAGGAGATCATATTTCCGTTATCTTCTTCCCATTCACTTTGTGATTTCAAAACGAAAGAAGGAGATGCATCTAGGTTTTCAAAGAATACTTCGGCTTGGCCGTCCGCGTCGATTTTGGTGAGGATGACCTTATCGCAATAAGGAAGCATCTGACGGTAGATCGAAGCGCCTCCGATGACGTAAACATCATCGATTTCTAGTTCATCCTTGATGGCCTGAAGGAACGCTTCGAAAGAATGGACGTTCACAACGCCTTCATAGTTATGGGACTCGTCTTGGCTTAAGACGATGTTCTTTCTTTTTGGAAGGGGCTTACTGTTTGGAAACGAAAGCAAGGTGTTCTCGCCCATCACAACGCAATGCCCTAATGTTGTGCGGCGGAAGAACGCCATATCCTTGGGCTGAGAGAAAAGAAGGCCATTCTTCTTTCCGATGCCCCATTTGTTATCACAGTTTAAGATTTCGATGAGTTGGTTCATATGGCGACAGGAATCTTCTCCCCCAACGTGCTGAATTGATAATCCTCGAGCTTGAAATCGTCGAGGGTGAATTGATAGAAGTCTTTGATTTCCGGGTTGATCCAGAGCTTAGGAGCAGGCTTCATTTCGTTCTGAAGCACCTTCTCTACAAGTGGAACATGACGGTCATAAATATGCGCATCAGCGATGACGTGCATCAGTTTTCCGGCTTTTAGGCCTGAAACTTGAGCGAACATATGGAGCAATAAAGCGTATTGAACCACGTTCCAGTTATTCGCGGTAAGCATATCATTAGAACGTTGATTGAGAATGCCGTTTAAGGTATCTCCCGTGACATTGAACGTCATGGAATAGGCGCAAGGATATAAACCCATCTCATGAAGGTCCTCGAAGTTATAAATATTGGTGAGGATTCTTCTCGATTGAGGGTTGTGCTTCAAATCGAACAGGACACGGTCGACTTGATCAAATTCGCCTTCTTTATAGATAGCTTTTTTACCTAATTGATATCCATAGGCTTTGCCGATGGAACCATTTTCATCCGCCCAAGAATCCCAAATATGAGAATGGAGTTCATGGATGTTGTTGCTCTTTTTCTGCCAAATCCAAAGGATTTCATCCAAGCAGCTTCTAAAAGCGGTTTTTCTCAAGGTGAGGATTGGGAATTCCTCGGATAAATCGTAGGTGTTAACGATGCCGAATTTCTTGACCGTATGGGCAGGGGTGCCGTCATCCCAGTGGGGGCGGACGTCAAGTCCTGTATCCCAGAATCCATTTTGAAGGATATCGGTCATGTTCTCTTTGAAAATAATATCTGCGCGACTCATATTGAAAACCTCAGGGGAATTATAAGGACGAATGGAAAAAAGAGCACCAAAAAATATATTTTTTGAAAAGAATGATTCGAGAAGAGCCGAAGTGCTATTTTGAGGTATTCATATTGTAGGTATATATGTCACAAGGTATTTAGTCGTTTTCGTCCGCTAACGAATTCAATGAAATACGTTTTCCGGATTCGTTCAATGCAACGCCGATTAAGACAGGCACGCTGTTGGATTCAAAGGGTAAAAATATACAAACGTGCGTTACTTTTTGTTTCAAAAGTATTTGATGACTTATCCGCCGTCTCCCTTGTTTTTCTAAAAAATGCACATTTCATCGAAGAAAAAGTATTTGATGGGTATTTGATAAATATTTGATGGGTATTTGATAAACTGCTATAATGAAGTTGGAGGTAGCTTCATGATAACGCTAACAATCTTGGATAAAGAGTATGAATTCTATGCTCGTATTATTCGTTTTTCCAAAGAAATTAAAGACGAGGAGGAGTGGATTGAGTTCAAACAATCAAACGGGGATCCGGACCTTATTGGCAAGTATCTTTCTGCCCTTGGGAACGTTGCTGCTTTATCGGGAAAAGACGCCGGATATTTAGTATGGGGAATCGACAACGCTACCCACGATATCGTTGGCACTTCGTTTAATCCATCGACGGCGAAAAAAGGCGGCGAATCACTTGAAAATTATTTGTCGCACATGCTGTCGAAAAACGCTTTTTTCCAGTTTTATTCGTTGGAAGTGGACGGAAAGCCTCTTGTTGTCTGCAGATCAAATAAAGCGGTGCAACACCCAATCTCTTTCGCCGGTGTGGAATATATTCGAGTCGGTGCAAGTTTGAAGAAACTGGCTGAATTCCCTGAGCGCGAGCGCAAGCTCTGGCTGGGATTTTCCGTGTTTGCCTTCGAGTGTGACTCAGCCAAGGATGACGTTGCCCAAAGTGAAATAGGCAAATATCTTGATTTGTCTGCATATTATCGATTAATTCAAAAGCCATACCCTTCCAACATGGAGGATATCTTGACTGATTTGAAGAGGGATCGAATCATCAAAGAGCAAGATGATGGCAGGTATCGCATACAAAATCTTGGCGCGCTTTCCATCGGAAGGAATTTTGAGGATTTTGCCTCGCTTACTAGCAAAGGCATTCGTGTGATTGTTCATGGTGGTGACCTTTTGACATCTTATTTAGCTGAAAAAGAATTCCGAACTGGATATGCAATTTGTTTCAATGAAATTGTGGATTACATTGATATGAACGCCGGTAGAAAAGAAGAGTTTGGAGAGGCATTGAGGAAAACTACCCACGCCTATCCGACAGTGGCGATTCGTGAAATGATTGGCAATGCGATCATCCATCAGGATTTGACGATATCCGGAGCCGGAATCGTCATTCATGTTTTTGCGTCCCGTGTCACGGTAACTAACCCTGGTGAATTACTTTGCGACAGCAAAAGGACGATCGATGCTATCCCCAAGGTACGGAATGAAAACTTAGCAAGAGTGCTTCGGAAGATGGGAATTGTTGAAGAACAAGGCTCAGGGTTCGATCGAATTGAGGATTATTGTGCATCTGCATTACTTCCTTCTGTTGAAATTAAAACAGGAGAAACTCAGACGACGATAATTCTTTATAACCGTAAAGGATATCGGGAATTCTCGAATGGAGATTTTGCTCGCACTTGCTATACCTTTGCTTGTTTGCGACATTTCAATGGACTCGATACAAACAACCAGGTGATTCGAGAACGTTTTGGAATTTCAGAGAAAAATGCCGCAATTGCATCAAGAATATTGAAAGAAACCGTGGAAAAAGGATATCTCAAAGTCGCTGAGTCTTCTCATGATAAACGAGCGATCAATTACGTTCCATTCTACGCCTAAAAGTATTTGATGACTTATCCGCCGTCTCCCTTGTTTTTCTAAAAAACACACATTTCATCGAAGAAAAAGTATTTGATGGGTATTTGATAAATGTTTGATTGATAGTCTAATGATGGCCGTGTTGCTTCATCTTTCTTTTGCGCATTTCTCCCCTTCATTTATACTTTTAGGGAAGTTGAGGCAATGATAATGAGAAAGAATTTAGGTAAGAAAACATGGCTCGTCCCCCTTCCTGTTTTGATCCTTGGGACCTATAACGAAGATGGAAGCGCGAACGCGATGAATGCCGCCTGGGGAGGCATCTATGACTACAACAAAGTCATCGTGTCTTTGTCCGAACACAAGACTACGGATAATCTAGTGAAAAGAAAGGCCTTCACCGTCGCCTTTGCCACCAAGAACACAGTGGCTGCAAGCGACTATGTCGGTATTGTTTCTGGAAACAAAGTTCCAGACAAAGTCGCCAAAGCTGGTCTTCATCCAATCAAAGCCGAGCATGTCGATGCGCCAATCTTTGAAGAATATCCATTGGTCTTGGAATGTGTTGTCGATTCCTTCGACGAAGGCATCCTCATCGGTGAGATCATGAACGTTTCCGTCGATGAATCCATCTTAACTGACGGCAAGATCGACACCGATAAATTAGAGGCCATCGCCTTCGACGCCATGAACAACAAATACCTTCTCGTCAAAGGAGAAGTCACGGACGCTTTTAAAATCGGATTAACGATAAAATAAGATATAAAAATCTAAGATTTCCTGCAAAACCCATGTTTTTTCATGAAAACATATAGTTTTCTAATGTGAAAACGATTAAGATAAATCGGCTATTTTGTTGATTATGAAGATCCTATTTGTCCTAGAATGCGCTAACCGCCCCACCAACGGCACGACCGCAACGTGCAATCGCTTTGCTCATGAGCTAAGAAAGAAAGGTCATGAAGTCCGTACGATTGGCTGCGTTGCCAAAGAAGGGGATATCGAACCACATTACTATGAGCCCGTCCCTCATTTTTATTTTCCTTTCTTCGAGGGACTGATTCAAAAAGAAGGATTCAACTTCGTCCGTTGCCATCCTAAGTACTTAATCGAGTCCATCAAATGGGCGGACATCGTTCACGTGCTTTTGCCGATGAAGTTTGGTAATGTCGCGCGTCTTTTAGCGGAAGCGTATGGCAAGCCGGTTACAACCGCCTTCCATCTCCAACCCCAGAACATCACCAGCGCGATCCGCATGGGACATCTTTATTTCATCAATCACCTGATTTATGTTGGCTTCCGCCGGTATTTCTACCGTGCGGTAAGACGCATTCATTGCCCATCTCAGATGATCGCCAATCAATTGGCCCTTCATCATTATAACCACAATCAATGCGAGATTATCTCCAACGGAGTAGTCAAATTCTTTTATCGCATTGATGCGAAAAAGCCCGAAGAATTCAAAGATAAATTCGTCATTACCATGAGTGGTCGTCTTGCTTCTGAGAAGCGTCAAGACCTCATCATCAAAGCCATCGCTCACTCCAAATATAACCGCGATATTCAGCTGATTCTCTGCGGACAAGGCCCAAGCGAAAAGCGTTATCGTCGTCTAGAAAAACGCTTAGGCGTAGCGAACCCCATCCAAATCAAATTCCGTAGTGCGGAAGAGCTCCGTGAAATCCTTTCTTATACCGACCTTTATGTTCATGCCTCCGATTTTGAGATTGAAGGCATCTCTTGTTTAGAGGCCATTGCCTGTGGTGCTGTGCCAGTCATCTCCGATTCAAAATTATCCGCCGCGAACAACTTTGCCTTGACCCCTGAATCTATTTTCAAGCACGGACGTTGGAAAAGCCTGATGCAACGCATCGAATGGATGATAGAACACGAAGAGGAAAGAAAGAAGCTCTCCCCTCAATATGAATCTCTTGGCAAAGAATATAATTTGGCCAAGATGGTCGACAAGATGGAGGCTTTCCTTTTGGGTTCCATTGAGGACCAACAAAAAGGCATTGATCTCCCAACCCTTTATCCATCGAGAAAAGACGCGAAACGGAAAAAGAAATTGTTCAAAATGTTAGTGGATGCGGGTAGCATCAGCCAAGAAGAAGCCGATCGCGTTTTAAATTCCCGATAAAGATTATCGATCCCTCTATTTCAATATCTTTTTCATAGAAAACGTGTATCCTATAGGGAGCAGCAAAGCCTGCCGATTTGATTTTGCCTTGAGTAGGGCCGATGCGTTAAGTACTGGAGGATGGGAGGTTGCCTCTAGGCGAAGGACATTTGTCCGCGGTATCGTCCCGCAGCCGCTTGGAAAAAACAGAATCACATCAACCTCCCCACGAGGATGATCAATGGGGAAATTTACTGTCAAAAGAATCTGCATCGATGGAATGCTAGCCGCGATTTATATCGTTCTTTCAGTCGCGTCTTTTTCCATCGCGCCAAACGTCCAAATTACCTTTGCGGGTTTAGCGATTGTCGTCGCTGCGATGGCGTATGGAACCGCCGATGCGGTCATCATCGCAACCATCGGGGCATTCCTATCTCAGCTTCGCTCGAGCTACGGATTAACGATCACCACGCCGCTTTGGATGATTCCGCCAATATTAAGGGCGGTCGTTGTTGGTGTAGTGGCCTTTATCTTCCGCAAAAGAGGCACCTTCTTAGAAAACCATCCTATCGCGACTATCATCACTGTCGTCATGGCGGCTATCGTTGTGACTGCTGCAAACACGCTGGTGATGTGGCTAGACGCCGTCATCATTGGTTATTCAATGACCTGGGTTGTCGCGACGACCTTAATTCGATTTGGTGTCGGCGCAGGCGAGGCGGCTCTTATCGCTATCATTGTCATCCCGCTCATGCGAGCTCTTCGTTCTGCTGGTCTGCTCGACAAGCTTCCGAAAAAAGAAGTCGCTAAAGAAGACGGTGAAGAGAAAAACGGAGAGGAAATAAAAGAAATTAAGCAAGATTTGCAATGATTTTGAGGAATTTAAAATGGATTTTTGTGGCTGGGAAAAACTATCACTTGTCGATTATGACGACAATTTGACCACAACCCTCTTCATGGCGGGTTGCCCTTTCCGTTGCCCGTTCTGCCATAATGGAGATTTGGTTCTTCGCCCGGACTTAACTGTCCCAATTCCATTTGCAGAAATCATGGAATACCTTGCCAAGCGCAAAGGCGTTTTAGATGCCGTCTGCATCTCTGGTGGCGAGCCAACATTGATGCCTGATCTTGAAGAAAAGATCAAAGCCATCAAGTCTCTTGGCTATTTAGTGAAGCTTGATACAAACGGCTATAATCCCGATATCGTCATACGTTTTATCCAAAATCACCTCATCGATTATGTGGCAATGGACATCAAAAACAGCAAACAAAAATACCAAGCCACCATTGGGGTAAATATCGATATCGCCCCGATTGAGAAGATGGTGGACTATCTCCAAACCACCGGCTTCCCGCATGAATTCAGAACTACCTTGGTGAAGGAATTTCATGAAGAGCAAGATATCCGTGAGATGGGCCAATGGATTGGCAAGACCGATCGCTTCTTCTTACAGCAATTCGTTGATAACGATCATTGCATTATAAAAGGCCTGCACGCTGTACCTTACGAGCAGGCCGTCATCTTCCAGCAAATCCTGAATGCATTGCAAATTAATGCGGTTTTGCGGGGATATTGAGTTATTTCGTATTCAAATAATTAACGACAGACATGGCTGCGATGGCCGCATCGCTGGTCGCGGTGACGACTTGACGCATGCCTTTTTTACGGCAATCGCCGCAGGCATATACGCCTGGAGTTTTCGTGGCCATCGTTTCATCGGTGATGATGAAGCCTTTCTCTAAATCCACGAACGCCTGGAATGGCTCGTTGCATGGTTGCTGGCCGATGCAGATGAAGCATCCAGCGCAGGGGAAGAGCTTCTCTTCGCCTGTTTTCGTGTGGCGGAATTTCACGCCCGTCAGCTCGGATTCGCCGACATATTCATAGGCGCTATATTCCATGTGGACTTCAATCTTTGGGTTACTCAAGATACGGTCCACCAAAATCTTATCGGCAAAGAACTTATCGAATAATGTGACGATCGTGACCTTGGTGCATTTCGCGGATAACTGAATCGCATATTGCAACGCGGTATTCGCGTCCCCGATAACTAGAACATCTTCGCCAGCGAAGAAATCTCCATCGCAGGTCGCGCAATAGGAAATACCATGGCCAACCAACTCTTTTTCTCTAGGAAGCCCAAGCGTTTTATGCTCGCATCCCGAGGCGATGATCATGGTTTTGCCTTCATATTCGCCCCAATCGCCTTTGGCTAAGAATCCTTCTTCGGTTTTGACGATTTCTTGGATGTTATCCATCTCGGTAACCGCGCCAAGATCAGAAATCTGATTCATGAGGTTATCGGCGAATTCCAATCCAGAGATAGAAGCGATAGAGGGGAAATTCTCTAAGCGAGGGGACTTGGCGATTTGTCCGCCATAAGTCTCTTTTTCGATGACGCAGGCAGTTTTTCCAGCCCGCAGCAAGTATAACGCTGCGGTCATGCCAGAAGGGCCGCCGCCGATGATAATGGCATCGTACAACATGTTTGGTACTCCTTTGATGAAGAAGGCTCCCTCTTCCGAAGGAGCCTGAATCCGATGGGATATTTGAATTAGTGATTGCCTTTGTGGACTTCTTCGATGTAGCCACGGATCAATGAGGCGTTTTCATAGACTTTGTAGCCATCTTGTCCAGGGACAATGAGGGTTGGGGCCTGCTTGATTTGGAAGGAATTGGCCATGTCCTTGTTGGTGGACACATCGACGATGCGATAGGCGATTCCAGAGCGATCAAGGAAGGTCTTGGCCATCTTGCAGTTCGGGCAGGTTGGGGTGGTGAAGAGCAACAACTCGTTGATCTGCGGAGCAATCACGGTAGATGCTTGTTCCGCTTCTTGGTGAGCGGTGTGCTCGTTTTCAATCTGTGCGGAGGTGACTTCATAAGTCTTGCGCATATTGAATTCCTGAACCTTGCCGGCGTTCCAGTTCTTGACCGGGCGATAGTAACCGGTGATGCGGGAATAGACCTCAGTCTCTTTGCCGCAGTGTGGGCACTTATATTGCTCGCCGGTGATGTATCCGTGTTCCGAGCAGACGGAATAAGTCGGAGACATCGTGTAGTATGGGAGCTTGTAGTTATAAGCGATCTTGCGGACCAACTTCATGCAGGATTCCCAATTTGGGAGACGCTGGCCAAGGAAGGCATGGAAGACGGTGCCAGAGGTATAAAGGGTCTGGAATTGATCTTCGATGTCAAGAGCGGCGAAGATGTCATCGGTGTAGCCGACCGGGAGGTGGCTGGAGTTGGTGTAGTATGGGGTCTCGCCATCGCTAGAAGCGGTGATGATGTCTGGGTAACGCTTTTTGTCGTGCTTGGCAAGACGGAAGGCGGTGGATTCGGCGGGAGTGGCCTCGAGGTTATAGAGGTCGCCATATTGTTCCTGATAGTCGGAGAGGCGCTCTCTCATGTGGTTGAGAACTTCAATGGTGAATTCCTGAGCCTCTTTGTTGGTGAGGTCTTTGCGGATCCATCTAGCATTCAAGCAAGCTTCGTTCATACCGACCAATCCGATGGTGGAGAAGTGGTTGTTGAAGGTGCCGAGGTAATGCTTGGTGTATGGATATAAGCCAGCATCGAGGAGTTTGGAGACGGTCTGACGCTTGACTCTTAAGGAGCGGGCGGAGATGTCCATCAAACGGTCTAAACGAGTGTAGAAGTCTTCTTTATCGGTCGCAAGATAGGCGATACGTGGCATGTTAAGGGTGACGACACCGATGGAGCCAGTGGATTCGCCAGAACCGAAGAAGCCACCAGATTTCTTGCGGAGTTCGCGAAGGTCAAGACGGAGACGGCAGCACATCGAACGGACATCGCTTGGCTTCATGTCGGAGTTGATGTAGTTGGAGAAATATGGGGTGCCGTATTTCGCGGTCATCGTGAAGAGAAGTTTGTTGTTCTCGGTAGGAGACCAGTCAAAGTCGCGGGTGATGGAATAGGTTGGGATTGGGTATTGGAATCCACGGCCATTGGCGTCGCCTTCGATCATGGTTTCGATGAAGGCACGGTTGACCATCGCCATTTCTTCTTTGCAGTCGCCGTAGGTGAATGGCATTTCCTTGCCGCCAACGAGGGCTGGGAGGTTGGCCATATCATCTGGGCAGGTCCAGTCGAGGGTGATGTTGGTGAATGGAGATTGGGTGCCCCAACGAGATGGGGTGTTAACGCCATAAATGAAGGACTGGATGCACTGTTTGACTTCTTTGTAGGTCAAGCCATCGGCTTTGACAAACGGAGCGAGGTAGGTGTCAAAGGAAGAGAACGCCTGCGCGCCCGCCCACTCGTTTTGCATGATGCCAAGGAAGTTGACCATCTGGTTGCAGAGAGTCATGAGGTGACGAGCTGGGGAAGAGGTGATCTTGCCAGGGACGCCGCCTAAGCCTTCAACGATCAATTGCTTGAGGGACCAACCAGCGCAATAGCCGGTAAGCATGGAAAGATCGTGGATATGAATGTCGGCGTTGCGGTGGGCATCGGCGATTTCCTTATCATAGATCTCAGAAAGCCAATAGTTCGCGGTGACGGCACCGGAGTTGGAGAGAATGAGACCGCCGACGGAATAAGTGACGGTGGAATTCTCTTTGACACGCCAGTCAGCGACGCGGAGATAGCTGTCGACGACGTTCTTGAAGTCAAGGTTGGTGTTCTTGACCGCACGGATTTGGGCGCGTTTGTTGCGGTAATCCATGTAGGACTTGGCAACATCGACATAACCAGCTTGGATCAAGACGATTTCGACGGAGTCTTGGATATCCTCAACGGTGATGGTTTCGTTTTTGATCTTCTCGTTGAAAACGGAAGTGACACGAAGAGAAAGCAACTCGATGATTTCGGCTGCGGTGTTCTTGTGTTCGGCCGCGAATGCGCGTTCGATCGCACTGGAGATTTTCTTCAGATCGAAGGCCGCCAACGATCCATCTCTTTTCACTACTTGTAACATATCATTCCCCCTACAAGTGCTATTGAGCTAAGGCCATTCAAGGGGGCTTCAAAAACCCGAGGAATGCCTTCTCAAGGTATGCTGCGAGAGGCCCCTAAAAGGGGCATGCGGCATAATAATAATGAACAGGGATAAAAAATCAACGCAAACGCACAAAGTCAGAAAACGCGTCAAAGAAAAGGGATTGAAAAGTTTAGAAATTACAAAAGTCCGCTATTTATCGGATGAAAAATAATGAAAACATTGTTGAAAAAGTGTGAAAACGAGTGAATCGATTTTCTATTTTTTATGTCAGTGACTAAACTTTTGATAATTCATTTAGTAATTATCGGAATTGGTGGTTTTTACTTGATAGAATCGCATCTTTTCAACCAAGTTTCCGAACAAAAAAGCGGTCCATGCTTTTAACGAGTTTTTGTAAGCGCTTTCTTTGTTTTTCATTTTTCAGATTGTTCAACAGAAAATACCCAAAAACTTAACTGTTTCTTAAAATTTATGTTGGTTTTGCAACCTTTTTCGCGTTTTTTGATTTTGGTTTCGCATGTCTTTCCCTTTTACGCGCACGCTTACAAATATTTAATTTGTGCGTTGTTGATTTTCGATTAAGTGATTATCATTAATTCATCTTTAAAGGAGGCTATTTAAACATGGCTAAAGAAAAGAAAATGAAAGAGAAAGGTAAAGGTCTCTGGGCTGAGTTCAAAGCGTTCATCAACAAAGGCAATGCCTTCATGCTCGCGGTCGGCGTCGTTATCGGTGCTGCCTTCTCCGCGATTGTCAACGCATTCGTCAACATCCTTACTTCTGTGGCGACTTGGGGCGTTCCTGGTGGCTTGAAAGGTCTTGTCACTGTTCTTCCAGCGGCGAACGATGTCCAAAGGGGCTTCAATCCTGATGTTGGACTTGGTCAGTATTTCGACAAGACCCAGTTGCAGGATCTCGCCAAAGCGCTCGCGGAAAAGAACTATGGTGTTGATACCGTTGCGAACAACCCGAACTTGATTGAGAGCACAAAGACCTCCATCACCGGCGTCTATACGCTCCATGGCACGACTTATACCTATAATATGTCCGCCATCATTGACTGGGGAACCCTCATCAATGCGGTTATCTCCTTCATCATCATCGCTCTTGTCCTCTTCATCTGCGTTAAGGTTGCCAGCTCCATCGCCAAAAAGAACGCCGAGATGAAAGCCAAAGCTCTTGAAGCCTACTACAAGAAGCACCCAGAAGAAAGACCAGTTCCACCAGAACCAGGCAAACCAGCCCCAACTCAGGAAGAACTCCTCGCTGCTATCTTGGCAGAGCTTAAGAAGCAAAACCCAGAACCAGAACCCAAAGCGGAATAAGGTTCTAGCAACCATAACAAAAGCGGCTTCGGCCGCTTTTCCTACAATTAGAGCCGAGGATATGATCTCCCTCTAGAAAGAATCCATACCAAAGGTATCATCCCTTCCTGGATTCCCGGAGAGAGGCCATGGCCTCGGCTTTCCCTTTATAGGCATATAGGGGGAATGGCGGATCAGCGCGTGGCCGTTTTTGAGCCATCAGTTCGTAAATGAAAATGCGCGGTCCGCGCCTTTGGAGGAGTGCGTTTAACCCTAATGCGAGGCGTCTTCGCCATCGCGCGTATATCTCAGGAAAAAGCGACGCCAACGGACGAACGCGGATCACGGGAAGGATCCAAATGCCGGAAAGGAAGGTCTATTGACATGATAGACAAGGAAGCGCCCATACTGGCGTTCGACGTGTCGAAGGGAAGCAGCCATTGCCAAGGCTACCTCTCGTTCGGCAAGCCGTCGTCCAAGCCGATAAAAGCGGCGCACAGCAGAAGCGGCATGGCGGCCGCGGAGGGGATCTCCGAAACGCTTGAACGGAAGACCGGAACGAAGCCCAAGGTGGTCATGGAATCCACCGGCGTCTATTCCAAGCCCGTCGCAAGATGGGCGGAGCTGAATGGCCTGGAAGTCTATCTCATATCGCCCTTGGAATCGGCGAAGGTGAGGAAGAGCAAGCTCAGGCCGACGAAGACAGACGCGCTCGACTGCGGCGTGATCGCCGAGGTCGCCTACACGAGAAACGCGAGGAGGCTCACCGCCGCATCATCCCTATATTCCCAGATCTATTCGCTCTCCAGAAGAAGGGCGGCAATCGTCGACAGGCTCGTCGCGTCGAAGAACCAATACCGGAAAAGCCTCGATGCCGTCTGGCCTTCGTTCGACAAAGCATGCGACCCATACGCAGGGTACGCGATGTTCGCGGTGGCGAAATACAAGCATCCAGACAGGCTTGCCAAGGCGAGCGAGGAGAGGCTGATCCGCGCGATGGAGAAGGCGGATCTGAAAACGGGATCCACGACGAAGGAAGCCGCCGCGGCCAAGCTCATCGCCTACGCCAAGGACGCCCTGAGCGGATGCGGCCAAGATGATGGCGAGGTCGATTCCCTTCTGTCCTCGCTGGAAGACGTTATACATGACATCCGGGCGCTTAGCGAAGTGACCGACCGTCTCGTCTCGCTTGCGAAGGAACTGCCCCATTTCACCCTAATCGCCTCGATCGACGGGATAGGCGACGCGTTGGCAGCGCTGCTATGCGCGGAGATCGGCGATCCGTCCAGGTTCAGCAGCCGCAACGGAATCGTCGCGTACGCCGGGCTCGATCCGACGATCCTCCAATCGGGCAAAAACGAAGGCCTGCACTATTCCATAACGCGGAAAGGCAACGTGTTCCTCAGGAAATACCTCTACCTCGCCGTCGAGAACATGGTCATGCGCAAGGCGGACAACGCGATCACGAGGTTCTGCTCGAAAAAGAAAAGCAGCGGCCTCTGCCACAAGGCGGCTGCGACTGCGGCCTGCAGGAAGCTCCTAGTTGTCATCTGGGGAATGCTTCGCAGCGGGTCCTGCTTCGAGAGATAGTTTAGCAAACCGCAGAGATTTTAAAAGGGATTTTATGCCCAGTTTTCGGCACGCCCTCAAAAGAGAAAGCCCAAAAAGAGAAAAAACTGCTTGACAAGACTTATCCTATTTCGTTT
>OCTW013388805.1_pt1 | contig 77704 bp, 56 predicted proteins | sample 1539671 | NCBI WGS metagenome assembly OCTW01 (sample SAMN02144230, study PRJEB22623) | gut metagenome | biome: sheep rumen | host: Ovis aries | place: New Zealand | reverse complement strand
AGGCGCCTCGGTGAAGGCTGAGCGCCCCCCACATACTACCTTCTCTCTCGTAGAGAGAAGTACGTATGGGGCCGATCCTTCACCTCGGCGACAGCACCGTAACGGCATTGTCATGCCGAGATAGCAAACAGTCCTCCCCTTTGATTCCTTTCACGCTGGATGGAGCGACTATAGCGACAACTATCGCCTTCTGCGTAGAACAACCCTCCTCGGAGTTCTGAGGTAAGAGCTGCAATGCTATAGCACTTTGAAGTTTTTTTCAAATAATTCTCGAAATATTTGCACGTTTCGGGAATAATTCTTATCTTTGCATCGTCCAAGCCGAAGAACCGTTGCTTTCGGGCATCGGTGAAGGGCGGGGATACATATTTATGGAAAGGCGTTTACAAAGCGTCTTATCTTTGGCTGACTAGAATCTCGCAAGTTCAAATCCCGTCAAAGGACAAGGCAACAGTAGATGCTCATTGGGTATGTTTTATACCCTATACCTTATTTATATAAGGGTAGGTTTTGTATATACATATTCGGCGTGGGCCTCTGGTGTTGCTCGTTCTACGGGAAAGGGCAATGCGAGAGTTATAGTCAGCGGGACGAGTAACGAAGTACAGACTCTCACGCTTTTTCGTACTTATGATAACCTAAAACGACAATTAATCTGTTTTGCAGGAGAGGCGCAAGACACTTGAAAACAAGATAAAAGAGTCATGGGGCTAATTAAGAAAATCAAGGATTGCGTCAGGAGCATCCCTGAATTCTCGGAGAAGAACAACAATATTGTTGGTTATGTTTTTGCTGCACTGATTACCATTGCTGGTTTGTTTCTGATTTACGAGGTTGTAACAACAGACGCCTTAGTTTTCAAGGCGAATTGGAACATGTTCAAATCTCCCCTCGGACATATTTGTTGGTTTATCGGTTTTATCTGGGCCATGCTGTGGTGGGGAAAGTTTACCCACTGGTCGGCAACACCTGTCGTTGAAACGCGCGACTGCTATGGCAACCTGATTGAGCGTAAGGAGAATTACGACGTAACAGAACAAATGTTCGCCAAGTGGCTGATGCCTCTTTTGGGTCATTTCGTTATCGAGCCTCTTATGTATGGTGCCATCATTTACTACCCCATTCAATGTATCATAGCCCTTGTTGGTGCCATTTTCCCATACATACTCTCACTGATTGTGTTGGGAATCATAGTTGGAGCTTGGCTATTCTCACGCACATTCCAGTTCCGTTACCATTCCGCTGTGCTTGTTATTTTGGGTATTTTATTCACAGTGGCTTTCGCGTGGGGAGCTTATGCCATAGGTAAAAACGTGCCAGGAAGTACGATCCAAATGTTAACAGGCGACGCGCAACCATCATTCACTTCTAACGGCGATGCCACTCATGAATTTGACGAAACTGCCGCGCCTCAAGGGGAAGGCGATGAAGTCTATGAAGATGAAGAAGACCAATTTGCTGGTTATGGAGAAGAAGGACTTTTAGGCAGCCTTCCCGATGGAACACTTGAATATGTAGGAGATATGGAGGGCTATCCCATAGAGTTCACTATCATCAAAACTGAAACAAGTGACCTAAAGGCAGTCTTCAAGAATGTGAAATACGGCACATCAATGAATCTTGATGGCGAATCACTGCCCGCAGATGGTGGCAACATCAATTTCTACGGCAAGGACGGTAATAATGATTGGTATTTCAATCTCACAGGCGATGCATCCAATATCACCGGTACTGCCCAAAGTGGCGAATCAAAGCTAAAACTCTCTTTACATAAGAAATAATCAAGGAAAACATGCCCAAACTTATTCCACCCGGAATAGGAATGGGCATTCTTATCATTTAAGGGACAAGAAGAAAAAGAACATGGCAGTATATAGTAATGGCAACAACCTCATCATTGGACTTGGTGGTACTGGTGGTAAAGTTCTAAAAGAACTACGCAAAAGAATGTACGACGAAGGCATAGACGATACAAAAGGCATCGAATTCTTGTATATCGACAGTTCGAGAGAGTTGATGGAGGCAAAAAACAGTCCCTTTTACCTTTCCGAATTTGTTGATGTAAGTCTTACAAAAAAGCTTGCCAATACTATAGCGGAACACATAGAGATGTATCCTCGTCTTGCGAACATAGAAAATTGTATAGAACTGTTGCGGGACTATAAGCCTGAAATAGGAACCCAGCAAAACAGACGACTGGGCAGAATCCTGCTTCAAGCGCATTATGATGACTTTTTAAATGCTATTCATCGTGGCACCCATAAAATAATAAAAGGTTCAAAACTTAATATTACCATTGTTACCTGTCTTTCAGGAGGTACTGGTTCTGGAGCATTACTTGATATTATTTCATACATTTACAAAGAACTACAAATCATTGGCATTCAAATGAATGTGATTGGAGTACTACCAACTTCACCTCCGCCTACAGGTTACGATACAAAGTATTATTATGCTAATGCATATGCAACTTTACGCGAGTTGAATGCACTGAATACAGGGAATTACCCATTAGATGAAAACATCAAGAAAACAATTAAGAGATTTAATCTTCATTTATATAGCAATGTAACAGAAGAAGGTGAACAGCTTTCACCAGAACATTTGACGCAGATTATATCATGTACTCTGTTCGACCGTTGTTTTGAAACGACGCCACGCTCCTTGTTGCGTTTCGATGAGATTGCTATGTACGAGTCTATGCCTGAGTTTGAGGATGATTTACCAGTGCACATGAAATGTGTATTCGGAACAGGCCTAAGTAAGATAGTTTATCCATATAGAAAGATACTCAAAAGGCTGTCTTATGACTTGGCCATACAGGCTTGCAATAAGCTGCTATTCAATAACTATGTCCTGTTGGAAAAAGGATACGTTGATGAACGAAAAAATACACATAGATTGTTGGGGGACGATGTCAAAATCCTTATACTTTTGGGAATAAGCGACAATCAATTGACACTACGTGAAGTCCCTAGGCATTCCGGTAATATACACAATCCATATAGAAACAATTTTATCCGTTACGCAGAAGAATTCAAAGAGATAGTCATGGGATTGAACAAAAAGGATGCTTTCTATTATCTCTATGAATTCAAGAATATCAAAGTCCTCAATGGAAAGCCGACAGGCGACATAAGAAAATGCCTCGAATATATCAAAAGTCTTCCCATTCATTCTTTTGAATTATTTAGGGATGACCACAGTATCCCCACCAGCATTGAGAGATTCGGATTCCTACAGAATTACTCGGATTATATATACAAGAGGGACATTGAGTCATTTTTCAAGGAGATCAGTGCAGAATGGCTGTCCCACGACATCATTAGTCACATGGAAGAACTGCTAATGGAAAAGATTAAGAACAATAGTGTTTCCTTGGATGAAATGATATCTCTAATTACTGATATTGAGAGCTTTCTGTCCGGAAAATTGCAATCATGCGATGATGAAATAAAAGAATCAGAAGATGCCATCAATAATCTTCAATGTGCGTTACAGGGGCTGTCCAATACATACTCGAATCTTTCATTGATACAGAGGATCCTTTTGCCAAGAGACAAAATGTGCGCAATGGTAGACGGCCTTTGTGGAATGTTTCTTTTGGAAAAATTATCATTATTAGGAAAGCACTTTAAGAAAAATCTATTACCTCTCCTTATTCAGAGATGCCGACAGATGCATAATGACTTTTTGTATACTAAAGATAATGTCTTTCATACTGTCAGGTCCATGATAGATAAAACGTTATTAATGAAATTCCCAGAAGAAATAGATAAAGCTTTCAAGAATCCTTTTACGGAGATCTATTTAGAAAAGGAATATCACCTTTTATTAGAGAAAATACTCAGCGACAAAAATTCATTGGATGGACTATTGGACGGTATTATCTTTAATGGTTACCATCAGCAGAGTATCTCTTCGCTTAATAGTTATATAAGCAATTGCAATTCTATAGACAATTGGCATTCTTGTATTGAAGAAAGGATAAAACATAATAAATATATACGACAAGTAAATATTTATGATGCATGTGAAAAATATATCGGTAAAGATCAAATCGTAGAATTTATCAAGCATATTCTGCACAAATCAGGAACATTGCTGCCTTTGAATCCTAAAGTGTGTGGCCGAATTCCTTCAGGACAGAAGAATAACGATCATTCCCAGATTATGAAAACAACAATAGTCAAAAGACCAATAATAGATACAGAGACATCAGAGATGATAGAGTCAGTGATAAAAGAGGAGAATCAGAGAGTCAATTGCATAAGCATCGAAGACAATGAGCTACCTACAGAGCTTACAATAATGACCGTTCGCACTAATTTTTCCTTGCGAAATATTGCAGCCCTCTCAACATTGAAGCATCAGTACGATCTTTTAATGAAACAAGATAACCAGCGAGCAGTTAACCCACTCCATATTGAAGATTCATGTGCTGACCTTCCTTTAATAGAAATCTAAAAGCCACTATACGTTCTATGGCTGTGCTATAGTAGTGGATAACATAAACTCCAAATGCCGTTTTATGCGCTCCCTTCGCTATTTTCTTATATTTTTACGCATATTTTGAAAAAAAACGCCTAAAGTTTTCTTGTTTTAAGAAAAAGTTCTTATCTTTGTAGCGTCGATAGAAATGACAGACATATTTTGGAAGCGTTTGGCTTTATTCCGAGCTGATGAATCTCGACAACTCATCTAAAACGCTGGATTATCTTATCGTGTCAAGGCAGTCGGGAGCCTATCAGTTGGTAAGCTAACAGGTTCACGTCTTTCCATTGTGTGCCTAAAAAAAATATTAACAACTAAAAGATATGGAGAAGGACCTGCCTCCGAGTAATAGACAATAGGGACTGCATGGGTGCATTATTTAACATATTGTTACACAGCATAGGGAGCCTGTTTATTGGGGTATTTATTACTCTTTTAGGTATGGGGTTGATGTTGTTTATTATTAAATCATGGCATAAAAACAGATCTTTCACACCTTTGAGTCTGATAATCTCCGCCACTCTTTTCCTTATTCTTGTTTATCACTCCATTATTATATGTGGAGCTATTACCATAAAAGGCTATGGAGATAAAATGGAAGGACTCATTAATACATACGTAAGTAACATTCCTGATGAAACTATTTTCACTCAAGAAGACAGCCAGAACATATTGGAACAACTTGATGATGACCTGCCTCTTGTCGGCTACTATGCGAGATGGGCTGATTTCAGAGGCCATACCCCTAGTGACATTGCTGAGTCCATGAATGAAACCATGCAGAGTTTTATGAATGAATATATTGTCACACACTTACTTTGGATATTGGTGTTTATTATTATTGGGGCTTTTTGCATTATAAGGTCTATGGATGGCATGAAAGTAACAAAGAGGGCGTCACGTCATTCGCGTTCAAAATTCTATGACGAATAATTATTAACTTAAACATATAAGTATTATGGCAAATCATTTGATTATTGGCTTAGGAGGAACTGGTGGTTCAATTATCCGTGCCTTGCGTAAAAGAATTTATGAGGAATTCCGTTCAGAGGATCCAGAGGGGAAAGCAAACATCGAATATCTCTATGTTGATTCCAGTCTTGCGGACTTAAATAACGAAGAAGATTGGCAGACACTTGGTGCATCTGTTCAGCTAAAACCTGCCCAACGTCTGTCAATCAATGGAATTGGAGCAGGAGTACTTGATAACTTGGAGAACTACCCTGGCATTAACTCGTTTATTAATCGAAAGGACCAAACCATGCTTCGCGAGGGTATTGGGGCGATTATCAATGAGGGCATCGGCGGGCAGAGACGTCGTTTCGGCCGCATGCTGATCGCTAACAACATGTGTGGTCTTCCCCAGAACACGTTCGTTGGACAAGTTCACTCACGAGTCCGTGAACTAAAGAACAAGGAAGATGTAGAAGATATAACATTCCATATTTGTGCAGGTCTTGGTGGAGGAACAGGCTCTGGATCAATCATTGATGCGGTTTCTCAGATCCGAAATGAATTCAAACGTACGGGAGATAACAGTAAAAATTTTAAAATTCAACTCTATCTCTACGTCCCTGAAAAAATCATCCAGATACCTGGAGGGGAAGACAGCAACAAGTACTATCAGCCCAATGGCTATGCTGCTCTATTGGAGCTGAATGCCATGTCTGTTAAACGATACTTTCCTACCGACGTAAAAGGCAATACAGATGAAGACGGAAATGTTCGTAGATTACTGCAAGGACAGGATGCCTTTGATATGGCTTATCTGTTTACCAACGTTAATGAAGCAGGAAAAGAAGTTCACTTACATAAAGTACTACCAAACATTGTTGGCGATTTCCTTTTCCAAAAAATAGTCTCCTCCTCTATGACAAATGGAGGAAAAATGGCTAGACTTGAAACCAATGAGAATAATGGACTTCTTCCAGAAGAGAATGAGACAGGCGAGGCAGTTCACTGCCGTAAATTCATGACCTTCGGCGTTAAGCGTATTGAATACCCAGAAACTGAGGTTGTAGAATATGGTGCCTATCATTTTGCTCGTCAGGCCTCTTTCCAGATGCTCTATGGGCTTTGGGATGATGCCCGTGGATTCTTAGAGGAATGTACGGAAGACATGGTTGGCAAATCCTATAAGCAAGATGTTGCCAAGCCGAATGAACTTGAAGACAATTTGCTTAGTGAACCTTACATCACGTTAAGCAAGCCCCTTCCTTCCATTGAGAAGAACGTCACCAATTGGAAACCTATCGTCTCTGGTTGGGAATTCTATACCGACAGATATAAGCAAGATGTCCAGACCGATAACAAGAAAGAGGAATGGCTTGAAGAATTCAACCAGCTTTGTGAGAAATTCTACTCTACAATGTATCGTAGCTCCGGCGTTAAGAAGTTCTACAAAGATTATGAAGGAGAGCTCTCCGGTTTTGCAGAAGAAATATGTCGAAAGATTGAGAACAACCTCTTCTCTAAGTGGAAGAATGGAGAGATGTCAATCATTGAGATTCATAAGTATATCAATGTACTTATAGACAGTTGCGAGGAACGTGCAGGAGACTTTAACAACAAAATCGGCAAGCGCAATGCCTATCTGACAGATGAATTGGCAAACAACATTAAGGCTATACGTACAGACTGGAATAACATTGGCTGGCTTCGTGACGCTATCACAAATGCCTCCACTAAGACTTTTGGAAGATTCGTGGATGCTAAGCGAGAGGAACTGACGCTAAGAACCCAAATCGAAGGTTACACTTACGCAGTAAAATTGTTGACAGAGGTAAAAACCATGCTGACAATGCTTAACCACAACAGTGTTGAGCCTTTCATGAAGACTTTGTCAGAGTTTGCCGTCGCCATGAAAGGACTTGCCGATGAGAAATGCAAGCTTAGCGATGCTGAGAATCAAAATCTTCAGGGCGAGGTAGTTAAGGAATATGATCCAAAGTTTGTCAGGAATACTGTAGTCGGTTTCCTTAAAAACGAGAAAAACCAGAAGGATTATGCAACCGCGCTTCGTATGCACATTATAGATGCCGTTGGTGCTTCTGAAGTTACATTCACTTTGCTAGGGAAGAAAATCAATGCAGGAATGCTTCGTAGTATCACTATTAAAGAATGCATCAAGAATGCCCGTAAGGACATGGAAGACTACTCTGTGAAAAATCCAAATCAAAGACTGGTCAATGTTAATATTCTCGACAAGCTACGTAATACCGAATGCAGCACCCCTGAAAAAATGGCCAAATTCACAGAGGCGATATACAATGCAGCTCAGAGCTATCTGACATTTAATGGATCGGAGGAAGGTCAGGGAAGTCCAGAAACTGCTGCCAACCACCAGAAAATCATACAGTTATCACTCCCCACCTATGAAGATGAGGTATTCCGAAATGATTTTATTAAGGCATTCGGGAATAGTGGTAAGATACCATTTGATAAAGACAACGATGTTTCTGTGAACTTCAAGAGTAATCAAATCGTCGTAGTAACAGCTCACAGTGGTTTTCCACTTCGCTATGTTGATAATCTGAGAGTCTTGAAAGAGAAGTATGATATCCTTGTTAGGAGTGACGTTAACAGGATGGTAGTACACACCGAAACCTTCCCCAAGCCTCTACCAGCCCTCTACAGCCGTAGTAAATTGGAAAGTCGAAAAGAGATGATACCTATCGTATTGTTGGCTTACACAATTGACGGCATTATTGTAGATCGAGAGGATGCTGAAACTGGTGTAAAATACAAGGCTTTTGCTGGTGAGAAAAACAAAATGGGTCGCGTAAGCCGTTGGATAAAGTTAGGCGATAACATCCTTGACACACTCAATGAATTGTGCAAACTGAATCGGGCTACTGATGCTGCCGCTCTGAAAAAAGCAGTTGAGGAAGAACTGGACATCAATTACAAACACATTGAGAAAAAGAAGGAACTGATGCTTAAGATGGGTGAAACTCTTGACAATATTATTCTGCCACTCGTAGGTGGAAATGATAATGACAAGAACTACATTGATTTCAATAAGGCGGGGGAGATTCTCTGCGACAACGAGTTTAAAATTTAAAAATAAAGTAATATGGCAAAACAAGGAAAATGCAACAACATTGATTGCGACCATTACAAGGAAGTTTTCAGTATTCAGGCTGGAGAAGAGTTTGAATGTCCCCATTGCCATCAGCCATTAGGTGATGTGGAAGGTGGCAAGACAAGTGGTGGCGATGGTCCCAATTGGAAACGTATAGGTATCATTGCAGCAATAATCCTCATTGTTGCAGGCATTGCCTACGGTATATATGCCGTAGTAAGTGGATTTGGTGGTTCAAAGATCAAGGGCATCAAACTCGACAAGAAAGAATTGACGCTTAAAGTCGGGGAAAGAGACCTTCTTACGGCAACTCCAGACCCTGCTGATGCAAAGGCTACATTTATCTGGAAGAGCAGCGATAAGAGCGTTGTTGATGTGGTTGGTGGTGAACTGACAGCACTCAAAAAGGGTAAAGCGACCATCACTGTAAAAGTGGAAGAGAATGCCGAATTACGTGCAGTTACATGTAAGGTGGAAGTAAAAGAAGCAAAAACTGATGACACTGATGAGGAGAAAGAGACAGAAACAAAGGAAACGCTTATCACAAGTCTAAGTATCAACTCTTCTGATTTTACACTTAAAATTGGCGAGTCGAAAACGTTAGCTTATCAGGCCACTCCAGAAAAAAATGACGAGAACGTTTCATGGTCAACTTCCGATCCGAAGGTTGCTACAGTCTCAGCCTCTGGTGAAGTTAAGGCAGTTGGTGCCGGTACAGCTACCATTACCGCCCTGTCTGATAAATCTGCAAAAGATGCCAGCGTTAAAGTAACCGTAGAGAAAAAGAAGGAGAAAACAGGTGATAGTGGAAACGGATGGGGGAAGGAAAACCTCGGATACGGTATCTACGAAGGTGAAAGACGTAATCACAAGCCTCATGGGCATGGTACTATCCGATACACCAAATCACATCAAATTGTTAGCTGGAAAGATTATATGGCCTCTCCAGGCGATACGTTTGAAGGCAACTTCCGAGATGGGAAGATTTCTGGTTTAGGCTATTGGAAACATAATGGCAATGTAACAGCTATTCAGTAAATGAGGACAATCAATGTTATATTGGCAATGGCGTTAGCAGCATCTCTCAATGCTGCTACGCCTTATCGTACGCCTCGTTTGGAAAAGATAGCCAAAGCTACAGGTATAACCCTACGAGATACGCTTGATGCCAATGTCACAATTGATAGTGCTACAATTTTCAAAGGAAAGGATATCCATGTCAGAACCAACGGTCTTGGAGACATTGCCCATATTGGATACAATCTTTTCTCTCCGATATTAAAAGAAAATTACGGCAATAACCCTGTATTTGACTTTTTGGAGCGTTATCTCTTAGAGCTGGATCTTCATTTGGACGAAAAAACAGCTGAAGTCAGAATGGATGTGGATCAAGTGACAACAGTTAAAGGGAATATCTTGATGCTGCGCCAACTGACACCGAAGACAGACATCAAATTTGATTTAGATGTCATTTCACGGAAGCTATATCGCATCACTTGCGAATTTGACAACAAAAAAGTTCGCATAACGTTCCCTGCCAATAACGAGTTATTAGTAGGGGCCAATATGACGGAACTTGAGGAAGTGTTCAGAAGAGATGTCCAGCGTATGCTCACTATCTCTGGAATAGACCTCATTTTTGACTGGTCTGACGCCAAGGTATCTCGTTCAAAAGATATTCTCATTATAGACGGCGGCACTTACCTAAGTAAGATGATTCGCGGCAGTCTCTATTTGACTGAAGAAGGAGGAATACGCAGATTACTGTGTGACAGACGGGATGCGACAAGAAGCATTAGTAATATTATGCTCACAGGAATCTTTGAAAGAAATATTCCACTAAAATTAGATATAGACAGATATAGCGGAAAAGCAGATACAATAGAGATTACCCTGCAACAATTGGTTGCATACTGCAAAGCAGAAGGTTGCAAATTATATTTTGGTATAAAGAAGGTCTCAGAAGAGGTCTTGACTGGAACCTTTTTCGCATACAATGAATTATATTCTTATGACCACATGCTATCCATATCATTCCCTCTAAATATACTTGAAGGCAGTGAGGATTGTGTAAAGGGTAAGGTATACACTTATATCCCGCTTCATTTTGTACCTGATAAATTTTTCAATATCGAACAAGAACAATAATAGGATTTAGAATATGAATTACAGAACAATTGTTATGGCATTTTTGCTTATATTTGGTGTTAGTGCTCAAGCTCAAGACGACACCAAGGTTAAAAAGCAAATAAACAGCGTCAAGAAAAGCAGCCTGTACCTCTATGGCGAAGCAACCGCAGAATCAGAAGAAGAGGCTAAAGGTCTTGCGGAAGATATTCTATATCAAGAAATAAACCAGTGGGTTGCCAGCAAAAAAAGTCTTAAAAACAGCCCGAACATTGTTGTTAACAACAAAAAAGAGCTCCAGACAGCACTCACTCTTCCACGTGGTAATATGTACCGCTATTTTATTTATGTCAAAAAAGCAGACCTTATGCCAAGCGACAACGCTGAAATCATTGAAAACTATACACCTAAGACTTCAACTGTTGAGCACATCAAGCAGCCAACGAAGCCGAATAAATATCCTGATGTCGTAAACATGATAGCATCTTATACAGACTATTACAACATGGCAGATAAAGTAAAGGAACTGAAGTCGGAAGGGAAAATTGGCCATTATGGCAGGTATGCCTCATTAGAGAAACCGGAAATCTACTATCTTGCCATCTATAATACCGAAGGGAAGGTTGTTGCTGTATTATCTCCAGGTGAAAACCGAATTAATGTTAACACAGGTCAACCCGACAAAGTGACAAACTATAGCGGCTGCGGTGCCATAGGTTTTACAGTTAATGAATAAACAAGTTAAATGAAAATGAATATGAGATACAAAATTAAAAACCTCACATTACTTGTTCTCTTAATGCTCTTCTGGGGAATGGGTAAAGGTTACGCTATTGATGTAACGCTAACTATTGACGAACATGTAACTGCACCTGCAGGATTAAATGCTGCAGAAAGAAATCTGGCTCAGATACTGACAGAAATCAACAGAGCTCAGAGAGCACACGCCATTTTAGAATTGGGAGGTCTCAAAATGGATGAGTTCGCCAAGAAATCATTAGCATCCATATGGGCTGTGACGCCATTTGTAGTTGATGATGAAGAGATTGTCGAACGGTGCTGGGTATTCAAGAACGGAACAATGATGGTAAGCCATATCCCGCTCATCATGAAACCTGAGGGTGAGACCTTTGGACTTGGTAATTATCAGGAAGCAGTAGTAGAGTTCGACAGGAACGGTAGAATTACTGATTTTCGATTTGCAATTAGTCCTCAAATTGGCGAAAGTATGCAACATTGTGGCGTGGAAGAAGTGGAAAAAACCAGTATAATCAGAAGAGCGCTTGAGAAGTTCCGAACCGCTTACTGTCAGAAGGATATTAACACCATTGATGCAATGTTCAGTGAAGACGCTGTTATCATCACTGGAAAGGTTGTTAGCACACAACCATCAAAAGACATTCAGGTAAAGTCATACAAGGTCGAATACACCAAACAAACAAAGGAACAGTATATTAGGAATCTGAAAAAGGCATTTGCACGCAATAAATGGATCGATGTGAAATTCAGCGACATAGGAGAAAATGGAGAGATTGGGGGATGCGCTGGTATTACCCGGTCAAAGGTGGATCCTACAAAATTTGGAGTCCGACTTCGCCAGACCTGGAAATCTCAGAATTACAGCGACGAGGGTTATCTGTTCCTTCTTTGGGAATTCCCAGAAAACGGTAAGGATCCTATTATTCATGTCAGGACATGGCAGCCTGAATGGGTTGGGGGTACACGGCAGAAGCCTGATAATGACATTTCAACTCTTGGTGGGTTCGATTTGTAATTAAGAGTTTTGTTGTTTCAAATAATATAAATAATTACAGACAATGAAGAAACTTTTATTGATTCTTTGTGCCACCCTGATAAACGTTTATGCAATGGCACAAACAGAGTACATATCATATAGTGCCGCCGAAGAGAAGGATCAGATTGCAGATTTGAATGGCAATTGTGGCATTTTAATACTTTCAAAACGTAGCGATTTGGTTATTTCTATTACAAATGCCACTAACGCTAGCAAATATAGGGTATCACCAACAGGAATAAGACCTGATGGATATTATGCATACGAAGTATCTGTTGATAAAAGCGAAGACCGGGCTAAAAAAGTTGAGGTCAGCAGGAGAGGTGATGTTTATAAGACGAGTTTTGTTGTCGCTATTAAGCCCGACTTTTTCCGCGCATATATCATTGAAGAAGTGCAGAAGCCAATCCGAATGGAAGATCAAACACAAGCCACGAGTTCTATTTTAAATGAAGAACTTGCAGAGGTAGAGTTTACGACAACCATTCCAGACCTCAAGGTGGTATGCGCTCCTGCTCTGAATGCAAAGATTACAACTTCAAAAAAAGCAGGTGACAGAAGTATCAATATCACGACTGTAACAATTCCGATAAAAGTCTTGGAGTCTGCCCGTCAGAAACAAGAAAGAACTAAGAAAACTTACGATGAACTTTCTGAGCGCCTTAACAATTCGACGAATGCATCAGACAAGGATTGGGAAAACCTTGACAAGTTGCAAGAGGAAACGGATAATGCCGAACGGGAATTCCGCGAGATGAGTAATATTAGTATATATGGTGTTGGAACGAACCGACTTTCGGTTGATATTATGAATATTAGACCAAGGCAAAAATTCTGCTATGGCGTCTTACTTCTGAAGGTAGAAGTCCCCGTCAACGATTTTTCTGCTAAAATTGCTGAAGGTGGACGACTATTTGCTCTACGTGAATATGACGGAGCAAGGCGCTCATTTAGCAATGCGCTGAATCTGAAAGAAGCCACAGAAGATCTTATTCCTACAGTCAAGACAAATATTGCTCAATGTGATTCTTGTCTGCTCTATGAAAGATATGCATCCGGAGCTTTAGCTAAAATGAAAAATGAAAAAACGCAAGAAGAGGTTGTCAGATATGCTGAAGCCGCATTGGAATTTATCCGTACACTCAACCTATACAATCCATGTGAATTCTATTCAAGCAGAATAAGCAAATTAGAAAAAATAATTAGTGAACAGCCTCTTGACATAAAATTCACAATGGCAAGATGGGTGAACAATTATGAAGGGTTCTACGAAGGTGCAGTAATACCTAATGTGGAGATTTGGGCTCATTATGGCACCTCTATACCAGCCCCGAATGATTACAAAAATGATAAACGTTTCTACAAATTGATGGGTTCTTCTGAATACAAAAAGCTTGGAGAATCGGACAATAATGGTGTATATAACTTGCATTTGGACAGAAATGGCCTACCTACAGGTCTTTTCTTCCATCCTGTAGGTTATAACAACAAAATAAAGACTTATTACAAAGACATGAAAGAAATAATGAGAGAATCAGAAGGATCTTACAATAAACGCCAATTTCGGCTAAAAATGTATTCTCTACAATAATTATTAACTTTATTTTTTTAGTATGAAAAGATTATTCAAAAAATCAGTTTCTTTAGCATTATTATTAATGCTTAGTGTTAATGCTTTTTCTCAAGAAGCAACTGACAGTACAGAGAAGAAAAAATTCGATTGGAAAACTGTGCCCGTTTTCTCAACTCAAGTTGTGAACCTCACAGATGATGAGGGGAACCCACTCTTAAACGAAGACGGCACTCAACAGTTCCGTGTATTTCTAGTAGATCAGTTCGGTAATCGACGAAGTAAAGAAAGTGTTAATGCACAGCATAAGGCTGTCAAAAAAGCAATTGCCCATATTGCAGGGAAAACCACACTTGGTACAGTGATTGGTGGCGGCTTAGCCTTTGGAATGGCAAAACTGGAGGGCAAAAGCACTAAGGAAGCTCTTGTTCATGGTGCCGTAGGAGGCGTTGTAGGAGGCTTGGCTGGATACTCTTTTACAGATGAAGACAGAAAGATTGCCAAAGCACAAAAGGAATCCTTGAAAGAACAAGAAAAGATGATTAAAGAGTACTCGAAAACCTTCACTGACGAGGGAATTCCTGTCGATGCTAAAGCAGACCTCACCAATGTCAACGGCTTCGATTTTACAAAAGGAGAGCCGGTTTCATTAGCGGCTAATGATGTAAAGAAAGAGCTAGATAGTGAGGCTTTTAACAATACTGATACAAGCGCATGGGAATTCTAAACATCTTAAAGGGGAGGGGAACCTCCCCTACTTAAAGGTTTTTCTTTGAAAATGGAAAAAATTTAGAGTCAACTCAACAATAAACTGATGTGAAAAAAGTGTAAGGCCCCCATACGAATACAATTTTTGATGCTTATGAAACTCTTCAAAACCACAGCTGTCCTATTGATGGCAATCTTTACGATTTCCTGTCAGAAAAAAATGAATTCTGAGGAAATCTATAGTCTTGAGTCCTCAGGGGTTGTACTCATTGTCAATGATTATTATTACTCGGCCAAGGTAAATAGCCTTGAGATTTTCTTCTCTGGAGTAGATGAAGACGGTGATCCAACTGATGTTACAACGGATGAGGATGAAATAAAGGAAAATTGTTTTGAATGCACAGGGACCGGCTTCTTCATTTCCTCTGACGGACAGATTATGACCAACCGGCACGTGGTTAATCCAAAGATAGACGAAGATGAAGTAAGTAAGAGCATCAGAAAAACATTTAAGGAGCTATTCAAGGAAAAAAAAGACAAATTGGCAAAAGAGTGGGCTCAGCATGAGGGGGATGTCAATACCCAAAATGAAATCTATCAAGATTGGGACCTTTACAACAAGGCGTATGAGAGCATTGACGAAATGTCGGCTGATGATATAGAGATAACCACCCATGCTGACCTTTATATCGTATATAATAACAGCCATGTGGTTAAAGCAGAAGACTTAAAACCATGTGTAACAGTAGCTGTATCCGAAGAGGATATTATTGACCTGGCAATTATACAATTAAAGGACAACGAGACACCTGAAGGTGTCTACATCTTCAGCCTTTATCCAGAAGAAAAAGAGAAAGAGCTAACCTTGGACCAGCGTTTGTTTATGATTAGTTTTAATGCCGGCACTAAAATAGCAAAGACTAAACAAGGGTTCAGGTCACAAATATACGGCGGACATGTCACTCAACGCAGCGATGGTGAACAGATTCTGTATAGCATCGCATCACTACAGGGTTCAAGTGGTAGTCCGGTCGTTGACGAGTATGGTTATCTCGTAGCCGTTAACTATGCCAAGGTATCTGGCACACAAGGATTTAACTATGGTATACCATCACGATTGGTGAGACAATTTCTTAAAGATTATTAAGCTTAATGGAGCAAAAGAAGGGACAAACAGCATTTGATGTATTTATAAGCTATAGGCGAAATGGCGGATCTGAGAAGGCTCAACTTGTAAAAAGCGAGTTGCAGCAAAGGGGCGTATATGACCAACGCATCTTCCTTGATACTCACAGCTTACACGAAGGGAATTTCAAGGAGAAAATTAAAAATGCAATTAGCGCCTCTCAAAACGTTATAGTCATAATAAGCCAGGGATGTTTTGACCAAGTAAGGGAGACAGACTATTGGTATTTAGAAATCCGAGAAGCTCTTCTACAGGGTAAGAACATCATACCTGTATTATTCGACAAAATATCCTCTCTTTCAGATCTGAATATACCGGAGGATATGTCTGAACTCAAAGAGAAGAATTGTGTTAGTTATCAGCACGAGTATGCAGATGCTGCTTTTGATAAGCTATATTCATTCCTTGGATTAGATTATTCTTTACCAAAAACTCGAAGAGGTATCCTTATGAAATACAAGGGATGTATGCTAACGATAATGTTAACCTTTATTGGCATGGTTGTGCTTGTTCCGATTGGCCTCTCATTTTTAAGCAACACGACATCACCAGAACCTTCGATGGCCAAAGTTGAATTGCCCAAAGATAGTTCTGATCAGAAGGATAGGCCAAATAGGACTATTTTACTCAATGAAACAAACGAGGACGGAAAACAATTAGCATCTGCAAAGACTTCCCCTGAAGAAAATAGCAAAGAATTGGCAAATGCATCTAACGCTACATCTAATGTCTCAAAAAGTCACAAATTATCCTGGGCAAATTATTCTGGGGACTTATATAATGACCTCCCTCATGGAGTTGGTGAACTATACGTAATAAAAGAACACCATCTTGGCGGAATAAAAGTGTTACCTGGTGAAAGAATCAAAGGTAGATTTCAGAAGGGGGTCATTATCATCGCAATACTCCACAAAAAAGATGGAAGTGCTATTACTTTAAGGAATATTCAACTTGTTGACTAAGATACATATTCAAAATGGACAAAAAGATCTATGAATACAAAACTTAAGGGCACATTGTTAAGATTCGATAGGATTTTGTCGCAGGATTTACTGAGGCAGGTGGTTATTCTTGTATTAATACTATGTGTAATATTCCTAATTTCATTCCTATTGCTAAATGCGTCTGGGAATGATTGGCAAGCATATTGTGAGAATAATCATATTAGCAAATGGACATTTCCTCTCTATCTGCTTATTGATGGAAATGCCTTTAATAATATCTATTCAAGTGATAACTTGGGCGCAGGAACGGTATTTATTGCATGTTTAATATATCTAGCGGGTACCATCATTTTTACTGGGATGATAATCTCCGTGATGACAAATATGATTGAACGAAGAGTTGAGAACTATCGCAATGGACACATTCATTATTTAAAATCTGGTCATTTTATCATCATGGGATATGACGAAATGGTCCCCTCATTCATACGACATATCTTTAAAAAAAATCCAAATACATATATTCTCATCTTATCATCTATGGGAGCAGAATTTATCAGAGAAAAACTGAGCAAATCGTTCAATAGAGAGTTGATGGATAAAATCATCATCAATTATGGCCATCGAACAACTGAGGAATCATATCATAATATCCACTTGGAATCTGCTGAAGAGATTTATGTTGTGGGCTATCATTCTCAACCTGCTCATGATGCAATTAATGTGGAATGCATGGATTGTATTTGCCACTATTTAAGCAGCAATGGATTAACTCAAAGACCACACAAGATAACATGTGTGTTCAAAGACCTAGATACTTACGCAGCCTTTAAAACCTCCGAGATTTTTAGTGACGTTAATAAACTTGGCATTGAGTTTATTCCATATAACTTCTTTATGGGGTGGGCTAAGCAGGTATTTGTAAAACAATACTACATGGATGCAAATATTCCTAATAGAAGAATTGAATATCCTTCTGTTTATGGAGATGGTATTGTTCCTGATGATCCCAAATATGTGCATCTTGTATTTATTGGTACAACAAACTTTGCTGTTGCATTTGCAATGGAGGCAGCTCACATCCTTCATTTCCCTAATTTCAATAAGAATAAGAAACTTAAGACACTAATCACTTTTATCGATCTGAATGCAGACAAGGAAAAAGATGAATTTATAGCCAGAAATAGGCATTTCTTTGAGGTTCAGTCATACATCTATCAAGATTTATCAGAAGAATCCCAAGTCGAAAAAAGTACAATCATACCTCCTACTGTTTTTAATGAAGGAAATGGAGATTTCCTCGATGTTGAGTTCGAATTTATTAAGGGAGATTTATTCTCAAGCAAGGTTCAGAACGAAATCAGGAAATGGGCAAATGCAAAGAGCGAACAATATCTGTCAATATTCCTTGCAACTTCAGACCAACGCAAAAATTTTGCGATGGGCATGAATATGCCTGATGAGGTATACAATCAAGGCATTAATATTTTTATACGCCAGGATCGTTCTGACAATTTTGTAACAAATCTTAGAAGAGCGGACAACATTCAATTACCCTATACCATAATAACAGATGGCGAAGAGAAGGTCGAAACACGAACTTCAAAGTATGCTCACATTTATCCGTTTGGAATGAATGAAACCGCTTATAGTGCCGATAATAAATCCCTCAATCGAGCAAAACTCATAAACTATTTATATGCGACAGCTGATTACGAAACATATTCCTTCCAGGATTTAAAAGTATTAGAGGCTATTGATCCTCATGTAGTAAGAGCAGAATCAGATAGATTATGGAAGGATCTTATTGTGTCTCATAAATGGTCAAATCTATATAGTTCATACGCCATCAGAACCAAATTAGCCACATTAAGAGCTATAAGGGGAAAAGAACCTGATGATAGGAAGAAAGACACACAAGCTCTTTCCGACTATGAAATAAAAGAAATGGCCATAGTCGAGCATAATCGTTGGAATGTTGAAAAGCTGCTTATGGGCTATCGGAAAGCTCGCCATGATGAAGATAAATATATGAATGATACTATACATACAGAAGGGCTTATACAGAACAAAAAACTATTTATTCATCATGATATTCGTCCTTTCGAGGAATTAGATGATGTTAATAAACTCGACAAAGAATTCTCAAAGTATATCCCTTGGATAGTAAAAATGACAGAACAATAAAAGAAACTATATGAAAAAGGATCATTATACCCCTCAACCCGTAGACACCTCTGACATAAAGTTACCTAAAGAACTGAATCTTTTGGTAGAGTCTATGGCAAAAAATGTACATGAGGTTTGGGCGCAAGAAAGAATGAACCAAGGATGGGTATATGGCGAAAAAAGAGATGATGTTAAGAAGCATCATCCATGTCTTATACCATATGAAGAGTTGTCTGAGGATGAAAAGAAATATGATCGAAATACCTCTCAGGAAACCCTAAAACTAATCATCAAACAAGGTTTCTCTATAAGTAAAAAGAAGTAAGTTAATACAGGATTTATTATGGGAATAGCAAACTGGTTTATAAACGACCTAAACACAGAAGAAAGAACTCTGACGCGTGATCTCGTTTCGATAGCCATTGCTGACAAAGAGTTCACGGGCGAGGAAAAGAATATGATTCTTACCATCTGTCAGATAGAGGACATATCAAATGTGGAGTTAATAGATTCTATCCGAAATTCAGATATTGGAGGAAAGAAGCTTCATACATTGGATGAAAAGAGAAGCTATCTGACTCATTTGATTAGGGTCATGACTGTTGATGACGAATATACTTCGCTTGAGATGCGCCTAATTGAAATCATTGCCAAAGAGATCGGTATATCGCGTATGCAATTGATCTCGTTTGTACTGGATGAAATAACGGCTCACAACAAAGGTCAAGACGAAGGTATTACCATCATTGATAACTTTGTAAAATTCTTCATTGAAACAGGAGCATAACAGACATGAGCATCATTAATCGTTTTTTAGCTGTAGTGACTGAACCACAATTCAAGTTGGCCCGCGACCTGACGGCGATGGCTATCGCCGACGGCAAGATCACTGAAGAAGAGAAGAATGCCATCAGCGCGCTCTGCCAGCTTGAGGGAATAGACAAGGCGCAACTGATGGAGCAATTGCAAGGGGGCTATCAGAATGTTGCCCCTGAGATACCCAAGGAGCGCAAGGAGAAGGAAGCCTACTTGCGACAGCTCATCAGACTGATTGGTGCTGATAAGCATTCGGCACCGCAGGAGGTCTATCTTCTTCAGATCATCGCCGGCAGGATGGGACTGAACCACATGGAAGTCGTTGGTATCTTCTTGTCTACAGCAACTCGCAGGTATTTCAAAGGGGATGGCGGAGCAAAAGTGTTACATAGCTTCTTGAAGAACCACATCGACCCTAAAGGCAGAAGTGAAAGGGAAAACCGTGAATGCCTGCGATCAATCTATGAGTCTGTAGCCAGTCACACAGAGAGGCTACAGGACGAAGAGGTGAATCGTAAGATACTGCGTCAGAGTCTTGAACGAGCCACAGAGACGTTCATGGAGAACAGAATCATCATGCAGGAATTCAAAGACATGAATCTCGACTTTCCAAGGATACTGAAAGAAGAGGAATTTAGGACTTTTAAAAGATACAGTCAGGTATTGTCATAACAAAAATCCCCACAAAGCATTTTCAGCCTTGTGGGGACTATTTTATCACTGAAGATCAGGTTAGTCTTCGGGTACTTGGTTGTTAATCTCAAAATCTATTGACAGTTTCGGGCTATCCTGATTAGACAAGGCGCCGTCAGGCGCTGAAGCCTGCCACCACATGGCGGCGGGACTTCAGCGGAGCGGCTTGGGGACGGAGGCGCTCAAAAGCCTTCGTGACGTCGGAGGCCTCGACACGCTGGAAGTCGGTACACGCCGTCGCGAAGACACGATCGGCCATGGCGGGGATGATGCCGTTGCGCACGAGCTGCTCTATCCAACGGGCGTTGCCAAACTCCTGGTGCTTCTGCTTGAGAGTCTGATTGACGACGTTACACAGCTCTGTCTCAGCCTCAGCGGTGAGGGTATAATCCTCAGCCTCGAAGAGGTGATGCGCTATCTGCATGAGCTGGTCGGCACTATAGTCTTCGAACTGATAGCGGTAGGGGAAGCGGCTGCGGAGTCCGGGGTTGGAGCTCAGCATGTCATCCATCTCCTTGGCGTAGCCTGCCAGAACGACGAGCATGTCGGGGTTGGGCCTTGTGAGGACGGTGAGCAGCGACTCGATGACGCGATGGCCGAAGTCCTTGCGGTCTGGGTCGTTCGTGACGAGGTTGTAGGCCTCGTCGATGAAGAGCACGTTGCCGCGCGCCTCTTCGAGCACCACCTTCATATTGTCCTCTGTCTGTCCCAGGTACTGACCTACCAGACGGGTGCGGTCTACAGCAATCAGGTCGCCCTTGGAGAGGAGTCCGAGAGAGTGGTAGATCTTACCAAGCTGACGGGCGACGGTGGTCTTGCCCGTGCCAGGGTTGCCCGTGAAGACCATGTGATAGGTAGTGCCGCCAGCACTGCGTAGTCCACGCTGGCGACGCTCCTGATGGAAGCGAGCCTGATTGGCCATCGTGCGGATGCCCTCCTTCACAGTCTGGAGGCCTACCATCCCGTTGAGTTCACGGATGCTCTCCTCGAAGAGGGATCCACGACTGGTGAGGCGCTCGAAGGGGATATCCTCTTCGCTGAGGACAGCCAACTCATTCTCGCCGACCATATCGAGGGCCCGTCGCAAAAATCGGGGGCGCACCTCTTCGGCAACAAAGCGACGGACGTCAGCCACCGTCCAGTTGGCGATGGCTCCCTGACTGTGCCCTTGGGCGATTGTTCTCGACAGGCGATCGAGTGTTGCGGCATTCGTTTCGAGGTGTTCGTCAGCCAAGGCACGGGAGAACACCTGCACGAGGTCGAAGGCAGAGTAGCATTCCTGTTCGACATAGCTGTCAGCCTCGAAGTACTGTCGCAAGGAAGGGAACAGCTCCAGCAGGCTGTCAATCTCAGAGCGTGTCCCGTAGAGCCAGAGGAGGTTGCTCTTGTTCAGCTGGCGGATGCTGTCCATGATGCGACGCATCACGACCTTGCCGCTGGCAGTCATCAGGTCGCCGAGATGGGTGAGGCAATACACCTGACTAGCGGTGCTGCTGAACTTATCAGAAAGTTGTTCGTAGGGATACTGACTGGTGGGGTCGTAGAGCGTGGAGCAGTCGACTAAGTTGAACGAATGTTCATAGTCGAGCAAATGCTGAAAACTTCTGAGCACCTCAAGAGTCAGGTCATCATTCTTTGTGCAGATGAGCAGGTTGTAGTTCTGACGGATCACCTCATGACAGAGTTCCTTTCGGAATTCGTTGAAGAAGACCATCTGTCGGGACTGCATCACCCGTTGTCTAAACTGATTCACGCCAGGCATTTCTGCCACAGCATGCCAGTCGCTGTCAGCGCCCTCTAAGCAGGAGATAAGGACATGCTCCAAGCCATAGGGTTCGAGGAGCCGTTGCTGCTGGGCTTCAGGACGCAACTCACTGTCGAGTGTGAAATCGACTCGCATCAGTGACTCGTCGAAGCTGTCGTTGACGTAGAGGATATACTTTCCGGGCATCCAGATATGATCGCAGGGGAGCTCCATCGCCATTCGCTTGTCGCGCAGGCGTTTAACTGGTGTATCCTCTGTCGAGGCGCACATCGGAAAGAAAGATTCATTGTAGACAAAGCACTTGAAACGATACCGACGGGCACGGGCATCGGGCTTCATCCGGATGGTGACAGACATGGGACCGTCGCAGCAAAGTCTTTCTTTGCATCCTGGCATCACAGCGATGCTGACAGACTGCACGTCTTCCATGTTGTGGTGTTCTTCAAGGCATGTCTTGATTCGGATCTCCGCCACCCTGCTATCCATCTCCCGCGGGAACGGCAGTTGAGCAGACTCAGAATCATCGTGTGCAGAAGTATCGGGCGTGTCGTCGTCGTCACTGTCATCGTCGTTACAGTGGGACACGTCATCGATAAACTTCTGAAGAAATAGGTCGAACTCTTCATCCACATTGTTTTCCTCATTTTTTTTCATAGAAAGAATAAGATGATGGTAATTGAAATAATTGACGTATGCCCTATATAGAAGGGCGCAAGAAGAATGTGGGCAACGGTCTGAAGCCGCTGTCCAGTAAGGTTCACAGAAACTTTACTCGAAGTCTCTATCACAAAACACTATCGTTGTACCAGAATGTCAAAGAGCACAAGATCCCGCCAGTCATATCCGACCGGTGCATAACATTTTCTGAGTTTTGTGATACTTGTTACTTGATTGTCATGTTTTAAAATTACGGTGCAAAGATAAGCAAAAATCCCGATACGTGCCAAACAAATATCGGGATTTTTATTCAGGGAATATGTTTTTTAACATTTCCTCGCAGGCGTAATAATAAAAGGAACGCGCGGAAATGAAGCCTCTCGGCAGATGGCGGAAACACTAATCGTCGGCGAGGGTGAAGTCGAGCTGTTTGCGCTCAATGTTCGCACGGGCCACCTGGATGCGGATGGGGTCGCCAAGCTGGTACTTCGTGTGATGACGGCGGCCAATGATGACGAAGTTCTTCTCGTCGAAGTCGTAGTAGTCGTCGCCAAGGTCGCGGATGGGGATCATACCCTCACAGTGGGTCTCGTCGATCTGAGCATAGATGCCATAGGAGGTGAGGCCGGAGATATGGGCATCATAGGTGTTGCCAATCTTGTCGGCCATGAACTCCACCATCTTATACTTGATGGAGTCGCGCTCAGCGTTCTGCGACACTTGCTCCATGTCGCTGCAGTGCTCGCAGAACTCCTCATACTTCTCCTTGTTGGCTGATCGCCCGCCATCCTGATACTTCGTGAGCAGACGGTGCACCATCAGGTCGGGATAGCGCCGGATGGGCGAGGTGAAGTGTGTGTAGTAGTCGAAGGCCAGGCCATAGTGCCCGATATTATGGACGCTATACTTGGCTTTCATCATCGCGCGCAGGGCCACCATCTCGATGGCATTCTGCTCACGGGTGCCCTGGGCATCGGCCATGAGGGCATTGAGCGACTTCGTGATGGCTCCCTTCGTGCCACTGGTCTTCACTTTATAGCCGAACTTCGACACAAACTGACGCAGGTTCTCGAGTTTCTGCGGGTCTGGCTGGTCGTGGACACGATAAGGCAATGTCTTGGCCTTTACACCCTTCTTCACACGACCAATCGATTCGGCGACGGTCTTGTTGGCCAGCAGCATGAACTCCTCGATGAGTTTGTTGGCATCCTTCGACACCTTGAAGTAGGCCCTGACGGGCTTGCCGTTCTCGTCGACATCGAAGTGGAGTTCCTCACGGTCGAACTTCACGGAGCCATTCTTGAAGCGGGCGGCACGGAGCTTCTTGGCAAGGGCATCGAGGACGCAAAGCTCCAAGGCGTTTTCGCCTTTGAGCTTTTTTCGAGGAGGAAGGAGATCACTTTTTGCCGCAGAACTATTCTCACTCCTCACTCCACACTCCTCACTCCTCGTATCAGTAGCCACGCCATTGTCCTCGAGCAACTGCTGCACTTCCTCGTAGGCATAGCGGCGGTCACTGCGGATGACGGTATGAGCGAGGTGCCACTTCTTAATATTCGCCTCGTCGTCGAGCAGGAAGATCACACTATAACAGAGTTTCTCCTCATCAGGACGGAGAGAGCAAATGAAGTTGCAGAGGCGCTCAGGCAACATGGGGATGGTGCGGTCTACAAGGTAGACGCTCGTGGCACGGTTAAAGCCCTCCTTGTCGATGACAGAGCCCTCCTTCACATAGTGGCTGACATCTGCGATATGCACGCCTACCTCCCACAGCCCGCTCTCCATCTTACGGATACTCAAGGCATCATCGAAGTCCTTGGCATCCTTGGGGTCGATGGTGCAGGTGAACACGTCGCGGAAGTCCTCACGCCGGGCAATCTCCTGCGGGGTGATGGCAGCATCGATCTTCTCGGCAGCCTCCTCCACGTTCTTCGGATACTTATAAGGCAGGTTGTACTGTGCGAGGATGGCGTGCATCTCAGCATTGTTCTCCCCTGTCTTGCCAAGAATATCAACAACGGATCCGATGATGTTCTTATGTTCGTTGTCGGGCCACTGGATGACCTTCACCACCGCCTTGTCGTCAGTCTTTCCGCCCTTCAGCTTACGCTTGGGGATAATGATGTCGTGGACGAAGGTAGAGTCCTGCGGAATGAGGAAGGCCCAGTCTTTGTCGACACGCAGCTTTCCTACGATCTGATCGTGGGCACGCTTGACGATCTCGATGACCATCGCCTCCTTGATATGCTTGTCGCGACGGGCCATGTACGACACTTTCACACGGTCGCCATCCATAGCCGACATCGAGTTGCGCTCTGCCACGAAGACGGGGGTGCCGCCATCGTCGGGCAGGAACGAGTTGCGCCCTGAAGCCTTCCGACGGAAGACACCCTCCTGAACCTGTGTCTTCAGGTTCAGGCGATACGAGTTGTCGCTGACCTTGAGCAGGAAGTCGTCCCATGCCATCTCCTCCATCGTGTCGATGGCGAGCATCTTCAGCGGATGGGTGTCGAACTTAAGTGCCCTGAAAATCTGTTTGAACGTGAACGTCTCGTTCGGATTGTGCTGGAAGAGATTCTGTAGCAGTTCGCTGACCTGCTTCTTCCCTAAACGTTTACCACCTTGTTTCTTTCCCATAGACTTGATGTTCTTAGTTACTGCAAAGATAGAAATAAATTTCAACACAATGGTACATATACACGGAGTTTTTTGTTTTTTTATCATAAAATCTCTGTATCACTGCATCTCTGTGTTCAAAATTATGTGTATCTTTGCAGGCAAATTTGACAGAATGAAGATTTTAATCACTGGTGCGAGCGGGTTTATCGGCTCGTTTATCGTGGAAGAAGCGCTGAATCGCGGTCTCGAGACATGGGCCGCCATACGCAAGAGCAGTTCGAAGGAATGGCTGCAGGACGAGCGCATCCACTTTATCGAACTGAACCTCAATTCGAAGGAACAGCTCGTGGAGCAACTGAGGGGTAAGGACTTCGACTACGTGGTGCATGCCGCTGGTGTGACGAAGTGCCTGAACAAGCAGGATTTTATGCGTATCAACTGCGAGGGAACGAAGCATCTCGTGGAGGCCATCCTCGAGCTGCAGATGCCACTGAAACGGTTTGTCTACCTGAGCAGTCTCAGCATTTTCGGTGCCATCAAAGAGCAACAGCCGTACGACGAGATCCGCGAGACGGACACACCTCGTCCCAACACGGAGTACGGCCGCAGCAAACTGGCCGCCGAGAAGTATCTGGAAACCGTCGCCTCGCGCTTACCTTATATTATACTAAGGCCGACAGGCGTCTATGGCCCCAGGGAGAAAGACTACTTCGTGATGGCGAAGAGCATCAAGCAACACTCTGACTTCGCCGTGGGCTACAAGCGTCAGGACATCACGTTCGTCTACGTGACGGATGTGGTGCAGGCCGTCTTCCTTGCGATGGAAAAGGGAGCCAACGGGCGCAAGTACTTCCTCTCTGACGGAGAGGTGTATCAGAGCACGACCTTCAGCGACCTGATCCATGAGGAGCTAGGCCGTCCGTGGTGGATCCGCGTCACAGCCCCGGTGTGGGTGTTGCGCATCATCACCTTCTTCGGAGAGTACAGCAGCAGGATCACGGGTAAGGTCAGTGTGCTGAACAATGACAAGTTCAACATCCTGAAACAGCGCAACTGGCGGTGTGATATCCAGCCCGCCATCGACGAGCTGGGCTATCAGCCTCAGGTAAAGCTGGCAGAGGGTGTACGCAGAAGCATCGCGTGGTACAAGGAGAACGGATGGCTGTAGAAGATTGGAGATTGAACATTGAAGTATTTTAAGTTACTGTTTGAGATTGAGAAGAAGCCGAGGAAGGGGCTTCTGGCGGTGGAATGGGTCGTCATGGGCTATCTGCTGTTGACAACGTTGTTGATACTCTTCACCTTTACGAAGTCCGTACATCCAGAGGCCCTGCTCTGGGGACGTTTCCGTGTGGTGATGCTTACACTGGCCATGTGGGTCGTCTATCGTCTCGTTCCATGCCGACTCACCCTTTTCTGTCGCGTCGGCGTCCAGATGCTCTTACTGTCATGGTGGTATCCCGACACATACGAACTTAACAGGATCTTCCCCAACTTCGACCACCATTTCGCCGCTTACGACCAATGGCTCTGCGGCTGTCAGCCAGCGCTGCTCTTCTCACAGGCCATCACCCACCCCGTGTTCAGCGAACTGATGCACTTAGGCTACTCCTCCTATTACCCGCTGATAGGAGTGGTGACGTTCTTCGCCCTATTGTTCCGCTACAAGGAGTTCGACCGTACGGTGTTCATGATCCTCACGTCGTTCTTCATCTATTACGTCTTTTTCATTTTCCTGCCCGTCACAGGCCCCCAGTACTACTATCAGGCCGTGGGCGTCGAGAACATCGCTGCCGGCGTGTTTCCCGATCTGGGCCATTATTTCGCCACCCACCAGGAGGCGCTACCCATGCCTGGGTGGAGCGACGGTATCTTCTACCACTTCGTGGAGAGTGCCCATACCGCAGGCGAGCGGCCCACAGCCGCCTTCCCGAGCAGTCATGTCGGCGTAACGACCATCCTGATGTTCCTCGCCTGGCGATTGCGCAACAAGTGGCTCTTCTGGGGCATGATGCCACTCTACGTGCTGATGTGCTTCGCCACCGTCTATATCCAGGCCCACTACGTCGTCGACGTCATCGGGGGATGGGTATCGGCAATCGTCATTTACGGGGTTTTGCATTTTTTATGGGGAAAAATTTGTGCAATTAAAAAATAATTCCTACCTTTGCATCCTGTTAAGTAAGGATAAGGACATGCGAGTACCAGAGGATTCCGACGTGGAGAAAGTCGGGATTCTTTTCTTTTTGTCTATCCAGGGAAATTATAAATCGAATAAATAAATCGTAAACAATTAAATTGTATTATCATGGCATACATGTCGCAAGAAGGCTATGACAAGCTGATAGCCGAACTACACCGCCTGGAAGCGGTGGAACGCCCTAAAGCCTCTGCAGCCATCGCCGAGGCCCGTGAGAAGGGAGACTTGAGTGAGAACTCCGAGTATGATGCCGCCAAGGAGGCCCAGGCTCATCTTGAAGATAAGATCAACCGTCTGAAGATGACCATCGCTGAGGCAAAGGTGGTAGACACGTCGCGCCTGAGCACAGACTCCGTGCAGATCCTGTCGAAGGTGGAGATGACCAACCTGACGAACAAGGCCAAGATGACCTACACCATCGTCAGCGAGAGCGAGGCCAACCTGCGCGAGGGAAAGATCAGTATCAAGACCCCCATCGCCCAGGGACTGCTAAACCACAAGGTGGGCGACGAGGTGGAAGTGAAGATTCCCCGCGGAAGCATCAAGCTGAGAATCGATAAAATAACCGTTGGATAATATTATGTTTACAGTTTACGGTTTACAGTTTACAGGTGATTTGCTAGCAAGCCCTGACAATCCACCACAAATGTAATCATCTGTAAACCGTAAACTGTAAACCGTAAACAATATAAAGTTACTATGGATATATTCAGTAAGATTGCCGCTGGTGAGATTCCCAGCTACAAGTGTGCGGAGAACGAGGAGTTCTATGCTTTCCTCGACATCAATCCGCTGGTGAAGGGTCACACCCTTGTGATTCCCCGTCGCGAAGTAGACTATATCTTCGACATGGACGACGACGAGATAGCCCGCTACCAGGTGTTTGCCAAGCGTGTGGCCAAGGCCGTGAAGGCAGCGTTTCCCTGTAAGAAGGTGGCGCAGGTGGTGTTAGGGCTCGAAGTGCCCCACGCCCATATCCACCTGATTCCGATGCAGAGCGAGGGCGACGCAGACTTCCGCCGCGAGAAGCTGAAGCTCTCCGAACAGGAGTTCAAGGAAATCGCCGCGAAGATCTATTCCGAATTCTCTAAATAGTTTACGGTTTACAGTTTACGGTTTACAGATGATATGCAGGCAAGCCATTCACTGCCTATAAGTAATCATCTGTAAACTGTAAACCGTAAACCGTAAACTAAACAAAGTCATCTCCGTACTTCATCTGTACCTCGCTGGCATATTTCCTCACGAGCGATGAGGAGTCACCCTTCTTACAGATGAAGAGCACGTTATCATGCTCCACCACGATGTAGCCGTCGAGGCCGCTGATCACCCCCAGGCGGTCTTTGGGCAGGCAGATGATGTTGTTATGGCAGTCCTCCATCTCCACCTGAGAGTCGAGCACCACATTGTCGTCTTCCACCTTGCTCATCGCCTCGTAGATGGCGTGCCATGTGCCCAGGTCGGCCCAGCCGAAGTCGCACTTCATGACGTACACGTCGCGACTCTGCTCCAGGATGGCATAGTCGAGCGACAGGTTCGGATAGCGCGGATAGTTCTCCCCCACGTAGGCCAGCTCCTCCTCATACGTATAGTCGGGGCTCTCCACCTTCAGGTTGCGCAGCACGACGGGGAATATGTCCTCGAAGCTCTTGGTCAGATGGCGGGCGTTGGAGATGAAGATGCCGGTGTTCCAATAGAACTCCCCGCTCTCCATGAACATCTTCGCGAAGTCGCGCTCGGGCTTCTCCGTGAACGACTTCACCCTATACACGTCGGGCTTGCAGCTGATGTCGCCCAGCTGGATATAGCCATATCCGGGCTCCGGTCTGGTGGGCTTGACGCCCATGGCCAGCAGCACATCGTTCTCCGAGACATACCCGATGCCTATCCTCACGCTCTGGAAGAAGCGTTCCTCGTCGATTACCATCTGGTCTGACGGCGAGATGATGATGTTCGCCATCGGTTCGCGCCTGAGGATGCGCATCGTGGCCCAAGCCACACTCGGGGCCGTGTTCCGATGGATAGGCTCCACGAGGATGTTCTCATCCGTCAGGCAGGGCAGGTTCTCCTTCACCTGCGACAGATACTCTTTACACGTACATATATATATATTCTCTTTGGGAAGGATCTTGGAGAAGCGGTCGACGGTGGTCTGCAGCATTGTCCTCCCTGTGCCAAAGAAGTCCATAAACTGTTTCGGATAGGTATTCCTGCTGGCAGGCCATAGGCGGCGCCCCCTTCCTCCTGCGAGAATCACGCAGAATGTCTTAGTGTCTTTGATGTCCATGAAATAGATCTAGTAACATATTGGGTGCGAAGATACGAAAAAGTTATGATATACGAAAATATTTTTTAATTTTTTATCAGAATCCTTTGTCAATTCAGATTTTTATATTACCTTTGCAGCGTCAAAGCTTGAGAATCCGGCAGTAATGTGCTACGCCCAGATGGCGGAATCGGTAGACGCGCTGGTCTCAAACACCAGTGGGGCAACCCGTGCCGGTTCGACCCCGGCTCTGGGTACTATAAAGCAAAGGTTTTCAAAATAGGTTTGCATGTGCTGTAGGTATAAATAAAAAACCTACAGCATTTCTCTTTTTGCGGGGAATCCACCCCGGCGGAGCAAATCGTGACATCAGAGAGTCTGCTCAGCCGACAAAAACGACATCGTCCGACGAAAATAATCCGCAAATCGCTACGGCGGTCTGCGGATTTCTTTGTACCTTTGCAGCCGGAAACGACGAATACCACGGAAAAAGGATGATACAGACCGAAACGGACCAGTGCCGACGGAATATAATATTAAAGACTATAAAGCTATGACAGAATTTGAAAAGATGCGCAACGAGGAGTTCTACGACTTTACCAGCGAGGAGTGCCTGGCGAGCTACTACAGGGCCAAGCACATCTGCGCCAGACTGCAGACCATGACCGTTGAGGACGAAGACTACCGACAGACGATAGAGGAACTGATTCCCGGCATCCCGGAGTCGTCGACGGTGTCGCCGCCCTTCCACTGTGACCACGGGCACGGCATCCGGCTGGGCGAGAACGTGTTTATCAACTACAACGGTACGATGCTCGACGGCGGCCTGATCACCATCGGGCGCAACACCCAGGTGGGCCCCAACTGCCAGTTCCTCACACCGAACCACCCCATCGACCACGTGGAGCGCCGCAAGCCCATCGAGCGCTGCTCGCCGATCACCATCGGCGAAGACTGCTGGCTGGGAGGCGGCGTGACGGTATGCCCCGGGGTGACCATCGGCGACCGCTGCATCATCGGGGCAGGCAGCGTGGTGGTGAAGGACATCCCCTCCGACTCGATGGCCGTAGGCAATCCCTGCCGTGTCATCCGCAAATTATGAAACAGAATGAAAACAAATATGAACAAACAACTATTCTCATTATTATGCGCCGGACTCATGCTGACGGCATGCGGACAGCAGAACAAACAGGAAACGACGATGGATTTCGTAGACGACGTAAAGGTGGCACTTGCTGACAGCGGCCACATCGATTTGGGCAGTCTCCAGTGGACGCGGGAGCCTGCCGCGTGTGAAATCAAGGATGATACCATCCGCATCACCACCGCTCCCAAGACCGACCTCTGGCAGCGCACCTACTATCACTTCCAGAACGACAACGCCCCCGTGCTGCAGATGACGACGCGCGAACGGTTCTTCAGTTTCGTGGTGAAGACCGACTTCACGGGCAGTCACCACCGCTTCGACCAGTGCGGCATCGTGATGTATCTCGACAGCGAGAACTGGCTGAAAGGCTCGGTGGAATACGAGAACGAGGCGTTCCAGCATCTGGGCAGCGTCGCCACTAACAACGGCTACTCCGACTGGGCCACGACGGCCATCCCCGCCGATGTGAAGACCATGTGGTACCGTTTCTCGCGCCGCGAGGATGACTACTGCATCGAGTGCTCCGCCGACGGCGTGACGTTCAGCCAGATGCGAATCTGCCACATGTATGCCGGTGGCGATGAGATCCGTTTCGGCATCTATGCCTGTTCGCCCGAGGAATCATCGTTCACGGCCGTCTTCTCGGATATGAAGATCACCGAGTGCGCCTGGAAGGCTCACGACGGTCAGCAGCCCGACAAGGAACACTGATTTTGTATAGATATCAAGACAAAAAAAGGGAATCAACAGAAAAGAGGAACTGCCCCTCGCAGGGCAGCCCCTCTCTCTCATATGATAAAACAAACGAACCTCTCTCCTATTTGCTCATCAGGGCAACGGCCTTGGTCTTTACCACTGAAGCGAGCGACAATACTACATAATTGAAGATAATCATAACTAAACCCTTTCTTTTACTTTAAAATGTTATCCTAAATACTACCTTTGTTTCTTAAATCCGCTGCAAAGGTACAACTGTGTCCGCACACACACAAGTTTTTCGGCAAAAATCATCCCTCATACAACCCTCTTCTTGACGTGTGTCAAATGTACACCCATCGGCAACGAAATGCAAACGATTGCATTTCTCAATTCGCAATATCTTTGCTCACGGAATGACAACGGGGGGAAATTATTCGTACCTTTGACCCAAGAAAAGTCGACGCAAGTCTACATTATATATTATTAAGTAAACAACAACCTACAATTCGTCTAACAAGAAACTAATTATAATATGAGAATCAACTTTCATCTGGAGTATCAGACCACTTTCGGCGAGGAGCTGATAGTGAACATCCTGACGGATGGCAAGGTCGAAGAGCACAAGATGGGTACCCTCGACGGCATCCACTGGACAGCAGAAATCAGTAAGAATGTGAAGAACGCAGGCTACATCGACTACTACTATAGTGTGATGCGCGGCGAAAAGCAGGAGCGGACGGAGTGGCTCGTGGAACCGCATCGCCTGGAGTTTGCAGCCCAGAAAGGGACGCACTATATGGTGTATGACCACTGGCTCGACATTCCAGAAGACGCCTTCCTTTACTCGACGGCCTTCACCGAGTGCGTGGCAGCCAGGAAACGGAGCATCAGCGCCGAGACATCCTATGCCAAGACAGTGCGCTTGAAGGTGCGCGCCCCTCAACTGCGCAACAACGAGCGGCTGGCCATCCTTGGTGCCAGCGACGCGCTGGGCAACTGGGAGGCCAAGCGCGCCATCGAGATGACAGAGCACGAGAGCAACGAATGGGTGGTGAGCCTCGACGCCAGCACCCTGCCAGAGACGCTGGAGTTCAAGTTCGTGGGCCTCGACGACGATGTAGACGTGACCCCCCTCTGGGAGAACGGCGAGAACCGCAAGGTCAGCCTGCCGCAACTGGAACAGGGCGAGGTAGTGGTCTACGAACTGTCGCAGGCATTCTTCCCCATCTACCCCTGGAAGGGAGCGGGCACCGTGATACCCGTGTTCTCGCTGCGCAGCGAGGGCAGTTTCGGCGTTGGCGACTTCGGCGACCTGAAACTGATGGTCGACTGGTGTGCAAAGACAAAGCAGCGTGTGTTGCAGGTGTTGCCCATCAACGATACGAACATGACGAAGACGTGGCAAGACTCCTATCCCTACAACAGCATCAGTATCTATGCCCTGCATCCGCAATATACCGACTTCCGACAGTTGCCTGCCATTAAGGACGAAGCCAAGCGTCAGGCCTTCGAGGCATTGCGTCAGGAACTGAACGCCCTGCCACAGATAGACTATGAACGGATGTTCGCTGCCAAGATGGACTATCTGCGAACAATCTTTGCACAGGAATGGGCAACGGTACAGCGTCGGGATAGTTATAAGAAGTTCTTCGAGCAGAACAAGGCCTGGCTGGTGCCTTATGCAGCCTTCTGCTACTATCGTGACCTCTATGGCACGGCCGAGTTCCCCACATGGCCCAAGGAGGCAACCCTCCAGAACACGCAGAAATCGACCTTCAAGGGTAAGAAGGAACTGAACTTCTGGTATTTCGTGCAGTATAACCTCGATGCCCAGATGCACGAAGCCCACGCTTACGCTCGCAAGAACCGTGTCATCCTGAAAGGCGATATCCCCATCGGCATCAGCCGTGACGGTGTGGAGGCCTGGGTAGAGCCTAAGTACTTCAACCTCAACGGTCAGGCTGGAGCGCCCCCTGATGCTTTCTCTGCCGACGGTCAGAACTGGGGCTTCCCCACCTATAACTGGGACGAGATGCTGAAGGACGACTGCTCGTGGTGGGTGCGCCGTTTCCGTAAGATGGCGGAATATTTCGATGCCTACCGTATCGACCACGTGCTGGGTTTCTTCCGTATTTGGGAGATTCCCATGCCAGAGAAGTCAGGGCTCATGGGCCAGTTTGCCCCAGCCTTAGGCATGAGCAAGGAGGAGATCGAAGCCTACGGCGTGCCCTTCAGGGAGAATCTGTTCCTTGTTGACCACAAGCGTAATGATCGTTGGCATCCGCGTATCGCCGTACAGTATCAGGAAGGCTACAACCAATTGAATGACGGTGAGAAGTACTGTTTCAACCGTCTCTACAACGACTACTTCTATCATCGCAACAACCAGTTCTGGTACACGGAGGCGATGAAGAAACTGCCTAAGTTGACACAGGCCACCCGAATGCTCGTCTGTGCTGAAGACCTCGGCATGGTGCCCGACTGTGTGCCCTGGGTGATGAACGAACTGCGTATCCTCTCCTTGGAGATCCAGTCGATGCCCAAGGATCCCACGACGCGCTTTGGCAAACTGTCGCATAACCCCTACCGGAGTGTAGACACCATCTCTACCCACGACATGCCCACGCTCAGACAGTGGTGGGACGAAGACGAGGAGCGCTCACAGGCCTACTACAACACGACGCTGCGCCGTAGTGGGGCTGCCCCCCGTCCGTTGCCAGGCTGGCTGGCCAGAGATATCGTGAGCCGTCACCTGACGTGTCCGTCGATGCTCTGCATGATCTCCTTCCAAGACTGGATGAGTATCGACGAGAAACTGCGTCTGCCCGACGAGAATGCCGAGCGTATCAACATCCCCGCCAATCCTCGTCACTACTGGCGCTATCGCATGCACCTCACCATCGAGCAACTCCTAGCCGCCGATGACCTCAACAACGAAATCAGCACATTAATTATACAAAGCGGAAGAAAATGAGACAACGAATTGCACGAATGATCGTATTGGCCGCCTTATTACCAATGATGGCATGGGCTGGCAATGTCAAGTCGCCGAATGGCAACATTGAGTTAAAGTTTTCTGTAGATAACACAGGCCGTCCCGTCTATGAGATGACCTACAAAGGCAAGGCCGTCATCAAGCCTTCTTTCCTTGGCCTCGAACTGGCCAAGGACAAGCATGCCTCGATGGGTATGAGAGAGACAGACCTCATGGACGGCTTTGCAATCGCCAAGGAAGAGACCTCAGAGTTCGACGAGACCTGGCAACCCGTCTGGGGTGAGACCAAGGACATCCGTAACCACTACAACGAACTGGCCGTCACCCTTCAGAAGACTTGGAACGAGCGCAGGACTACCAGGAACATGGACGTGCAACTGGAACCCCAACAACATCGCCGTGAAATCATCATCCGTTTCCGTGTCTATGACGACGGTATCGGATTCCGTTATGAGTTCCCCCAACAGAACGACCTGAACTACTTCATCATCAAGGAAGAGCGCTCAGAGTTTGCCATGGCAGGCGACCACATGGCATGGTGGCTTCCTGGCGACTACGACACCCAAGAGCAGATGACCCAGCAGACAAAACTCTCAGAGATACGCAGCCGTATGAAGGAAGCCGTCAACTGGGACAACTCCTCTGTGGCCGTCTTCTCAGAGACAGGTGTGCAGACCTCCCTGCAGATGAAAAGTGACGACGGACTGTATATCAACATCCACGAGGCCGCCTGTCAGGACTATGCCACGATGCACCTCGAACTCGTCGATGCCGAAACCAAGCACCTCTCTGAGAAACTCATGGGCGGCAGCAATGCCTATACCCCTGACCCCAAACCGTCAGTCTGGCCCCTGCCGAAACCTCTTACCTTCGTCAGCCATCTGACGCCTGATGCCACAGGCCTGAAGGGAGCCATGCAGACGCCTTGTGAGACACCTTGGCGCACCGTCATGGTTTCTGACGATGCCCGCGACATGCTCTCCAACAATCTGATCCTCAACCTCAACGAGCCCTGTAAGATTGAAGACACATCCTGGATTCATCCCACGAAGTATTGTGGTGTATGGTGGGAGATGATTGTCGGCAAGTCGAACTGGCACTACACCAATGACTTCCCCTCAATCAAACTCGACCAGATCGACTGGAGCAGCGTAAAGCCTCACGGCCGTCATGCCGCCAACAACGAGAAGGTGAAGCGTTACATCGATTTCGCAGCCAAGAACGGTCTTGACGAAGTGCTCGTAGAAGGATGGAACGTTGGTTGGGAAGACTGGGCGAACATGTGGAAGCGCGATGTCTTCGACTTCGTGACCCCCTACCCCGACTTCGACATCAAGATGCTCAACGACTATGCCCACTCGAAAGGCGTGAAACTGCTCATGCACCACGAGACATCATCATCGACCCAGAACTACGAGCGCCATATCAAGGAGGCCTACGAACTGATGAACAAATACGGCTATGATGCCGTGAAGACAGGCTATGTGGGTGATATCATCCCCCGTGGCGACCATCACTACTCACAGTCGATGAACAACCACTACCTCTACGTCATCAAAGAGGCCGCCAAGCATCACATCATGGTGAACTCGCATGAGGCAACCCGTCCCACAGGTCTCTGCCGCACCTGGCCGAACCTCGTGGGTGGTGAGAGTGCCCGTGGTACGGAGTACGAGGCCTTCGGAGGCTCCAACCCCGACCACACCTGCATCCTGCCGTTCACCCGTCTGCAAGGCGGTCCGATGGACTACACCCCAGGCATCTTCGTCACGAAACTGAACACCTGGAGCGACAATACCAGTTGGGCCCGTATCACCATTGCTGGTTCGCTGGCACTCTATCTGACGATGTACTCGCCTCTGCAGATGGCAGCAGACCTGCCTGAGCACTACGAGCAGTTCGACGACGCCTTCCAGTTCATCCGCGACGTAGCCTGCGACTGGGACGACTCCAAGTATCTCGAGGCCGAGCCAGGCGACTACATCACCGTTGCCCGCAAAGCCAAGGGAACAGATAACTGGTTCATCGGCGGCAAGTGTGACGAGAACGGTCATAAGACAGCCATCAAACTCGATTTCCTCGATAAGGGCCGCAAGTACGACTGTACCATCTATGCCGATGCGAAGGATGCCCACTACGAGACCAATCCGCAAGCCTACACCATCACCAAGAAGGTAGTTACGGCCAAGGACGTTCTGAAACTCACTGAAGCCCCTGGTGGCGGATTCGCCGTTTCCCTGATTGCGAAATGAACCAACAGGCTTATGAGAAACTATTTATTATATCTCTTCCTTTCGCTTACGATGGGGGCGACAGCCCAGACGGACGAGCAGGTAGACCTCAAGGCACTCTATCAGGAGATTGACGAGGCTATCAGCCAGTCGCCTCAATTCGTTGCAGAGCGAGGCCATCAGATTTCTGCATGCCAAGACAGTTTTCTGACGGCGAAGAGTACAGAAGAGCGTCTCCAGAAGGCCGAGAGGCTCTTCCTGCTCTATGAGCCCTACAAGAACGACTCCGCCCTCTATTATGCAGAGACGTGCATCAGCCTGGCCGACTCCCTCCATCGTTCAGACCTCATCGGAAAGTTCCGGTCCCGGCTGGCTTTTCAGTGCTCCAGTTCCGGCAGATACACCGAGTCGCTCGAGCAACTCCGTCTGGTCAAGAGGTCTGACCTCGACAAGAACGGGCTGTGCGACTATTACAATGCCTGGATGCATGTCTGCGGAGAGTTAGGCTTCTATACCCAGCGCCCAGATGTGCGTCAGAGGTATTACGATCTGCAGAACCTCTACCGTGACTCCGTGCTGGCGGTAGCCGATGACAGCAGCGAGCGCTATCTCCACTTGAAAATGGATATTCTCAGTGCCCGCCGACTGTTTCAGGATGCCCTGGAACTCAGCGACGAATGGTTCAAGAAGGTTACCGACAACACCCACGAGAGTGCCTTTGCCGCCTTCTACCGTGCGATGGTATACGCCAATCTCAACAATCACGATATGACCTGCTATTGGCTGGGAAAGTCGGCACTCGACGATATCAGGTGTGCCGTGATGAACCAAGCCTCACTGCTGTTCCTGGCAGAGCGACTCGCTGATGACGGAGACATAGACCGTGCCCACCGATATGTGGAGTTCACAAAGGGTTGCAACGTAACCTTCTGCCCACTTCTTCGCAACTACCAGGTCAATTCCGTGGTCCATGTGTACGAGAAGAGCAGTCAGGCGGCTCAAAAGCGGGCGAACACGATACTTATCGTCGCCTCCGTCGTGATCGTACTGTTCCTCATTGCACTCTTCTACACCATTTTGCTGATCAGAAAGACGAAACACAACAATAACAAACAATGAAGGCCTTGATATTTGCAGGATTACTGTCTTTGCTGTTCCCCAAGAAAGTGGCAGCACAGGCATTTCAAGAAGTGAGTTACAGCCCTGAGAAGACTCAGTTTGCACTCTTTGCGCCCAACGATGCCAAGAAGGTCGTCGTGCGTATCTATGAGTCAGGCCTCGGCGGCAAAGCCGTGAAGACTGTCAAGATGTCGCGCAAAGCCAACGAACAGTGGACAGCCACCGTGAAGGGAGACCTCATGGGTAAGTTCTACACCTTCGACATGGGCAACGGCGAGTGCCCAGGCGTGTTTGCCAAGGCCGTTGGTGTGAATGGCAAGCGAGGGGCCATCATCGACAGGACGAAGACCAATCCAGAACGTTGGTGCAGCGACAAACGCCCTATTGTCAAGTCGCCTGCCGACCTAGTGGTCTACGAGATGCACCATCGTGACTTCTCCATCGCCCGAGAGGATGCTAAGTATCCAGGCAAGTTTCTCGCTCTCACAGAGCCTTGGGCCATCGATCACCTGAAGACGCTCGGCGTGAATGCCATCCATATCCTACCCAGTTACGACTATGGCTCTGTGGATGAGACGCGTCTCAACGAACCACAGTATAACTGGGGCTATGACCCTGTGAACTACAATGTGCCAGAGGGTGGCTATTCTACTGACCCCTACAACCCAGAGGTGCGCATCCGTGAGTTCAAGCAGATGGTGCAGGCCCTCCATCAGGCCGGCATCAGCGTGATTCTCGACGTGGTGTATAACCATACCTACGACATCGAGCACTCAAACTTCCATCGCACCTATCCTGACTACTATTATAGGTTTACAGCAGACAAGAAGTATTCCAACGGCTCAGGCTGCGGCAATGAGACGGCTTCTGATCAGCCGATGATGCGCAAGTTCATGATTGAGAGTGTGAAGTATTGGATCAACGAATACCACATCGATGGTTTCCGTTTCGACCTGATGGGCTGTCACGACATCGAGACGATGAACGAGATCCGCAAGGCTGTCGACGAGATCGACCCCACCATATTTATATATGGCGAGGGGTGGAGTGCTGGTGCCTGTGCCATCCCCAACGAACGGCTCGGCATGAAGGCCAACATCCCGCAGATGCCTGGCATCGCAGCCTTCTCGGATGAGATTCGCGACGCATTAAGAGGTCCCTTCGATGATGACTCGAAGACTGGATGGATAGGAACAGGCACCCGTATCCTGAAGTCCTCAGAATTGGCTGTCATGAAGGAGAGCCTGAAGTTCGGCATCGCCGGCTGCATCGCCCATCCGCAAGTAGATATGACAAAGGTCAATTATTCAAAAGAGCCCTGGGCTTTGGAGCCCACACAGATGATGTCCTATGTGAGTTGTCACGATGATATGTGTCTTGTGGATCGTCTCAAGGCCAGTCTCCCCGGCATCAGCGAGGCTGAGTTGATCCGTCTCGACCTCCTGGCACAGACAACTGTCTTCACCTCTCAGGGTGTTCCCTTTATGCTGAGTGGTGAGGAACTGCTGCGTACAAAACTCGGTGTCCATAATAGTTTCGAGTCACCAGACAGCATCAATCACCTCGACTGGGGCAACAAGACGAAATATCCGCAGGTGTTCGACTACTACAAGAACCTGATTGCCCTGCGTAAGCACCATCCCGCCTTCCGTCTGGGCAATGCCGATCTCGTCAGGAAGCATCTGGAGTTCCTCGATACCCCAGACAAGGTTGTGGCATATCGTTTGAAGAACTATGCAGGCCGTGACGACTGGCGCGACATCATCGTGATCCTCAATGCCAACAAGTCCGCAACGGAAGTCAGTATCCCTGACGGGAGATACACGATTGTCTGCCAAAACGGAGTCATCAACGAGCAAGGAATGGGTGAGACAACGGGTTGCAAGGCCTCTGTAGGGCCTCAGTCTGCATTAATTATACACAATTAACACTTTATTTATGGTCATTCGGGGAAAATTGCTTATCTTTGCAACCGCATCAATTAAGCATTACTTTCTAACAAATACACAATTATGCAAAACGTACCTGTAATTAAGATTGGTATCGTGGCCGTTAGCCGCGATTGTTTCCCCGAGTCATTGGCAGTTAACCGCCGTAAGGCCGTTATCGCCGAGTATGAAAAGAAGTTTGGCAAGGAAAGCATCTACGAGTGCCCCATCTGCATCGTTGAGAGTGAGATCCACGCTCAGCAGGCTCTGGCTGATGTCCAGAAGGCCGGCTGTAACGCCCTGTGCGTCTATCTGGGCAACTTCGGTCCTGAGATCTCAGAGACCATGATTGCTGACTGGTTCCAGGGCCCCACGATGTTCTGCGCTGCCGCTGAGGAGACACAGAAGGACCTGATCGACGGTCGTGGCGACGCTTACTGCGGTATGCTGAATGCCAGCCAGGCTCTCAGCCTGCGCAAGACCCGTGCTTACATTCCCGAGGAGCCCGTAGGCGATGCTGCCCAGTGCGCAGAGATGATCCATGAGTTCCTGCCGATTGCCCGTGCTATCGTGGGTCTGCAGAACCTGAAGATCATCAGCTTCGGTCCCCGTCCCAACAACTTCCTGGCTTGTAACGCTCCTATCCGCGCCCTGTATGACCTCGACGTGGAGATTGAGGAGAACTCAGAACTCGACCTGCTCGAGGCCTTCCAGAAGCACCAGGGCGATCCTCGTATCGACGACGTGGTGAAGGATATGGTTGCTGAACTCGGCACAGGCAACAAGATTCCTTCCGTACTGCCGAAGTTGGCTCAGTATGAGTTGACGCTGACAGACTGGATCGAGGGCCACAAGGGTTCTCGCCAGTTCGTGGCTATGGCCAACAAGTGCTGGCCTGCCTTCCAGACCATGTTCGGCTTCGTTCCCTGCTATGTGAACAGCCGTCTGACGGGCCGTGGCATTCCCGTGGCTTGCGAGGTTGACATCTATGGTGCGCTGTCTGAGTACATCGGAACCTGCATCAGCCAGGATGCCGTGACGCTGCTCGACATCAACAACACCGTACCTACCGACATGTACGAGGAGAGCATCAAGGGCAAGAAGTTCGCTTGCGACACCTACACCGAGAAGGAGATCTTCATGGGCTTCCACTGTGGTAACACCGCTTCTTCTAAGATCTGCAACTGCCAGATGTGCTTCCAGCGCATTATGGCCCGCGCTCTGCCTGTAGAGGTGACCAACGGTACGCTCGAGGGTGACATCCAGCCGGGTCTGGCTACGGTTTATCGTCTGCAGTCTACGGCCGACACCAAACTCCGCGCTTACATCGCTCAGGGCGAGGTGATTCCTGTGGCTACACGCTCATTCGGTTCAATCGGTATCTTCGGTATCAAGAACATGAGCCGCTTCTATCGTCACGTCCTCATCGAGAAGCACTATCCGCACCACTGCGCCGTGATGTTCGGCCACCAGGGCAAGTATCTCTGGGAGGTTCTCAAGTACATGGGCATCCCCGTGGACGAGATCGACTACAACTTCCCGAAGGGCAACTTCTATCCTACAGAGAACCCGTTCGCATGATCTGACTGAATCCTATCGTTATGAAACGATATATGTCAATTCTTCTCGCTGTCTGTTCGGCACTCACAATGCTCGCTCAGACAGCGAGAACTTTTACGCTCGACCTGACTGCCGACGGTCAGGCACAAATGGTTTGTTTCCTCCCTGAGAAGCCCAGCGGCAAAGCCATCGTGGGCATCCCAGGAGGCGGATACTCCATGCTGTCGAACACCCATGAGGGCACACAGGCCTCCGGGTGGATGAACCAGCGTGGCATCGCTTACTTCGTAGTGAACTACCGTCTGCCCAACGGCGACCGCACGCGTCCTGTCAGCGACGTGGAGCAAGGCTTCCGTATCGTCCGCGACTCTGCCAGCGTCTGGGGTATCAATCCCTACGACGTGGGTATCATGGGCTTCTCGGCAGGCGGCCATCTGGCATCAGTCATCTCCACCCTTTCAGACTTCGACGTACGCCCCAACTTCTCCATCCTCTTCTATCCTGTGATCTCGATGGACGAGCGGGTGACCCACAAGTGGTCGTGCATGAACTTCCTCGGCAAGGAAGGGCAGAAGGACGCCAAACTGGTCAACAAATACTCGACGATGAACGCCGTGCAGCGGCACATCACACCTCCGGCGCTGATCATCTCGGCCAGTGACGACCGTCTGGTGCCTTTCGTGACCAACGGACTGGAGTACTACAAGGCTATGCGCCTAGCTGGCAACGAGTGCGCCATGTACGTCTATCCTACGGGCGACCACGGTTTCGGATTCGGCACGTGGTTCAAGTACCACGACCAGCTGCTCACCGATATCGGCAACTGGCTCGACGCCCATCAGGCTCCGAAGGCCGATGCCGTCCGTGTGGCCTGCCTCGGCAACAGCATCACCGACGGCTATGGCATCGACATGGCTTCGGCCTACGGCTATCCCGCTCAGTTGCAGAAGAAACTCGGACAGGACTACTGGGTGAGGAACTTCGGCGTGAGTTCACGCACGATGCTCAACAAGGGTGACTTCCCCTACATGAACGAGCCTGCCTGGAGAGACGCGCTGGCGTTCAACCCCGACGTGGTCATCATCAAACTCGGCACGAACGACTCGAAGCCCGAGAACTGGCAGTACGGCTCTGAGTTCAGGCAGGACCTGGAGCAGATGATCTTCACCCTGCGCCCCGACCTGAAGCAGTACGCCCAGATGCCCGCCAAGAAGGTTCAGAAGGCGATGGCCAAGGCAAGGGCCAAGGCCGCCAAGGCAGGCAGGAACGCCCCCGCCAGGCCGCAGATATATCTCTGCACGCCCATCCCCGCCTTCAAGCCGACGTGGAACATCAACGACTCGGTCATCGTCAACGGCATCATCCCCATCCAGCAGGAGGTCGCAGCGAAGTACGGACTGAAGGTCATCGATCTGCATACGCTCTACGCTAACGATGGCGACAAGATGGTCGACGACGGCATCCACCCCAACGAGAAGGGTGCTGCCCGCATGGCCGACATCATCGCCGAGGCCTTGAAAGAGCAGTAAGGGGGTGTCCGTCCGTGCCAGGACAGCACAGACTTCTTATGAGCACTTGATGCAGAGCATTGTGAGGTCGTCGCTCTGCGGCGCATCGCCCACGAAATGCTTTACACTCGAACGAACCCTTTCGATGGTACTCCGTGCACCGTCGAAAGGTTTTTCATTGATGAGGGTCAGCAGCCGCTCCTCACCATACTGGTCCAGAACTTTATCCTCTGCCTCCGTCAGCCCGTCGGTATATAGGAAGAGCGGGCGCCCCAGGATGTCGTCGAGGCTCTCTCCCACATACTCCAGGCCAGGCCAGAAGCCGATGGGCGCATTCTTCTGCATCCGCATGAACTGCGCTTGGGCAGGCGAGTGGTCGTTGAGTTGTCTGGCGAGCAGCAATGGCGGGTTGTGTCCCGCGTTGCAGTATAGCAGCCGCTTGGCCGTGAAGTCTATCTCGCCGATAAACATCGTACAGAACAGGCCGTTCTCGTTGTTTTCCGCCACGGCATCGTTCAGTCGCGTGGCGATATACTCTGGAGGGAATCCCTCCTTGGCCACCATCCGGAACATGTTGACGATCACCGACATGAAGAGCGATGCAGGGATTCCCTTGCCCGACACATCGCCGATACAGAAGTAGAGTTTGTCGCCCTGAAGGAAGAAGTCGTAGAGATCGCCTCCCACCTCCTTGGCCGACTCGAGCAAGCCATAGATGTCGATGTCAGGCCTTTGGGGGAAGGCTGGGAACGTGCCGGGCACCATCCCCATCTGTATGTCTCTGGCGATGCGCAGCTCACTCTCTATGCGCTCCTTGGCAGCCGTCGTCTCCTCCAACTGGTCGTAGGCCGTCTTCAGGCTGCTGTTAGCCTCCGAAAGTTGGCTGTTGATCTGCTCCAGCTGCCGCGCATGCCTGGCCCTGCGCCAGAGTGTAAACGCCAGTGCGGCGAAGACCAGCGCCACCAAGATGGCCGCCATAGTGAGAAACACCCGCCGTGTCTGCTCAGCACTCTCATGGGCAGCCATCTTCGACTCATACTCGCTGATCTGCAGGTCTTTGTTGTATTTCTCCAGACTGTCGTTCTGCTGCTTCACCGAGGCATTCTGCAGTTCCACCTCCTTGTTCTTCAGGCTCAGGTCCAGGGCCTCGCCTCTCAGCCGCTGCTGCTCCAGTTCGCTGGCCATGTTCTCCAGCCGCAAGGACTGGTTGCGCAGCTTCAGCGCCTTCTGCTCGTTCTCGAGGCGGCTCACGTCCATGGCGCTCGACATCTCCGCCAGCAGGTGGGCATTGCGGCCCGCCTGGATGGAGTCGAACATCCGCTCGTACTTCCACAGCAGCGAATAGGCATTGCGGTAGTCACCCTTCATATAGTAGATGATGCGCTGGAACTCCAGTTGCCCCATCTCACTCTCAAACTGCCTCACCTCTTCCAGGGCGGCATCATAGTCCCCATCGAGGATATGCCTCCACATCTCTATCCTGCGGCCATAGATATCGTCACGGCCGTATGCCTGCCTCACCTTCTCGCGCTCCTGATACACCTTGTAGAACTCGGTCTTCGTCTCCTCCTCAGTGCGATGAGAGAGTCCCCTTGCCAGCACGAGGCACTTGATGGAGAGGGCGTTCAGGCGGTGCAGGGGATTCAGCCCAGGCTCCTTCATCGCCAGTTCACAATATTCCAGGCTCCGCAGTTTGTGGTGATCCACCATCTCCATCTTCGCCAGTTCGAGCAGGCTCGAGGCGGCACTCTCGCCTGGCAGGTACTCGTGGGCGTAGTCGATGGCCTTCTGGAACTCGCGCCGCGCGATGTCCGTACTACCCATCTCCCTGTAGATGTGGGCCGAGACATGGGTACCAGTATAGACACCCCATTTGCTGTTGTGGGCCGAGGCGTGCTCCTGCATCGCCTTGGCGATCTGCATACCACGGTTGCGGCGGCTCCTGTTGCTCGAGAAAAGGGCCTGGTTGGCCCAGGCGCGATAGTACACACGCTCGTCGCCAGCCTTCTCGGCCGCCTCCTTCAGACTGTCTGTCACGCTCATGAAGAGATCGTAGTCGTGGCCTGCATACAGCTTATACATCCTGGCCTGCAGGCGCTTTACTTCGTCGCCGGCAGTCGTCTGAGCGCGTGCCGTCAGCACCAGCCCGCTCAGTACCATCAGTACCATCCTAAACCACGTCTTTTGTAGCATCATCCAAGGAGGCTGTTGCACTCCTGTTGCAAAGGTACGAAAATTCCACGAAACACACAAACATTTCTCTTATATTTACTCATGAGACAGTATCTCCCTCCTGTTCCATTTTACTTTCAGCCACAAGTTAACTTGCTCATTCTGAGCACTTCCGGCTGAAAGGATTTTTATATGGTTGTATCACGGTATATCTTGTAAGCACACCCATGATTATCCTGTTTTTAATTCCCCTATGATTATCCTGTGTTTTAAGGCATCATGAAAGACACTTATAGCCGTTATGAAAGGCCCTTACAGCCGTTAGGAAAGGCCCTTAAAACCAAGGTTTCTATCGTTTGACCCTCGTCAAACGATTGTTTGACAACCGTCAATCAATTGTTTGACCCGTGTCAAACAATCAATCCCCCTATGTTCCGTCTCGGATTACCCCCCAATTAGTCGCACATCTGGGTATTCTACATCTGGATTAAGTCACAGGCTGTTTCTGTCATACCATATTCAAGGCCCTTTCAGCGTGACCATCTGATTCTCAATCAATTACCACTTGACTGAAAGATATTTGACGAGACTATTTCATTTATGTTCGGCCTTCCCACCGTTATAACCACCGTTATAAAGATGCTATTGTCCACAAAAAGTAGTATAACAATTTGGAGGTATCAGGATTTCTCCGTCCCTTTGAAGCCGTATTGCAATAACAACTTAACTTTATATCGATAAGGAAACATCAAAGAAAAGAATGCGCGAAGAGGTCCGTGCAGCCTTCAGGGCTTTCATGCGTCAGAAAGAAGAAGAAGAAAGAAAGGCTGCAGAAATCAGACTTGAGTTATATCACCCCAAAAGGCTGGCAGGATTAGTATAGAACTGCCCGCCTTTTTGTCTTTTCTACATCACAGAGTGTCTGACACTTTGTGAGCATTATCTGGTAATTCCGAGAGAATCAAGCCTTTACCGACACTACTCTACTTTAATAGCAATCTTTAAACATTGAATTTATTATTCGCATTTCTTTTTCAGGAACCGATAAAACAATGGATGGGATGCAATACGCCTGTCGATGAGAATAGATTTATTACCCTTAAAAATCAACACTTCCAACGCCTCTGTACTATCTTCAAAATAACTTTTTATATCTGACGCCAATAAGCGCGTGCTATACTCTTTGGTCATATTGAGCAGAACACGATTAGTTTGCCCTATCGATTCTTTCAACCTGTTGCCTACAGAACTCTTCCCTACTATCGCTTTCAAATCAAACATCTTGTACACGCCTTTTCGTTCGAAAATGAAGTCCGCAGTTCTGAAACCTTTTGGATTCGGAAGTATAAACACCCGATAGCCATGCTTTACAGCCTTACGCGCAACATTCAACAGATTATCATAGTCATCACTGCTTTCACCTCCTGTTGTATAGATACTGTTTTCGGCTCTTAACGGAAAGAACGATGGATGATTGGTTATTTCCCTCAAGAGTCCGATAAAATGAGAGCCTTCAGCGGAGTGTAGGTCTATCAACAGAGAATCAATATTACAGACCTTTATTAGCTCACTCCGTCTCTTTTTCTCATGAGAGTATTTTAGTTTTCCCATGCTTTTGCATGCCTCTTTCTTTAGCCATACTGTATCCACTACGGCACAGTTTTCGGTCAAAAAGGCAATGCAAAAGCACTATCTCTATTACGCGTGTTTCCCGCTACAAAAATACAAAACTATTCCAAAAGAACAATCATAAAAGGTAAATCGCGGGAATAAAAAAAGTCCTATCAACATTTATAATAAAAATCCCTTGAGAATTGAAGCTTATGCTCCTCATCCTCAAGGGTGATTATATCAATTGTTTATATGTTTTTCCCTTAACTATACTAACATATCAGTATGTTGCCCGAACAAGCAATCAAGTAAGTGTTTATTTATTCATCTTGATCATCCGTAAGATTAAAATTAAAAGGATATTTCACTCCATCTATATCAATTTCTAACACTAATAATTCACCATTGCTCTTTTCTGCATTCACATATCCACGTTTTGTTCCGAAAGGCTTTAACAATTCATCAGTCCAATAATTGTCTGCTCTACTTCTCTTCTTTTGTTCTAATTGATTATTATATTCATTTATATTCCTAGTTGCAATTTGTTGGGCTTCATAAGCTGCGCCTTCATCTCTAAAAGTTACATTTGAGCTTGTGTTGGACTTTCCTGTTGTATTATTTGAAGAAGAACCATATCCATATGCAGATGATCCATCTGAACCGTAAGCTCTTGCTGCTGAATTAGTCGTAGTTGTACTTGTATATGAATTCGATTCTTTTATGCTTACAGATACATTGCCTGCTTGTTGAGCATTATATCTTTCATTTGCATTATGGTACCATTTCGATAGTTTTGTTTTGCTATCTATTCGCTTTAGGTACTCATCTCTACTTAAAACCTTAATCTGTGTCTTCTTATTCTTCTTCACAGAATATACACATATATCATTCAATCTCAAATCAATTGGACTATTGGTCATATTAGTCAAAAAGAAATGGAATCTATGGTATTTCCCATAATCCTTAACATCTTCCTCGGCACACGATATTTTAATTCCATTTATGAGATATGACTTAAGAGAGAGAGAATTAAATAGTGTATTTTTAATGTCTGATTCTTGAGGAACTTTTGTGATTGGCCTTGAAGTCTTTTGGTCATATTCACCAAAGCACTCGCCTTCTCTGTACATCAAATATTTATCGCTAATTTCCCCATTTTCATATAAATATTGCACTTTAATTGTACCATCTTCAGAATAATCAAAGGAAGTACCCTCAGGGAAACCTTTTTTATATATAGTAGTTGACTTTATTGCTCCACTCTTATAATAAGTGAAAACTTCACCATCAAAAACAGAATTGTTATCATCATACTTGTCTATACTTACAAAATGCCCCTTTGAACACAATTCTCCTGTATTATAATAGTCTTTAAAACTTTTAGGCATTTTAGGGTCATCAGGCAAATTCAATATTCTTATAAACTCTGCATCGAAAGATGAGTCAACTCCTTTCCAATTAACATCATAATAGAGAGTATCTATTATTCCTGCGCTAGCATCAGTAATGCACAAGCCAAATAATAATACCAACAAATATAATTTAAGATTATTCATAATCATAAAAATTTCTAGTAAGTCCTAATGTTGGACTCTTTTAGTTATTAATGGACAATGTATATCCAACCATCGCCGAGCGATGGAGACGAGAGAGATTGATTTCATTTCAAATCTAATGCATAAAGATTTTTTTAGGCATGGATATATAGCGCTAAAACAATGACACATATCAATTGAAACGCAAATAAAACGTGGACTATTTACTTCGTCTACGTTCTATCCAGGCATCGCCAAACGCCTCATTCATCCTAAACGAGCAAATGTCCACGCCAACGGCGTGAACTATCTACTTCAGTTCTTGATGAATTTCAAATTTGGCGAATTTGGATAGAACAAGAATCAAAAGTGGACGTTCCAGTCTTTTGTCTTTATTATGTCTTTCTTATGTTACCATCAGCAATTCGTTTTTAGGGTTCGACATTATTTGTATTTAGCAAGAAAAGCACTTGAATCAAGCACTTCCATCTTGGCAAATCCGAAATCTTTGATGTTTCTTGTGATCAGGCAATCTGCTCCTGCTTGGACAGCAGAGAAATACTGTAGGGCATCCTCAAAGTCATTTGCCTTTAGATTAATTGCCCTGTCAACCACTTCTGCACCCAGCGGTACGATAGTGAATACAGGCAGGAACGCCTCCATCAGGTCATAGAACTTATCGGCAGGGATTTCTTTGCGTGTGATATATTTGATGTTGGCAATCGAAAGATCCGAAATAAGCAAATCTATACGGTCGTCAACAGCCATATCGAAAATGCTCAAAGCATCATCAACAAACTGCTCACGCCGACAGAGAATGTCGAGAAATATGTTAGTATCTATAAATACCTTCATAGTCACTTACTGATACTTCTCCGCAAGATACTCCTCTTTCTCCCGCTTCCAATCGCTCGTACTCTCTTCGCTGAGTATACCGACCATTTGGCGAATCTTGGCTTTCTGCTGAACCTTCTTGGCACACTGTGCCTCTTCCTCACTCTTATAAATGGAGTTTATAGCATCGAGGACTTTCTGCCAGAGCGATGCGTCCGTTTTATCGAAACGCTCCAGTATCTGCATTGTACTCGCACGTAAATCAATTGCTGTCATATCCTCATTTATTTCATTTCGAGTGCAAATATAGGGATTATTTCCGAAACTTGCAAGGATTTGGAAAGAAAAGTTGAGACGGAGATACGTGAGGATGATCATCCTGCAGGGCTTGTGCAATCGTTTTTGCAGGGGAAAGGAAAAAATGTGGCACGCAGGCATACGGCTTAAGGAAATAATTCGTAACTTTGCACACATAGAATAAACTAAAGACTATTATGCAACGGATTTTATGGATGGCCGCCCTGGTGCTGGCAAACGTATTGACAATGAGTGGAGCGAAGAAGACAGTGATTGAACGAATAGAGCCGACAGACTGGTTCGTGGGGATGAAGAATCCTCAGGTGCAGCTGATGGTGTACGGCCCGGGCATCCGCGACGTGGCGGAGGTGACGACGGACTATCCCGGTGCCAGGATCGACAGCCTCGTGCGCCTCGACTCGCCCAACTACCTATTAATATATATGAACCTGAAGGGCGCCCAGCCTGGCACGATGACGCTCACATTTAAAGGTGGAAAGGTGAAAGGGTCAAAAGGTGAAAAGGTGGAATACCTGCTGAAGGCCAGGGAGATGAGCGGCGACAAGCGTATCGGATTCACCAATGCCGACGTGCTCTACATGCTGATGCCCGACCGCTTTGCACAAGGAGCAAACCATCCGGCCCAGGTAAAAGGCATGCGTCCGTATGTGGAAGACCGCACAAAGCCCTCACTGCGCCACGGCGGTGACCTGAACGGCATACGCGAGCACCTGGACTACTTCAAGGAACTCGGCGTGACGGCCCTCTGGCTGACACCCGTGCTGGAGAATGACTCGCCCGACACGGAGAACGGCTTTTCTACCTATCACGGCTACGCCACGACGAACTACTACCGCGTGGATCCCCGCTTCGGCACCAATGAGGACTACCGCCGCCTATGCGACGAAGCCCATGAGAAGGGACTGAAGGTGGTGATGGACATGATCTTCAACCACAGCGGCTTTGAACACCCCTGGACGAAGGACATGCCCTCGAAGGACTGGCTGAACCAGCCCGAGTGGCTCACGGAAAAGAACTCCGGCCGCGACCCCATGACGGGTTTCACCGCCAACAGCGACGGCTCGGAGCCTGCTAAGAGCAAGTACCTGCAGACATCGTATAAGCTCACCCCTGTGGTGGACCCATACGCCTCGAAGGTAGACATGAAGGAGACGACTGAGGGATGGTTCGTGCCCTCGATGCCCGACCTGAACCAGCACAATCCCCACCTGATGCGCTACCTGATACAGAACAGCATCTGGTGGATAGAGACCGTGGGCATCAACGGCATCCGCATGGATACCTATCCCTATGCCTATGCCGACGCGATGGCTCAGTGGATGAAGGAAATAGACGAGGAATATCCCAACTTCAACACCGTGGGCGAGACATGGGTGACAGAGCCTGCCTATACCGCCGCCTGGCAAGATGGGTTTACAGTTAACAGTTTACAGTTTACAGATGAATACACTGACGGATCTGAAGGGTTTGCCAGCAAATCAACTGTAAACTGTAAACCGTCAACTGTAAACAAAAGAAGTTACTTGAAGACCGTCATGGACTTCAGTTTCTTCGACAAACTGAATCAGGCCAAGCATGAGGAGACAGATGCGTGGTGGAATGGCTTGAACCGCCTCTACAACTCGTTCGTCTACGATTACCTCTACCCCAACCCATCGAGCGTGATGGCCTTCATCGAGAACCACGATACAGACCGGTTCCTGGGCAACGGCAAGGATACCCTCGCACTGAAACAGGCCCTCGCCCTGTTGCTGACCGTGAACCGCATTCCGCAGTTATACTACGGTACGGAGGTGCTGATGAACGGCACGAAGGAGGTGACTGACGGCAACGTGCGCAAGGACTTCCCCGGCGGATTCCCTGGCGATGAGCATAATGCCTTCACGAAAGAGGGCCGCACGAAGGCCGAGCAGAGCATGTTCGCATGGACCAGCCGGCTGCTGCACTGGCGACAGAACAACGATGTAATCATCAAGGGCACGCAGACGCAGTTCATACCATACGCAGGCATCTACGTCATCGCCCGTCAGTATCAGGGCAAGACGGCACTCGTCATCCTCAACGGCACATCGAAGGCGGCCACGATGGATGTAGCCCGTTATCAGGAGGTGATCGGCAATACGTCTAAGGCCAAGGATATCCTCACGGGAAGATACTACGACCTCTCGAAAGACTTAGTGCTGAAGCCAAGACAGAGTCTGATCCTCGAATACTAATTCTTGATTATTGTCTTGATGTGAGTGTGGCTACGGCATACTCGGACTGCGTGCCGATACGGAACTTGCCGCCCCAGATACCGATGCCCGAGGATACATAATACTGCGTGTCGCCACGCTGATGGCTGCCCCAGGAACACTCATAGATAGCATCCGTAATCCACGATATCGGCCATACCTGTCCACGATGGGTATGGCCGCTTAGTTGGAAGTCCACGCCAGCCGCCTCGGACTGTTCGAGGTGGTACGGCTGATGGTCGAGCAGGATGACATACTTAGACTTGTCCACCCCAGCCAGCAACGCCCTGACATCCTTACGCTTCATGTTCGTGCGGTCATCGCGGCCTATGACGACTATCGCGCTGTCGATGACTGCAGCCTCATCGATCAGCAGACGGATGCCCGCATCTTTGATAAACTGCGCTGCCCTGGGCTCGCCGCTATAATACTCATGATTGCCCAGACAGGCATACACAGGAGCCTGTAGCCGGCGCATCTCACTGGCCATATCCTCTTCGAGCAAAGGGCGGATACTGCCGTCGATGATATCCCCGGCAATCAGGATGAAGTCGGGCTTCTCGGCATTGATCATATCCACCCACCGCGCCAGTTCCTTACGGGGATTATGGTAGCCCAGGTGGAGGTCGGAGGCCATCACCACCTTGTATTCCTTTGGCAACGGCTTGGAAGAAGTCAGTTGCAGCGGTACGCGTACCTTATTATAATAATGGATATTGCCATAAAGGAATACGGCGACGAGCAGCGCGAAGATGCCCAGAGCCATCTGCCAGTTGTTGAAGAGCAGCGGGCGCGGCACCAGATGCACCAGTCGCCCCAGGTCGAGCACGAGGAAGATGATGACCAGATAGAGCAAGACAAATATCGACGACGTGCCCACCTCATAGAGCACCTGGGCCACTGGCAGGGAGAAGCCATCAAGCTTGCGCCCTATCACAAAGAACAGCAAGATGAAACAGCCCGCGAGGAGGAGCACCACCAGCGCCTTCCATAGCCGAGGCAAGGGCAGCAAAGCCCAGATATGCCATCCGATATAGCCCACTGCCAACAACGGCAGAACCATGAAAATCAACATCCACATATATTTCATATTTTCGCTTTATGGCTGCAAAGGTACAAAAAAAGGAATATTTCGTTCTTCCTTTATTTCATTATTTCATTTAATTTTTGTACTTTTGCACCCTCATTAATAACTTTTAGCGTATGAAATCGTGGCGAAACAGCCTCATAGGTCTTATATTACTCATATCAACAAGCGTTTTCGGGCAGAAACAAGAAGTACACATCTTAGCCACTAACGACATGCATGCAGCCATCGATGCATTCCCACAGTTGGCAGCCATCGCCGACAGTCTGCGTGCCCTCTACCCCTCACTTCTCATTCTCTCTGCTGGCGACAACCGCACGGGGAATCCTGCCAACGACATGTTCCGCATATCATCGTACCCCATGGTAGCTCTGATGAACCTGGTGGGTTTCAACGGCACCACACTGGGGAACCACGAGTTTGACGTGGGCTCGTTGCCGCCGCTGATGAGATACTCCGCCTTCGACTATATCTGTGCAAACATCTTCCCATCGGAAGAAGCAGGCCTGCACACCGTACCGACAAAAGTCTATGACGTCGACGGACTCAAGGTAGGTATTATCGGCGTAGTACAGGTGAACAGGCAGGGGCGCCCTGACACCCACCCTGACAACGTCAAAGGCATCAAGTTCAGCCTGCCCAAGAACACTGTTGCCAAATACGAGAATTTCAGCCATAAGTGCGACGCCACTATCCTCCTCTCACACATCGGCTATCAGGACGATATAGAGATGGCCGAGACCTATCCCTGGCTCGACCTCATCATCGGAGGCCACAGCCATACACAGCTGACAGCAGAGGAGCCACTGCACAACGGCGTGCTCATCACTCAGAACAAGAATAAACTTCCGAAGGTGACACACATCACCCTGGCCATCAAGAACGGCAGGGTTGCCGACAAAAAGGCAGAGTATATCGACGTGAAGACGTTTCCAACAAAGAACAGGATCGTGGAGGTGATGGTGGACTACTTCAACAATAACCCGATGTTCAAACGCGTGGTAGGCTATGCGGAGACGCCTTTCAAGACCAAGGACGAGCTGAACTTCCTGATGTGCAATGCGTTCCTGCATGAAGGACAGGCCGACATCGGCATCGTGAACAACGGCGGCGTGCGTCTTGACTCCCTCAACGAGGGCGACATCACCATGCAGGAGATCCTGTCGATGGACCCTTTCTATAACGATGCCGTAGAGATGCATCTCACAGGTGAGGAAATCATTAATATCCTGACCACCTACAGCCGCGGTTCACTCTATCACCTGCCCAGGGTGGCCGGCATCGTCTGTGAGGCAACCGTCGACAAGGCTGATCCCTACAAGGACAGGCTGAGAAGCATCAAGCTGTACACGCTCGACGGCAAAGACTTCGACATACACAAAACCTATAAAGTGGTAACCAACAGTTACATGCAGAGTGCCTGCAAGACGTACGTTTCCGATCCAGGGCTGTCAATGAACATACAAACCTCTGCGATGCTTATCAACTATTTGGACAGACTGGGACGAGTCAGCAGCAAGGGCATCAACTGTTTGCGGGTAAGGGAAGAATAGAACCCAGCACTTTCGACGTGACCCCGGCCAAGCTCTGCACGAATGCCCCCGCCCGTTCGCCTGCTGACGCTACCTTCTGAGAGTCAGCAAGAAGGGAATCCATCTTCGCGGCAAACTCATCATACGTATGGAAGTCGAAGCCGCCGCCTGCAGATTTCAAACCCTGAGCCTCCTGGAACTTCTGGTTGTTGGGGCCGAAGAACACTGGCATATCCCAGACAGCTGCCTCAAGCACATTGTGGATACCCACGCCAAAGCCGCCACCCACATAGGCTATCTGACCATAGCGATAGATACTCGACAGCAAACCGAAGCAGTCAACAATCAGCACGTCGGCCGACTCGAATTTACTACAATCGTATTTTGTATAGCGAACGACCTTACAACCCTCAAGTTTCTGCTCTATCTGTGTCAGATGACCTTCGTCGATGACATGCGGAGCAATTATCAGTTTCCATTTGCCATAGCCAAAAAGCTTGCGGTCAAGGAAATAACGGATGAAGATGTCCTCATCGGGCGGCCACGAGGAACCTGCCACAAAGACTCGTGGAGTGAGGAGTGTGGAGTGAGGAGTGAGATTACTTCCTGGAGCAGAATCCGCAGCAGGACTATTCTCTCTCCTCACTCCACACTCCTCACTCCTCGAAACAAACTCCTCCACAATCGGCAATTGCTTTGCTGCCTCCTTAATCTGGAGCACACGGTCAAAGCGGGTGTCACCAACGACCGTCACATTATTAATATGTATCTTGGCCAACAGATTCTTGCTCTGTTCATTCTGCACGAAGAAATGGGTGAAACACTTCAACACCCGGCCATACTGACAGCCATACCACTTGAAGAATATCTGGTCAGGACGGAATATACTCGACACAGAATAGACCGGCACGCCTCGATGCTTCAGGATATGCAGGTAATTATACCAAAACTCGTACTTGATGAAGAAGGCCATCACAGGACGGATGAGGCGCAGGAACCGGCGCGCGTTGGTAATCGTGTCGAGGGGGAGATAGGTGATGATGTCGGCACCCTCGTAGTTCTTACGCACCTCATAACCTGAAGGCGAGAAGAATGTGAGCAGAATCTTGTACTCCGGATGCTCCTTGCGCAGCTGCTCCATCAGCGGGCGCCCCTGCTCAAACTCACCTAACGAGGCGGCATGGAACCACACGTACTCCGCCTGAGGATCAACTTTCTCCTTCAGGATACTGAAAGCCTCGCGCTCGCCACGCCACATCTTACGAACCTTCTCATTGAAGCGGCTATAGACTGCCACGCCCAAGAGGTAGAGATAGATGATGAGGTTGTACACCTTTTTATATTTAATAGTTTATTTGCAACGGATTATCCCAAGACCTCAACAGCCCGCTTGGTTCTGCGGATTGTCTCCTCCTTGCCAAGGAAGGCAGAGATATCGAACATACCAGGTCCCTTACCCTCACCAACGAGAGCCAAGCGCCAGGCATTCATGACATTGCCGAGCTTATAGCCCTTCTGCTCTATCCATGCATGCACAATCTGCTCCTGATTCTCCAGGGAGAAGTCATCAATGCCTTCCAGCACGGTCGTCAGTTCTGTCAGCACCTGTGCCGACCCTGGCTCACCGCCCTCGGAAGGTGCTTTCCAACGCTTTTTGGCCGTTTTCTCATCGTAGGCCGTGGGGGCCTCGAAGAAGAACGAGCACAAGGGCCACAGTTCTTTGACAAACGACACGCGGTCTTTCATCATCGCCGTTACCTGAAGGATGCGCTCTGAAGTCTCCTGTGGACAGTGCTCTCTGACGATGGGCTCGAAGAGTGAGGCAATCTCCTCGTTTGATTTCTTCAGGATATACTCATGATTGAACCAGATGCCCTTGTCGTAAGCAAACTTTGCTCCCGCCTTCGAACATTTTGAGATATCGAACAACGGCACGAGCTCATCGAGCGAGAATATCTCCTGTTCGGTACCAGGGTTCCAACCCAGCAAGGCGAGGAAATTAATAACAGCCTCAGGGAAATAGCCATCCTCGCGATAGCCCCGCGAGGTCTCACCCGTCTTCGGATCCTTCCACTCCAGAGGGAACACAGGGAATCCCAGGCGGTCGCCATCACGCTTCGAGAGCTTTCCTTTACCATCAGGCTTCAGGAGTAGTGGAAGGTGGGCGAACTGTGGCATGGTGTCCTCCCAGCCGAACGCCTGGTAAAGCAATACATGCAAGGGTGCGCTGGGCAACCACTCCTCACCACGGATGACGTGGGTGATCTCCATCAGATGGTCGTCGACAATATTCGCCAGATGGTAGGTGGGCAGTTGGTCAGCACTCTTGTAGAGTACCTTGTCATCGAGGATGTCGGTCTTCACCCGGACATCGCCTCGGATGAGGTCACTTACAAGCACCTCTTGACCACCATCAATCTTAAAGCGCACCACATACTGCTTACCTTCGGCAATCAGCTGATCCACTTCTTCCTTTGGCATGGTCAGCGAGTTACGCATCTGACCGCGGGTGTGGCTGTCATATTGGAAATTCTGTATCTCCTGACGCTTTGCCTCCAGTTCCTCTGGGGTGTCGAAGGCGATATAAGCCTTGTCAGCATCCAACAACTGCTGCACATATTTCTTATAGATATCGCGCCGCTCACTCTGACGATAAGGTCCCTTGTCGCCACCAAAGCTCACGCCCTCGTCAAACTGGATTCCCAGCCACTTGAATGACTCGAGGATATACTCTTCGGCACCTGGCACAAAGCGGTTCGAGTCGGTGTCCTCAATACGGAACACAAGCTGTCCTCCGTGCTGGCGGGCAAACAGATAATTATACAAGGCGGTACGCACACCACCGATATGAAGGGCACCCGTCGGACTGGGTGCAAATCTCACTCTAACTGTTCTCTCTGACATGATTTTCCTTAATTTGCATGCAAAGGTACGAATTAAAAATGAAAAAATGAAGAAATATCCCTATTTCTGAATTAAATTATACTAATTCTTTCCAGTTTCTTTCTCAATTTACTTATCTTTGCAATCAGAAATGAATAATAAACGATAATCTGCAGTTTTCAGATGAGTAGCTTTGACTTTAAGAACGACCTCACGTGGCGCGATTTCCTCATCCGCGCCTCGCTTGTCATATGCACCGTTGCCATCATCGTCTGGCTCATGCCACGCTCCAACGAATTCAGTTTCAAAGTCGAGAAAGGACGCCCCTGGATTTATTCCGACCTCAGTGCCCCCTTCGACTTCCCCATCTACAAGAGCGACGAGGTCATCAACAAAGAGCGCGACAGCCTCATGCGTCTTTACGAGCCCTACTACATCATCAACAAGGAGATATCAGGCAAGCAAATCCGACAGTTCTATAAGGACTACTCCAATGGCATCCCCGGTCTCGAAAACGACTATCTGAGCATCATTGCCAACCGTCTGCGCGATCTCTATGCCAAAGGTATCATGAATAGCCCTGACTATGTCAACCTGCATCAGGACACCACACGCCTTATCCGCATCATCGACGGCAAGAACGCCAACAGTATGTCGATTAACGAAGTCAACTCCGTAGTTTCTGCTTACGAGAAGATCTTCCTCGACGAGACCCTGGCCAGACACCGAGACATCTTGAAGAAGTGTAACCTCAACGACTACCTGACCCCTAACCTCACCTACGATAAGGAACGCAGTGAGGCGAGCCTCAACGAACTCCATAGCAGCATTCCGCTGGCCACAGGCCTCGTACAGCGTGGACAAAAAATCATTGGCCGCGGCGACATCGTCGACACAAAGACCTACAACATCCTGATGTCGTTCAAGAAAGAGACGGAACGTAAGCATGAGAACGACCCACGGCTATCGCTCACCATCCTTGGGCAGATTCTCTACGTAGCCCTCATCATCAGCTGCTTCACCGTCTTCCTCACCATGTTCCGCAAGGACTATTTTGAGAAGGCACGCTCTTCGGCGATGCTCTACGCCCTCGTCACCGTGTTTTGCATCGTTGCCTGCATCATGGTCAGTCACAACATCCTGCACATCTATATGCTCCCCTTTGCGATGGTGCCGATCTTCGTCCGGGTATTTATGGACTCACGCACCGCCTTCATGGCCCACGTCACCACCATCCTCATCTGCGCAAGCATCCTCCAGCACCCACTGGAGTTCATTGCCGTGGAAAGCATTGCGGGCATGATTGCCATCTTCTCCCTCCGCGAGCTATCGAGCCGTTCACAACTATTCTGGGCCGCAGTGCTCATTACTGCTGGCATGGCTCTCACCAATCTATCCCTCGAATGGATACGCCATAGCGACATTTCGCGCATGAACTACAGCGAATACAACTATATCGCCATCAACGGCGTGCTGCTCTTCTGCTCCTATCCCCTGCTCTACCTCTTGGAAAAAACTTTTGGCTTCACGTCGAACATCACCCTTATCGAGCTCTCCGACATGAACAAGGAGCTGCTGCGCAAGATGAGTGAGGTGGCCCCTGGCACGTTCCAACACTCGATCCAGGTGGGTAACCTCGCTGCTGAGATTGCACGCAAAATCGACGCTAAGAGTCAGTTGGTACGCACTGGTGCCCTCTACCACGACATCGGAAAGATTGCCAACCCCATTTATTTCACGGAGAACCAGTCAGGTGTCAATCCACACGAGAAGATGGGAGCCATCGACAGTGCGCAGATGATTATCAGCCACGTCACTGAAGGTGTGAAGATGGCCGAGAAGTACGACCTGCCAAAAGTGATCCGCGATTTCATCACCACTCACCACGGACAGGGCAAGGCAAAGTTCTTCTACGTACAGTACAAGAATGCTCACCCCGACGAAGAGGTCGACGAGCTACTCTTCACATACCCCGGTCCCAACCCATTTACCAAGGAGCAAGCCATCCTCATGATGGCCGACACTGTTGAAGCAGCCTCGCGCTCGCTGCCAGACTACACGGAGAAGACCATCCGCGAACTAGTCAACCGCCTCATCGATGCCCAAGTTGCTGAGGGATACTTCAAGGAGTGCCCCATCACCTTCCGCGACATCGCCTATGCAAAGACCGTTCTCATCGAAAAGCTTAAAACCATCTACCACACCCGTCTCTCCTATCCTGAACTCAAGAAATAGACAGAAATCTTGCACAAAACTGCACATCTGTGCATGTATTTGTGCAATTTCTGTTAAACCTTGTTAACTCTGTGTGCGCAAACATCACACTTTTAAACAATATGTCTACCTTTGCAGCCGATTTTCGTAAAAAGATGTTTAAGGATATGAACAAAATCAAGACGATGCTTGGCGGCGTGATGCTGGCCATGGCAACCACAGCCACAGCAGGTGGCATTTTAACCAACACGAATCAGAGTATCGATTTTCTCCGTAACCCAGCCCGCGACGCAGCCATTGGCCTCGACGGTGTCTATTCGAACCCCGCCGGTGTGGTCTTCATGCCTGAGGGGCTGCATGTCGCCTTCAACTGGCAGTACGCCCACCAGACACGTACCATACAGAGCGAGAACCCTGTCTTCGCCCTCGGACGCAAGAATCACGGTCAGGCAATAAAGACCTTCGAGGGTGTCGCTGATGCCCCCATCATCCCGTCGCTGCAGGCTGCCTATAACAAGGGGAACTGGAGCGTGCAGTTCAACTTCTCCGTACCTGGCGGCGGTGGCAAGTGTGAGTTTGCAGACGGTCTCGGTTCTTTCGAGAGCGTTGTTGGAGGCATCGCCCACCAGCTGCAGCCACTCGGAGCAACTGGCTACGACATGGACGGCTACATGCAGGGACGGCAGTACTACTTCGGCTTCCAGCTCGGTGCTGCCTACAAGATTCTGCCAGACCTTTCCGTCTACGGCGGTCTGCGACTGCTCTATGGCGCTGCCACTTACAAGGCCAAAATCAGCAACATCATGGTAAACACGGCTGGCGGCTATGTCGACTTCGGCAGCTTCCTTCAAGGTGCCACCACTACTGTTGACGGCGGCATCAGTCAGGTGCAGGCAGGCATTGCGCAATATCAGGCAGCAGGTATCGACGCCCCCGCAGAGCTACAGGCTCAGCTCGCACAGCTTGAAGGCACAAGACAGAGCCTCAACGCTTTGCAGAAGTACTCTCAAGGTGTAAATCTCCTCTGTAACCAGACGGGTGTAGGCGTGGCTCCAGTTATCGGCGTTGACTATCGCGTGGGACCGTTCAACTTCGCCATGAAATACGAGGCCAAGACCCAAATACACATGGAGAACGAGTCTACTGTCAACGAGGCCAGCGAGATTCCTGCCGTCAACAAGTTCCGTGACGCAGAGAAAGTCGACGAGGACTCCCCTGCCCAGCTCGCACTTGGCGCCATGTGGAACATCACAGATGACGTTCGTCTGAACCTCGGTTACCACCATTTCTACGACACCAACGCTCATTGGTATAACGACACGCAGAAACTGCTCGACGGTGGCACCAACGAGTATCTCGGCGGTGCTGAGTGGGACGTGACGGACCGCCTCACCATCTCTGCAGGTGCTCAGATTACGCGCTACCAGCTCACTGACGCCTACATGAACGACATGTCGTTCGTGGTGAACTCGAGCAGCATCGGCTTCGGATTCAAGTATCGTGCCAACGAACATATACAACTCGGTGCAGCTTATTTCCAGACGAACTACGATGATTATGAACGCGTAACTTCCACCACGCCGCGTATCAGCGACTCGTTTACTCGCACCAACCGCGTTCTCGGTCTCAGCTGCGAGCTGAATTTCTAAAACGCGACAACAGCACATCTCCCTCCTTCGCTCTTGGACAAGCCATGAGGCAAAGCCAAGCGAGGAGGGATTTTTTTAGGCAATTGTTAGCCACCGTCCTATATTTTATAGGAAAACTTGCAAAGTTTGGGAAAATTGCTTAACTTTGCACCATGAATAAAAAAATGCTTTCCTTTGTATTTTTATGCCTCGTTCCGACGATACTGATCGCCGGCTCTGGTGACGCGAATAACGACGGTAAGGTGAATGTGGCCGATATTGTGGAAATCATCAAATTCCTCAATAGCTCACCGTCAGCCAACTTCAACGCCACAGAGGCAGACATCAGTGGCAACGGCAAGGTGAACAAAACAGATATCGAGATCATCGAAAAGGTTATCATGTCTGACGCTTCCGAAAAACAATCTATCGTAGATTTCTATGCCCTCCAAGAGATGATACGCGAAGCACAGGAGAAGATAGACGAGCTGAACGACAAAGTTAATCAGACTAGTCCGCAGCTGCTTCACATGGAGTTCCTGGCCTCAGAAAACCCCATGCAACTGGTTGAGAACGCGGAGTGCGTGATTATCGGCGACAGTGCAGTAGAGTGCAGGGTACTGAATGTGATGAGTGCCAAGACCCTGATACCGCGGTTTGAGTACAAGGGTGACCGCGTAACTATTGGAGGCGTGGAGGCTATAAGCAGCGAGACGGCCTTTGACTTCAGTTCGAAACAAACACTGATTGTGTATGCAGGAGAGCAGACAAAAAAATACACCGTTACCATAAGTGCATACACAGGCCTTCCTACGTTATGGGCAGAAACATCTGACCGTAAGCTGAAGAGTTCCAATACGTATTATGATGCCACCATCAGCCTGTCCAACACTGCAAGGGGTGGTCTGTCACTGACGACGGGCAAGATAATGGCCCAAGGCGAGCTGCGCTACTACACAAAGACGATAGACTGGTCGGGCAAGACGGAATGGGGCAAGAACGACTACAAGTTGAATTTCAACAGCGCCGTATCACTGCTGAACATGCCTGCTCACACAGACTGGCAGTTGCTGCCCAATGTTAACGACATCACCATGCTGCATAACCAGACGGCATTCTTTATGGGAAAGATGAGCCAACTGGCAGATGTCACGCCCAACTTCGAATACGTCGACCTGATGTTCAACGGCCGCTATACGGGAACGTATCTGTTGGGAGATGGGCTTGGCGCCATTGAGAGTAACAATATCGATGCGTTGGCTGACTGGTATCTGATCAACGAGATTGCCAAGAACGAGAAAGGGGCATCAGAGATGGTATGGGACTTTGAGATGGCTTTTGGCAATGCGGGGGCAACGGGTTCTACAGGATTTGTCGCCAAAAACGTGGATCGTTTTCAACGTTTATTCGAGGATCCTGTATTCGTGGCCACGGTGAAAGAACGTTTTAACTACTTCTATGGCAATCAGGCAGAGATTATCAGGAACATCAATGAGAACGCACAGTATCTGAAGTACGCCATCCAGGAGAACGACTCGAAATGGGATACATTCGACGCATACAAATCAGCAGATGCCAATACCTGGGTGTTATACCAAGGGCAGGTGAGCAGCATGAAGAGTTGGCTCGTGGAACGCATGACATGGCTCAAGCAACAGTTCGACGCCATGACAGGTTCGCGCTCCAGAGAGGGTGAGCGATGGGATGCAGAACAGACACGCCGCAACACAGAGGAACGCCTGCTGAGTAGTGCTGCGCCCCAAAATGCCGACATGGTGGAGTATAGCTCCGACCGCACTCTGCGCAATGGTCAGCTGCGGCTGATGTGGGAGGACCTGCAACAGCGCATCGAGACCCTTGAGAGGCTCATTGAAGAGCGCAGCGAACCCAAGCTGTTATCCATGGAGTTTGTTACCACAGACAACACGACACTAAGAGAGAACATCAACTGTAAAATCGTTGGCGACAGCGTAGTAGAATGCTGGCTGCCAGGCTCAGACAACGCGAAGGTGCTGAAGCCCCGCTTCACTTTCGAGGGGACGATGGTTACCATCGACGGCTTCGAGGCAGAGAGCGGCAAGACCGAGATCGACTTCACAAGACCTCGCAAGATGGCTATTGCCACCTCGACAAAGAACAAGTACTACACCATCTATGTTCACTCCTTTACAGGATTGCCAATGATGCACATCAACACTGAGGGACAGCAAGAGGTGACCTCAAAGGAAGAGTACATCAAAGCGACCATGCTGTTAAGAGAGGACGTGAAGACACGGGCCGCTGGCGACGTGGTAGAAGCGAAGCTCAACATCAAGGGTCGCGGCAACTCAAGCTGGAAATTCGCCAAGAAACCCTATGCCCTGAAATTCGAGGAGAAGGTTGCAATGCTGGACATGCCTCAAGACAAATCGTGGGTGCTGATTCCTAACTACAACGACAAGTCGATGATCCGCAACTCCCTTGCCTTCTATATGAGCAGCATCAGCAACATCGAATATACACCCAGGTGTCATTTCGTGGAACTGGTGTTCAATGGGAAATATCAGGGCACCTACCTGCTCTGCGAGAAACTGAAGGTTGCCAAGCATCGTGTGAACGTAGGCGAGGGAGGCTTGTTGCTGGAGGTCGACTGCAGAGCCCCAAGCGAGACCGACTCCCGCTATTTCTATGCTTCTCAGGTGGGGAATGCTGTCAGCATTAAAGATCCAGACGTGGAATACGGCGACGACAACTATAACTATGCTCACGATTTCGTGGTCAACGCAGACCATGTCTTGTTCAGCGACAACTTTACTGATGCAAGTACAGGATGGCAGGCCTATATAGACATCGACTCCTTCGTAGACTGGTATCTGATTCAGGAGATAGGTAAAAACCTTGATGGTAATTTCTCTACCAGCTGCTATATGAACCTGGCCCGTGGCGACAAGCTGAAGATGGGACCTATGTGGGACATGGACGTTGCTTTCGGCAATATCGATGAGGCCAACCAGACCTGCTACGACCCGAAAGAGTTCTACATCAGAGACACCAAATGGTTTAAGCGCCTGTTCCAGGATCCCGTCTTCGTGGCAAGGGTAAAAGAGCGTTTCAACTATTTCTACTCACGCATGAACGACATCCTGGCCAATGTGAATGCTGACGCTCAGTACCTGAAATACTCGGCCCAGGAGAACAACGACGTGTGGCATGTGCTGAACGTAAAGACCTGGCCCAACTACAACATCTGGGGAAGCTATCAAAACGAGGTGCAGGACGTGAAGGAATGGTTCTCTACCCGTATGGAGTGGCTAAAGGCAGAGTTTGACAAGATGTAGATGTGAGCTCAACATGGTGTAGATGCTGTCCACGGCCTCCCCTGTTGGGCGTCAGAGTGGATCTACGTCAAAATATATCTGAAGCGAGGTGTAGCGCTTGTCTTGTAGCATCTGCTGCTGGGCAAGCGCTAAGTATCTGCGGACGGTAGGGAGGTCGAGCCCTGCCTCGATCTTGACGAGGAGCTTGCGGATGGAGAGGCTCTTCACCTTGGCGACGGCAGGACGGTCGGGGCCCAGCACACGGGTGCCGAACCACTGGCGCAAGCGACTGCCAAGTTCGTGGCTCGCGGTATCGACAAGGCTGTCGTTACGATGCTTGAGATAGACACACACCAGGCGACAGTAAGGCGGATAGCGGAACTGCTGGCGCTCTGCCATGATGCTGCGATAGAGGGCGCCATAGTCGTTGTCGACAACCTGACGGATGATGGGCAGATCGGGGCTCTTCGTCTGAAGGACGACGAGTCCGCGATGGCCCTTCCGCCCAGCCCGTCCGCTTACCTGCGACATCATCATGAAGGCGTGTTCGTAGGCACGGAAGTCAGGATAGTTGAGCATCGTATCAGCATTGAGGATGCCAACGACAGACACGCGCTCGAAGTCGAGCCCCTTTGAGATCATCTGCGTGCCAATAAGGATATTGGTGCGGCCTGCCGAGAAATCGTTGATGATGCGCTCGTAGGCCTGCCGCGTGCGGGTGGTATCGAGGTCCATGCGGGCGATGCGGGCCTCAGGGAAGATGGTGCGCACCTCGTCTTCGATCTTCTCCGTACCGTAGCCACGCGTCATGAGCTCACGGCTGCCACAGGCCGGGCACTCCGTGGGCACCCTGTAGGTATAGCCGCAGTAGTGGCACGTGAGCTGGTTGAGGTTGCGATGGAATGTCAGCGAGACATCGCAATGCTGGCAATGGGGCACCCAGCCACATTGCTTGCATTCAACCATCGGGGCATAGCCTCGGCGATTCTGGAAGAGGATAGCCTGCTCGCCCCGCTCCAACGCCTCGCGCACCTTTAGCAGCAAGGTGGGCGAGAACGGCCCTCGCATCATCTTACGATGCTGCAAGTCCTTGATGTCGACAACCTGTATCTCAGGCAGTTCGATGCCTTTATAGCGCTCTGTCAGTGCCACATACCCATACTTGCCTGTCTGCGCATTATGATAGGTCTCGACAGAGGGGGTGGCAGTGCCGAGGAGCACCCTCCCCGAAAAGATCTGCGCCAGCATGATGGCGGCACTACGGGCATGATAGCGGGGCATGGGATCCTGCTGTTTGTAGGACGTCTCGTGCTCCTCGTCGACGATAACGAGTCCCAGGCGCTGGAAAGGCAGGAAGACGGCACTGCGGGCACCAAGGATGACATCGTAAGGATGGCCCGAGAGCTGCTTCTGCCAGATCTCCACGCGCTCGGCGTCAGCATATTTCGAGTGGTAGATGCCCAGCCGATTGCCGAAGACCCGCTGCAGGCGCTCCATCATCTGTACGGTGAGCGCAATCTCCGGCAGGAGGTAGAGCACCTGCTCCTTCCTGTCGAGGGCCTGCTGGATCAGATGGATGTATATCTCCGTCTTTCCGCTGGAGGTGACGCCATGCAGCAGCGTCACCTTCTTCTTAAGGAAGGAGAACTGTATCTGGTTGTAGGCCTCCTGCTGGGCAGGGCTGAGGGGCTTGATACGCTCCGGATGGGGCTCGCCACCATGATTGAGCCGCCCCACCTCTTGTTCGTAGGTCTCGAGGAGTCCCCGCTTGCAGAGGGCGGTGATAGTAGCCAGGGTATGGCCCTGGTTCAGGAGTTCGTCGCGGGTGATGGGGTTCTCGGGGAGTGTGGAGGGATTCTCGAGGAGGGTGGAGGGATTCTCGAGGAGTGTGGAGTGTGGAGTGTGGAGGGAGGTATGTTCAGAGGCAGATCCTGCCCTTGGAGTATTCTCCCTCCACACTCCACCCTCCACACTCCACGAACCCTTCTCCCCACTCCACGAGAGATTCAGAAAGTCGATGAAGGTCTTCTGCTGTGAGGGCGCGCGCTGCAGCATGTCGATGGCGATGTGCAGGGCCTGCTCAGAACGGAACTTCGGGGTGAGGCGGATGTAGGTATCCGTCTTGGGGCGATAGCCGTCCTCCGCCTTCAGACCTGCAGGGAGTGCCGCCTTGTACACCTCGCCTATGGGAGAGAGGTAGTAGTCAGAGATCCAGCGCCACAGGCGGAGCTGGCTGTCGAGCAGGATGGGCCGCGCGTCGATGACCTGAAGGACATCCTTATAGTTTACGGTTGACGGTTTACTGTTTACAGACGATTTGCCGGCAAGCCCCCCCTCTGCAGCAGAGTAATCACCAGTAAGCTGCAAACCGTCAACTGTAAGCAAGACCTTGGCGACAATCCCCACATAGGTCTTGTTGCGGCCGAAGGGCACGAGCACGCGATGACCCACGCCAACCTGCCGCTCCATCTCTGACGGAACGGAATAAGTGAACACGCCGTCGAGGGGAAGCGGCAGGATGACGTCTACGTACAATGCTCTTCTTACCTTTTAGAAATAGTAGGCAGCCGAAATCTGCCAGGCGTTGTTGTGAGTATCCACATCGTTCCAGTCCTTGAACTCGCCCGACTTTCCTGCGGCCAGGTTATAGGTAAAGCCCACCTCGAGATGGCCCATGAGATAGAGGCCGGCGCCGAAGTTGATGCTCAGGTTGGCATCCTTCAGGCGATAATCGCCAAACTCCGTCTTGAGCACCTTGTCTGCCACAGGGAATCCGAACTGAGGGCCGGCGGCCAGATACAGGCCAGCCATACTGCTGAGTCCGATGTTGTAACGCAGGTTGAGAGGAATCTGCAGCGACTTCTGCTTGATGGTCTCCGTACCCGAGGTGCTCGTGATAATGTCCCCTTCAACGGCCGTGGTCTTGCTGCCTGAGACGTCTGTGCTGCGCTCATCGTAGAGTGCTGCGATGTCGGCGCTGAAGCCTGCGGGCAGCGACAGCTTCAGCGACGGACCAACGAAGAAGCCCGTCTTGTTGTCGGAACTCACCACATCCTTGCTGAACGACATCTTCGAGATGTTCAGGCCACCCTTTACGCCAAACTTAAGACCCTGTGCCTGAGCCGTCAGCGACACCGCCGCGATGAGCACTACCAAAGTGATTACTTTCTTCATGATTGATTAAAATTTGTGTTACCGCTGCAAAAATACAAAGATTTCCCCGAACGGCCAAGCATTCGGGGGAAATTTTCCTTTCACACCGTTTACTTTTTTATCGCCATCGCTGGATCGTTCAGGAAAGTGCGCTGGCAACAGACTCGAAACAGGGTGCAATCCGACTCGAAGCAGGCACTAAAGCGTATGTCTGACTTAAGTCGGAGAGTTGACTGACTATAGTCGGACAAGTGTCTGACTTAAGTCAGTCAGGTGTCCGACTGTAGTCAGACACATAGTTACAAGGCATGAAAGACATGGCATGCAGGATCAGTGACGCTGGCGACGAACGGAGACGCGTGCCCCGCTGGAGGCGGAAGAGCTGCCTGAACCGCTCTTCGACTTAGAGGCTTTCGAGCGTCGCACGCTGCTCTTGGGCGCACGATTACCCTTGGCCTTCGCCTTCTTGGCAGCCTTCACGTTCTGCGGGTTCGCGTTGGCGATGCTGTCGAGCGAGTCCTTGCGCGCAGGGTCGCCGAAGATGTTCTTGCGGAAGGCCTCGAGCTCCTGCTCGATGCGCTTCTGCTCAGCAGAGAGTTTCGTGGTGTCGCCGTTGCAGAGCTGCATGAGCGTCTTGCCCTGGGCATTGTTGGTCTTGTAGATCTTGCCGCGATACCTGTTGAGGGTGAAGAAGTCGTCCATGGTCATCGTAGCGGCATTGTTGAGGTTCGACGTCATCACCGTCTGGCGATTGAGGAAGGGCTCCAGGTCGCTGTACTTCACCCAGAAGAGGGGGTACTGCGTGGCCTCGCCGCCAAAGTCGTCCTCGCGCATCATCACAGGGCAGAGGGCCATCACCTTGATGTGGAAGACGGCGTTGGCCTGGTCGTAGTAGGCGCTCTCCTTGAGGTAGTATTTCGTGACCTCCTGCGAGGGGATGTCGCTGTTGTCGACCTTCAGCTTGCCGTCTTGCTCCTCGTAGAAGATGTGGCGGTCGTCGAGCACCGTCTTCATGTCGACCTTCGTCTGGTCGTTGAACACGTCGGCCCCATCGTTGGCGATAGAGTACTCATAGACGGGGATATAATTGTTCTGCGCCAGTTTGAAGATGTAGGTGAAGAGGTTCATCTGCTTGCCCTCAGGCTGTACGGGATAGTAGAGCCCGGCGTTCTCGTCCTTCGTCAGGTCGATCTCTCGATAGATGTCGCGTCGCCACACCACGTCTTCCGGCATGTCGACAGCCGTCGGGAAGGATATCTGCGCACGGATAGACATGGCCGAGGAGGGACTCTTGCGCTGCTGTTGCTGTTCGGCGCGCTGCTGGCTGCGGCGCTGCTTGGGCTGCGCCTGGCTTATGCCAGTCACCAGCACTATCGTCAATAAGAACAATAATCTTTTCATATCATCTATAAACTCTAAACATTCAACTATAAACTATAAGCCCTACTTCACGATCACCTCCATGGGGTTCTGGAGGGTGCGGGTGAGGCCGTCGGGGCCTACCACCGTCACGCGGGAGATATAGAATCGGCGATTACGGGTCAGCTTGCGGAAGGTGTCCTTCTGACGTCCTGAGAACGAGGCTCCCTCGCTGACGATGGGCACGGCGTTACCCATATTGTCGAAGAACACGGTCTCGAACGACTGCACACGGAAGGCGATGTCGAGGATGCCGTCGTCGATGGCTGCCCCAAGCGTATTGGCTCCCACGAGCTGGCCTTTCACCAGTCCGCCGCCCTTGAACCGCGTGGGGTTGCCATGCTCGTCGTTGATGGTGATATAGGGCGTGGGGTCTGGCAGGCGACGCACACGGAAGGTGAACTGTCCCATCTGCTGGGCACGGCCTGTGTTGGTAGAGACGACGGTGATGGTGGCATTCTCGCCGATCTTCGCAGGGCGGGCGATGTACTTGCCTGGCCCCACGGCCTGCAGCGTGCCGTTGGTCATCGTGGCCTGCACCTTGCTCAGCGGCACGCCTGGCACGCTGACGCTGATGGGGTTGTTGTAGCCCGCATAGAGCATATTCATCAGGTCGGCACTCACGGTGGCACTGGGGTCTACGACGGTGTATTTCTGTGAGAAGTCACGGCGCACCTTCTCGCCATTACCATTGACGGTCTCGAGGTAGCCCGCCAGCGTGAAATCGCCCGTGGCGCCACAGATGCGCTCGTAGAGATTGTCCTTCAGGTCTACTTTCTGGTTGCCGATATAGATGTCTGGCACCTGGGTGGTATCGACAGCAGCCATGACGATATGTGCAGAGAACTTGTCGCCACGCACGATCGTCTGCGAGTTGGGAATGACAAAGGCTTCGAGGGCATTGACGCGGATATCCCTCACGTCGATGTTCTGCACCAGCGTGTGGAGCACCTCGCCCTCGGCATAGCGCACATCGCTCTGCAGCTTAGACAGCAGCGTGACGGCAGCAGCAGCAGGCATCGACTCAAACATATACTCCTGCCAGTTTTTGCCAAGTCCGTTCCTGGGCACCTCCGTCGTCAGGTTGCTGGCGATGATGGCGCGCTGCTTCTGGTCTGTCACCAGCTTGAGCATGTTCTCGCGGAAGGAGTTGATGGCGTTAAAGAGATTCTGCCCCTGGCCGTGGTTAGGCGAAAGCATCACCTGACTGGCAGCCTCGAGGTCTTCCTTGTTCTTAATATTTGTCACATCCCCGTCCTTTCCGTCAGCCTCGTACACGATGGCCTGCTTGAGTTCAGCGGCAAAGTTATAGAGCGAGTCGCTCATCTGCCTCACCTGCTGCGCCTTGTCGTACCACTGCTTCGTCTTCTGGGGGTTGGCCTTCAGCTGGGTCTCAAAGTCCTCGTAGATGGCCTGATTCTCCTTTGCCGAGTTGCTGGTGGTACGATTCAGGCTCTCTTCCACGATAGAGAAGCCGTTGAGCACCTCGTTGGAGACGTTCAGCGCCAGCATAGCCATCAAGACGACGTACATCAGATTGATCATCTTCTGGCGTGGAGAGACTGGTCTTTTCTTGATTGCCATATTATTAATAATGTGTAATTAATAATGCGAGATGCATGATTATCCTAAGGGGGCTGCGGCCTTCATGTTGACTGTCATGGCCTCAATCATACGGGTGTATATCTTGTTGAGCTCTGCTATCTGCTCTGCCATGTGGCGCGTCTGAGCATTGATGTCGTCGATGGTGCCTATCTGCGAGCTGGCGCTCTTCAGCTGAAGCTCGTAGACCTTGCATATACCTGTCAGCGTGCGGTTCAAGTTCTCCATCTCCTCTGAGTCGCGGGCCAGTCGCTCACTCTGCTCTGCCACCTTCGACAGCATCTCCGTGAGTCGCTTCAGCTCGTCGACATAGTTGGCTGTAGCCTCTTCGAGCTCTGGGTTCACCTGAGGCAGACCAGAGAATGCCGGAGCCCCTGACACGCCTGAGACACCAGACATGGTGGCCACTGACTGCGATACGGCTGCGATTGCCTCAGTATCGACGGTGGTGGCAGAGGGTGCTGGAGCCTCTGACGACCCAGCGGCACGTGCCTGACCATCGCCACCAGCACCAGAACCGCCAATGATGATCGTGCCGCCATTGCCGCCAATGACGGTGGCGGAGGCTGATGCCGCCTCAAGCTCCTCCTCAGTCTTCATGTGGTTGTCGAGGTTCATACCGTCAGTGGTTTTGTCAAACGGACGGTCGAAGGCAGAGATAAAGAACACGAACACCTCTGTGCCCATGCCAAGAAACAGGAAGAAGTTTGCCCCTGGCAGGTGGGTCAGCTTAAAGAGCGTTCCCAAGATCACGACTGAGGCGCCCCAGCTGTAGGCGTAGTTGAGGAACGTCTGTCCTGGCACACTGTCCATCCACTTCTGCAGACGGTAGACAATATTGTATTTACTATAGGTAGTCATTTTGAGATTTACTATTTACAGATTTACGATTTGCTGCACATTGATAAGCTATAAACTATTTCCCGGGCTTAGCCTTGTCGCTGATGGTGTTGGCGAGGCTGCGCACGCAACGGAATCCGATGTACGACCGCGGCTGATTCTGGTACTCCGAGGAGCGCCAGGCAGAGCGTATATACGACTCGGGATCTTTCCATGATCCGCCACGCACGCTCTTCTTCTTCATGCGGTAGGGGTCTTCCTTGGCGGCGTTGTAGCGCAGCTGGGGATTGATGTCATTCATCGCATCGACACCAGCCTCGGTATAGACGGTGCTCGTCCACTCCGCCACGTTGCCCGCCATGTCGTAGAGCCCATTGGTATTGGCAGAATAGATGCCCACCTGACTGGTTATCAGGTTGCCGTCCTTGGTGTAGTTTCCGTCGTCGGGCTTGAAGTTGGCGTAGAAGCATCCACGTCCGCTGGCCACGTCTTCATTATCCCAAGGGAACTCGTTCTGGTCTTTTCCGCGGGCAGCAAACTCCCACTCGGCCTCTGTCGGCAGTCGATAGCGCTGTACGAACCGTGCCGCAGGGCCGAGACCCTTCAGCAGGTACTCCGTGCGCCAGAAGCAGAAGGCGTTGGCCTGCTCCCAGGTGACACCCACCACGGGGTATTCGTTGTAGGCCGGATTGGAGAAATAGTAGCGCATGTACATCTCATTGTCGGCATTGGGGAAGTCGTTCACCCAGCAGGTAGTATCAGGATAGATGTTCACGATATACGTGTTGAGGAAGTCCCACGGTCCCGTAAGCTGTCGATTGATGGTCTCGCGCACAATCTTCCCCTCTTCGTCGATATAGGCCGTATCCTTCGAGATCCACACCTGCTCGTTGGGGTCGACGGCGACATCTGTATTCAGGTGGCGCTCCTCTGGGTTCAGACGATTGCGGCGCAGGGCTGCAGAGGTATAGTCGAACACCTCGTAGCGGTAGTTCATCTGACGAGAGTCGAGCATCTTCTCACCTGTGACGGGATTGGTGACATAGAGTCCGTCGATGATCTCCTGCTCGTCTTCGCTGGGTTTGCGGGGCAGCGCCTTCTTCCAGTTCAGCACAGAGCCAACCTCATTGCCCTCGCGGTCTGTCTTCACCGTGCGGTAGGTCTCGTCGATCTCTGCCAGCCGCTCCCTGAGGATGGAGTCGCGCACATAGTACACAAACTGGCGGTATTTCGAGTTGGTCACCTCCGTCTCGTCCATCCAGAAGCCGTCGACAGAGATGTCGCGCAAGGGTGTCTGACGCCCCCAGAGCGAGTCTTGCTTCTCGATACCCATCTTCAGATGTCCGCGCTTTATCAGCGTCATGCCATAAGGTGTGGGCTCCGTGAAGGCTTTGCCGCCCGTGCCCGTCACCTCACCCCCGGCTGAGGATGCCAGCTTGCTACCAAAACAGCTGGTCAGTAAAAGTAAAAGGGTAAAAAGGTAAAAAGGTAAAACACTCCTCACCCGTCCTTTTGCTTTCTTATTTTCAATCATTCGCTTCATATCCTTATATATATTCATATCTCTTACTCTTTCCACATTCCTCTTTCCACCTTCACAATATCCTCACGCTCTTATGCAGGTTGCGGCCTTTCTTGAAGAGGTTCAGTTCCGTCTGGTAGCCCACATAGAGCTCGTGGCTCCCATTGCCGATACTGATGGCCGAGGTATATATCTCATAACTGTATCCCAGTCTGATACCACGTACGTTGCCGCCGATCTGTACCGTTATCGAGTTTGTCGGACTATACGACAACCCGGCATACATCACCCGCTTCTCATGGGTGTACATCAGCCGCCCTGACACATCAGCCCTGTAGGCGACACCATCTGTACGGCCCAAAACCGAGGTGTGTATGGTAAGAAACGGATTTTTCAGCCGAATATTGTATCCACCCGTTAAATAATATGTTGTCGAGACGGCAATCTCGTTCTTTTCACCCAGTTCCACCACAGGTGCGTTCAGGTGCTGGGCCGACACGCCGGCATACCAGTTGCGATGGCTGTAATAGACGCCCACACCGAGATCGAGGGCAGAGCCGTTGACTGACGATGTGGGCAGCGCTTTGTCGCCCGTGGTGATGACATCCAGCTTCGAGCCGTCAAACGTCTCGCTGAGCATTGCGGCCAGTAAGCCTACGCTCAACTTGCCGCCCCACAGCCGGGGCTGATAGGCATACTGCAGTGCGAAACGCTTGTGAGTGAAGAGGCCGATGGCATCGTTCATAAATTGTATGCCCACGCCATGATAGCTGCCAAGGGCATAGAACGGCATGTCGGCAGCTGCATACATCGTCTTGGGATTGTTCTCAAAGCCCGCCAGCTGCATGGCATAGGCGCCAACCACGTTCAGCTTCGACTCCTTACCCACGGCAGCAGGATTAAACGATGGCTCCATCGCCCAGTAATGGCTGAAGGACACATCATACTGCGCCCTGACCACCAAGGCAGTCAGAGACAAGATACATACTATGGTACAACGCCTAAACACCACCTTAATAACGCACGCCGTCGCGATTTATTGCATCAGCAGCGTTCTTAATGGCCTGATGCACGACATAGGCTGTGGTCCATGCCGCCTGAAAATTGAATCCGCCAGTGATGCCGTCGATGTCGAGCACCTCACCAGCGAAATAGAGCCGAGGCACATGCCGACTCTCAAGCGTGCTTGGGTCGACACTCTTCAACGACACCCCTCCACAGGTCACGAACTCATCCTTGAAGGGTGCCCGCCCAGTAACCGGATAAGTGGCATTCACCAGCGTGTTCGTCAACCTGTTCATATCCTTACGCCCCATCTCCGCCCATCGTATCTGGCATCTGGAGCCTAAAGCCTCTGCCAGCAAGTGGTTCCACAGCCGTAGGGAAAGGTTGAAGGGACAGAACGTCGTCAACAATTTCTGCGGTTGGCAAGCGGCTGTCTGCGTCAGGACCGACTGCACGCAAGCCTCATCGCACCCCACCCAGTTCACGGAGATGGCACCACGATAGCCGCACTCCGCTAAGTGACGGGCGGCGTAGCTCGTCAACTTCAGGACGGCCGGCCCGCTCACGCCCCAATGGGTGATGAGCAAGGGTCCCTCGGCACGAAACTTCGTGCCTGGGATATGTACACTTGCGTCGCCGACAACGATCCCCATCAGCTCGCGCAGTCCCTCGCTGCCCATCTGCAGGCTGAACAACGAGGGTACTGGTTTCACAATCTCGTGCCCCAGGCTGCCAAGCCACGCCAGACCCTCGTCAGAGGGGGAGCCGCCCGTAGTGACAGCCACGAAGTCATAGTCAGTAAGCATAGACAGATCGGACACGTTCTCGCCTAAGCGAATCTCTATCTGGTAGCGACGGGCTAAAGAGAGGAAGCAATCGACGACGGCCTTCGAATCCTGGGCAGCAGGGAACACGCACTGGTCTTCCTGCGTCACCAGCGGCACGCCGTGGCACTCGAACCACCGATAGGCATCACGGTGGTCGAAGGTCTTCATCAACCGTTTCATCAGACGGTGCCCACGAGGATATACCGCCGAGAGATCGCCCACCTCAGCGAAAGTGTTCGTACAATTGCATCGTCCGCCACCAGAGACAGCGACCTTCGCAAGCACATGATGACTGCGCTCGAAGATGGTCACCGCCATCTCCGGCATCGCTTCCTTCAGGTTCACCGCCAAAAAGAATCCTGCCGCCCCGCCACCTACTACAGCTGTCTTCATCGATGCAAAAATACAAATAATAGCCTACAATCCACCACGTCGCATCGCATTTTTAAGGATTATTTAGACACGAAAGTGCCGATAATCACGCAAATATTCATACCTTTGTCCTGTGATTCAATAATTAAACACTCGAACGACAATGATACGAAAAGCCAACGAAACAGACGTAAAGCGTATAATCGAACTGCTGCACCAGGTGAATATGGTGCACTACGAGATACGCCCAGACTTATTCAAGCCCCACACTACAAAGTATGACGAGCACGAACTCGAGGCACTGCTCACAGACGACCAGAAGCCTGTTTTCGTCTACGAAGACGGCCAGATCCTTGGCTATGCTTTCTGCCAGATAACAGAGGTAAAAGGCCATGCGCTGCTACAGGATGTCAAGACGCTATACATCGATGATATCTGTGTCGACGAGGCCGCTCGAGGCCGTCACATAGGCAAGGCGCTCTACGAGCACGTGCACCACTATGCACAGTCTATTGGTTGCCACAATATCACCCTGAACGTATGGGAAGGGAACACCCCCGCCCTGAGCTTCTACAAAAGCATGGGCATGGGCATACAGAAGACGACGATGGAAGTCATCCTGTAACAGGATGACACCTTATTATATTAAACTATGCTCATTTTATGGGCAGGATAAAGTGAATGAAGCAGATATTTTGTATCTTTGCATGGTATACCGAAACAATCAATAAAATAACAACCTGGTGCCGGTGGAGTTTACCGACGGGGCGTACTACAACTTCCCAGAGAGTCAGAAGATAGTAGACGGGGTCTATATGATCAAGGCAAAGGGACATACTCGCGGCAACAGCATCGTGATTGCCGAATGGGGCGACCTGTTCTGCATGATGCATGGTGACATCACGTATGTAGACGAGGCATTGCACGAGGACTGGAAGTGTCCGAGATGTAAGAGGCCAAAGGAAAAATTTAATAGGGCCTGATGTGAAGAAAGATAGTCATCCGCGTTGCAACGGATGACTATCTTTTGCACGGAACTACTGCAGCAGTTCGGTGATTTTGGGAACAATCTGCTTGCGCGACAGATTCTCAGAGGTGTAGGTGACACCTTCTGAGAGCGAACTGCCGAAGATGGATTCGGCAATGGCTTTTGCCCCTTCACCATAATATATGAAATAAGTCCCTTCTTCGATGTAGGGGGTATCTGCATCTGCGGGGTCAGGATTTGCAACAAGGTTATCAATCTTGGCAAACATCATGTTGCGCCCTTTTTGCTTCATGACCTCAGGCATGACGGCAAGCATGCGAGCGATAAACGGTTTCATCTCAGCGTCCTTGCAGGCCAGACTCCCGAAGCCCACCAGACGACGGCCTATCTCGTATTCCTTATAGTCAGAGAGCATGATCTCGGCATCGGTCATTCCGTCGTAATTATAGGCAGCCTCTGCCATCTGCCGATTGATGTCGGCTATCTGATCCTGCAGGTGCAACTGCGCCACGAGGGCTTGCCAGGCGATGGAATCGATGCCTCTTGTGGTGGTCTTTGTGAGGTTGCGCGTATCGGAGACGATGCCTGCCAGCAGGATCCTGGCTGTCTCATCATCGATGGCTACGCCGAGTTCCTTGTAACATTCATAGACGATGCTGCACGTGGAGCCAACCATCTCCCGACGGACGAAAGGAATAGTGGCGTCGGCGATATCACCTTCTATGTGATGGTCTATCTTCTGCAGGATAATCGCTTCTCTGGCACCATCTACGCACTGTGCGTAGTCAGTATGGTCGGTCAGTATGAGTCGCGTATTGGGTTCTACCGATGTCTTCAGTTCGGGGATGGCAAAACCGAACCGCTTTGAGATATAGCTTGTTTCGCGATTGATGGCAGAGGATGCCTTGGCCTTGCAGTTATATCCCAGTGTACGCATGAGTTTTGCGTACGACAGCGATGAGGTGATGGCATCGACATCAGGTGTCTTGTGACCATAGACGAAGGTGGTGTCTGTGCCCCAGTTCAGACTGGCCAGCTTGGCGCGAAATGCTTCGCCAGGCACGGGAACCAGTCCTGTGTTATCAACTTTCGAGCAGGATACTACAAGGAGGCTTAGGAACAGCCAGATGGTGAAGGGTCTCATTACTTTTAACATAATATTCGCTATATGAAGTTTTCGCCTGCAAAGTTAATGAATTATTTCGAAATCCACAAATCTTTTTGAGTTGGTGAACAAATAGGCTTACAGAAGCCTATCAATGCTCATCCTCGTTGAAAACTTGCCTTAAACTTGATTATCAGTAACTTACGCCATTCTTAACTATTTTTGGCCAAATAAACTGCACGGCCTG